>Ga0102814_10001280_pt1 | contig 17922 bp, 17 predicted proteins | sample ColrivemetaGS741_FD_79112 | JGI IMG/M metagenome (GOLD analysis project Ga0102814, IMG submission 79112) | Estuarine microbial communities from the Columbia River estuary - Flood tide ETM metaG S.741 | ecosystem: Environmental > Aquatic > Marine > Intertidal zone > Estuary | place: USA... | reverse complement strand
GTTACATCATCTATTCTTAAGGCTTAGAGAAGAGCTTAATCAAACCTTTGTAATTGTTACGCATAACGCCGATTTAGCTAAAATGGCGGATAGAAAAATTGAGATGAAAGACGGTAGAATTATTTAAGTGTTGTTTATTTTTTTAAAATTCTCACATCAATAATCTAGTATCTTAAAATTTACTCAACTAATTGTTTCTAGTTCTATTTGACCTTGCAGGGTAATTTAGTAAATATCAGCTAATTCAAAATATGCTAATCGCACAAAATTTCACAAAATTTGATAAGCTTATATTAGAAATTGAAAACTAAATAAGGATATTTGCAGTAATGAATTTAGTGGTAAAAAACCTACCTAAGAGCTATAATGCTCATTTTTTAGAAATGTTATTCGAAAAATTTGGCGAATTAGACTACGCCAAAGTTGTATACGATAGAGTAACAAAAGAACCTACGGGAACAGGATTTGTAGAATTTGTGAATGAAGCTGAAGGCCTAAAAGCAATTGAAGAAATGAATGGCCACGAAATTCAAGGGCAAGCTATTACTGTAGAAAAAGCTCGCCCAAGAAGAGTTAATATTTGGGGTTAGAGCTATTATAACTCCAAACCAACGTAACTATACGTTTTTATTGGGTTAATGCACATAACAGGCGTCTTTTGACCACTATTAACAATTTGTTGAGCATAAGATCCAACAAATAATTCTTTTAATCCACCTTCAGCTTGTGTCATAATCATAATAAGGTCGGCACCAACTTCGTCTGCATATTTAATGGTGTCCATTCCTAAGTTATCTGGATATTTTCTATCATCCAACATTTTTGTAATGAACTTTACATTATTGTCTCGCATTGCTTGCTCAACTTGTTTTAAGTTCAATTCAATTTTATGCTTAATAAACTCATCGTTATCTACTTCCATAATAATATGAACAGTTGAATTGTATTTTAAAGCCAATTTAATAGCCCAATTTACTTTTTGTTTTGAACTTTTGGTAAGGTCAATGGGTAAAACGATGTTGTTAAACGTAGGTTTATCGCTTTTCATTTTTACAGCAATTACAGGGCAATTTGCAACGCTAATTACTCTGCTAGTAGTACTTCCCACAAATTGATCTATACCATTTGCACCATTAGTACCCATAATAATAGTATCGCATTTTTGTTCTTCTGCAATTTTGGCAATCACTTTATATGGTTTGCCTTCCTCAATTACTATGTTTACTTTGCCATTTGGCCAACCAGCTAAAATATCGTCTTTATATTTATTGAGCCTTAGATTAATACCTTCTTTCAAAAGTTCTTTTTGAGTGTCGTTTATAAACAAACTCTTCATTCCTTTAGAAACAGCGTTTACTAATGTTATTTCATTTTCGAATAATTTTGCTATTTCCACAGCATAGGTTAATGCATTGGTAGATGATTCTGAAAAATCTACAGGTACCAAAATAATGTGATTTTCTGGTGTTTTAATGTCAGTCATAAATTTTTGTTAAACTTTGCTGCAAAGATAATAAGGAATTTCTCTTGAAAAGATTATTAAATAGTGAACTGATACTAAATTTCGATGGAAGCATCTATCATTTAGGAATTATGCCCGAACATTTATCAGAAACAATTATAACGGTGGGCGATCAAGATAGGGTAGAGGCTATCTCAAAATACTTTGATGATGTGTACTTTGTTAAGCAAAACAGAGAGTTTAAGACGCTTAAAGGTAGAATAGGAACAAAAGATATTACGATAATGTCTACCGGCATTGGAACCGATAATATCGATATCGTTTTTAATGAAATTGCATTTTTATTACAATACGATTTGCAAAGTCGCGTAAAAAAAGAAAAGTACGTTGCTCCAAATATTATAAGGTTAGGCACCTCTGGAAGTGTATCGCCAGATATCGACTTGGGAAGTACTGTGTACAGTAAATACGCGGTTTCTATGGATGATTTATTTAAATTTTACAACCACAATTTTGATCAAGTTGAGTTTGATAATAGAGCCTATGAGGTAATACCTTGCTCCGCTAAGTTGGAAGAAAAATTTGACTTATACGCTCCTTCGCTTACGCTTACAGCAAAAGGTTTTTATGCACCCCAATTTAGAAACGGTGTGTTGCCAACCAAGTATAAGCTAGCTGATTTGGCACAAATTAGGTATAAAAATAGGCCTATTGGTAATATAGAAATGGAGACCGCTGGTATTTATGGATTGTCAAAACTATTGGGTTTTGAAGCTATCTCTATAAATGCAATTTTGGCAGATAGAATAACGGGTAAGTTTAGCACAAATCCTCAAAAAACAATTGATTCTATGATTCAAAAAACACTTGAAATTTTATGCAAATAACTATTGTTGAAGTAATTAGCAAAAAAGAAATTCGTAAATTTCACGAATTTGCCAGAGAGTTATATAAAACGGATAAAGAATTTATTTCTCATTTAGATTCGGACATAGAATCCATTTTTACTCCAACTAAAAATTCTGAATTTAAAGATGGAAATGCAAAAAGGTGGTTGGCCTTAAGCAATGGCATAATAGTAGGCAAGGTAGCAGCTTTTTACAATTCAAAATCACACCAAAGTGGTATAGGTTTTTTTGATACTGTTGATAACCAATATGTTGCCAATACGTTATTCGATACAGCAACTACCTGGCTTAAGCAAAATAACCAAAAAGTGGTAGAAGCTCCAGTTAACTTTGGAGAAAGAGATAAATACTGGGGACTTATGGTTGAAGGCTTTATACGGCCTTCTTATCAAGAGAATTACAATTTTCCATATTATCAAAAATTATTTGAAAATTATGGCTTTATAAAAGAGATAGAACAAACCACGAGTGAGGCATTTCCGGATGAAGAGCGTATTCAAAAGTTTAAAAAGGCAGCCGAGCGATTAAAACAACAAGAAGGGTTAACCGTGGAGCATTTTACTTTTAAGCAAATGGATCGGTTTATAGATGCATTTACGACTATTTACAACGAAGCCTGGAAGCAGCACGAGCATTATGTTCCATTAAGTAGAGAACGTGTCGCAAAACTCTTTAAAGAAATGAAACCAATATTAAGAGAAGATATTCTATGGTTTACATTTAACTACGGTAAACCCGTAGCCTTTTATTTAAGTATTATCGATGTAAATCAGATCTTCAAGAAATTAAATGGTAAAATGAACCTGCTGGGTAAAATTAAATTTTTATGGTACCGAGCTACTTTAAAAATAGATAGAATTCGTGGAATTATTTTTGGGGTAGTTCCAGAGTTTCAGAATAGGGGGTTATACAGTGCAATGGTTATGAAGATGTATGAAGTGGTGAAAGATGATAAATATTTAAAAAGCACAGAGTTAGCATGGATAGGTGATTTTAACCCGCGAATGCACGCAATGTTTAGGAGTATAAACGCTCAAAAAACCAAGCTACATTACACTTATAAAAAAGATTTGTAAATTAATTTGCATTGGTAAATTTTAATTCTACATTTGCAGCCGCAATAGCGAAAGGATTCCTTAGCTCAGCTGGTAGAGCATTACACTTTTAATGTAGTGGTCCTGGGTTCGAGTCCCAGAGGGATCACAACTAAAGCCTTAACCTTTAACAAGTTAAGGCTTTTTTGTTTTTGATGCATTTATGTTCATCGCTTTCAAATTCAAGCAATAATTTTCTTAAAAAATGGCACTACTTGGAAATAATTTTGAAATTATTTGGCACTGAAGTACCTTATTGGATACTTCAAATAGAATGGCAGCAAAGTAACTGAATGGTGATTTTTAGTCTATTGTGGAATCTGGCAATTCCAGAACTGAAGATGTTTCCAATTCTTTACCTGCAATGCCTTTAATAGATCCAAATAGGGAGGCTATATTCTCTTGTACTACCCAAATTTGTTTTTCGCGAGTTGCCCAAATTTTATGCATTGCTTTTTTCTCAGAATTTAGTTGTTGTATCATTCCATCGTAGTTTTCTACAATACGAGAGATATTTTGTACAAACTCATTACTGGTTAAATAGCCATAAAGCAATTCCATTTTATCACCTTTATTTTCCTCTGCAGACTTTATAGACTGTGTTTTAAGCAACATCTCGCGTAAAACAAGAGAAACGCTCTTTACTTCATGAAAGCCGCATATCCACACTCCGTTTCGCTCACCAAACCTATCCATATCGCTTGGGAAAGTTTCCGTTACAATTACAGCGATATCTGCTTTACAATTTATTTGGTCCTGCTTTAATTTATCTATCCAATCGTTCGCGAAATTCTTGGTACGTTTACTTTCGTAAACTATGCTACCACACGTCTGTTGCCGCTCATTTATTACAGTTTGTATGCAGTCTGCTCCTCTAACTCCTTTAGAAACTTCCGCAATTTGATCGAATGGGTAAGTAGTTGCCAATAAATCTTCTAAGGCCAATTCTTGTATTTCTCCTTGCAATTGCATTGAACCTTGCTCTGCTTTGCGTTTCATTTCATCAATAAGCTTTTTTTGGTCTTCCAATTGTTTTTGGTATTCCTTTTCTTTTAGCTGCATTGATTCACGTTCTTTGGTTCGAGCTTTATCTTCAATTTCCTTCTGTTTTTCGAGCAGCTCTTTCTGCACGCTTAGTTGCAGCTCTTCTTCTTTTTCTTTTAATAGATTTTCTCGTTTTAAAAGTTCGATTTCTTGTGCTCTTAGTGCTCTGTTCTCTTCTTTCTTCTGCGTATTTTCTTCTTGTAAAGCTTTAAATTGCTGCTCGTAAGATTCCAATGCTTGCTTTTGTATTTTTACTGTTTCTTGTTCTAAGCGTTGGTCAAGTTTTTTCTTAAACAATTCATTTTCAAGTTCTTTCTTCTTCTCAAACTCTTCTTTTTCTTTTTCTAGTTTCACTTTTTCCAAGTTAAACTTATCTGCCTGAGCACTTATTTTTCGCTCGTATTCTGCTTTAAAATGAGCTTCTAGTTTACCAGAAAGAGCATCTTCTACATCAAAATCAAAAGAGCAATTTGGGCACGTAATTTTATCCATCTAAGATTTTTATTTTCGAATTACAAATTAAAGGTAGAATTGCTCAATAAGCCATTGATGTTATCAATTTTATCGCTAGTTGTGAAAACATTCTTTTTTTACAGAATTTTAACCTATTATCAAATTTAATTTTTAAGAATGTAGCTTAATCTTTTATGTTTTGGAAAAACAAATAGATTTGCTGTTTATAAGATGTCTATGAATAAACTTGAGCTCATGCAGTTAGTTATAGCCGAACCTGTGAGTGCCATTACTGATGTAATGACAGGTGTTGTGAGTTTGTACGTAGCGTATAAATTAGTAGCGTTTAAAGCGAAAAACGAGCATACAAGGCATTTTATTAATTATTTTTTTTTAATGGGATGTTCTACCATTTTAGCAGGCATTTTGGGTCATGGAATGCAACATTACCTTAGCTCTGATTGGAAAATAGTGGGCTGGAGTTTAAGTGCAATTGCTCTTTTCTTTTTTCAACTAGCGAGTATAAGTTATTTTAAAATTAAGCTTGGTAAAATTGGCTTTAATACTATTATTAGTATGTGTATTGCACAATTAATTTTATTTCATATATTTATATTATGGCCTGATACTCGAAGCTTTAGAGTGGTTCAATTAAATCTTACTATAGGCTATGTTGGATTTATTATTCCATTATTTCTTTATGCATTTTTTGTATGGAATGAAACTAATGCTAAACGAATTTTTGCAGCAATTTCTGTTGCCGGACTAGCGGGAATGGCGTACAATTTGGAAGTTTCTCTACATCAATGGTTTGATCATAATGTGGTTTCACATTTCATAATAACGGCGTTTATCTTAGTACTTTATTCAGGTGTCATAAAACTATTAGATTTAGCACAAGAAAAGGAGTTCTTACTGCAGCAAACTTCTGAACCTATTTAAATACTAAAATCGGTTTTCCTAGTCGATTTAATAAAATATTTTCTTGATCTTCTAAGCTAAAATAATCATCCTCTTTTTTTTCTAAAAATAGCACTATTGCGTCACTGTATATTATTAATCTTTTACGAAAAATAAATGTTGCATCTTTAGTTATTCAGGGCTATGCTAGCCCTCCATATCACTGCTATAAATCTAGTTTAGTTCCACTAGCTAATATCTGGTGGGGAGTTGGAGTTCCATTTTGAGTAGGCCAGCCCGCATTAAAATTAATTGATTGATGCTCCTGGTTGGTTCGCATTATTTTCTCCGTTTCTAAACAACCCAATTAATGTTATTTAAAACCGAAGCTAACTTATACTTTGGAGCCATAAATTCTATCTTTAGTTAAAGTGCTGATTTTTTTACTGTTTTTCATAATTGTTGTTTTAAGTTCAAAATTTTATTTAGAACTTGTTGAAATAGTGCTGCAAAAAAAGTCGAGAACTAGATTATATATACAATTATCAACCTAGAGTTTCTTCAACGGAAATTATCCGCAACTATTTTTTTTAACGATTATGTGGTCTTAGTGGTGGGTTGCAAGCATTAGGATATAGAGGGCCACTTGGACCATTTCTTCAAATAAGTTACTTTACTGTCTGGTAAATGTCCTTCTGATAATTCTCTAAGAGCTAAATGCTGTGTTGTGACAACCGGCAGGTCCAGGTGGATTTGGGCGTTGTCTGCCTGTGCCACATTTAATAGTAGATTCGTCGTTTTTTCTTCTGATAAATTGCCAAGATTTTTTTTCGTAATTTATGCTTTTGTGAAAGTTAAATTTTAGCTAAAAGAACCCTATTAGTTCAAAAATTAATTGCATTAAAACAGATATAACTGTATGATACTTGTTTTTTTTGGATTTAAGTTGTAGAAATAAGCTCTTAAAAGTCAATATTTAACTTAATTCAGTAGTAAACTAACTTCTGTTTTGAAGATTTTGATTGTGTTTACTCTGAATTATTAGCACAGGTGAACTAAACTGATTTTCTATTTCTGTTAATTTTAAATATTATATGTTTTATTTTTTTTGTAATTATATTGTTTTTGTAAAGTGTTACTATATATTGGTTAAAGGGCAATAAGATAATAATATTATCATAATGATGATAATATACATATCTTAATTTAGCTTTATTAATTTTTTAATACATTTTAATTATGAGTAACGCTTTTTTTTATCTTGAAAGAACAGAGTTAGGATTTAGAATAAACCTAACCAATTTTAATGGTCAAACAATACTGCTAGGTAAAGAGGTGGAGGCCAAGCACGATTATAAAAAAAACCTGCAGAGTTTAAAAACGCACTTGTGTTTTCAAACAAATTACAGCCGTGTGCGTAATTTAGATGATAGTTATGCTTTTGAAGTAAGAACTTGTTGGGATGAATTAATTGGAGAAAGCATTTCGTTTGCAACTAGATTAGAACGAGATAATGCAATGGATGAAATTTTTTCGAGCAATAAAGTAGCAGAATTAAGAGAAATTGCTCTGCAACCATATCTTGCCCAAACCAGTCATATACATTGGGCATCATAAAAAAGAGGCTCTCAAAAATAATTGAGAACCTCTTAGTAGGTGCACTCGAGAGGATTCGAACCCCTAACCCTCGGAGCCGAAATCCGATATTCTATCCAGTTGAACTACGAATGCTAAACAGCTGCGAATTTAATTCATTAATACTTTTATAGTAGTTTCTCTCGCTAAAAATTGTAACATATTATTAATTAAATGAAGAGGGCAATTACAATAATTATTTTTCAATTTTGTTATAAAAAGGCTTTTTTACTACTTTTACCGCGATGACAGAAAATTTTAATTGGTACAAAAGCTATCCAGATAATGTGCCACACACCATTAATCCACATAAGTATGAATCTCTGATTCATGTATTTGATAACTCCGTTGCAAAATTTGGCAACTTAATAGCATTCCAAAATATGGATGTTACAATGACTTATAACCAACTAAACGAACATGTTGAGGCGTTTACTTGGTTTATACAGAATGAAACAAACCTAAAGCCAGGTGATAGAATTGGTATACAAATGCCAAATCTACTGCAGTTTCCTGTAGCCTTGTTCGGTTCTATTAAAGCTGGTTTGGTGGTTGTAAATACAAATCCCTTATACACGCCGCAAGAAATGCTGCATCAGTATAAAGATTCTGGGACTAAAGCTATAGTAATCCTTGAGAATTTCGCATCGAATTTTCAGCAAATTCAAAAGGAGGTTGGTATTGAGACGTTGATTGTAACTAGAATTGGAGATTTATTGGGTGGTTTTAAGGGAACCATTGTAAATTTTGTTGTTAAGAATGTGAAGAAAATGGTTCCAGCATTTAGTTTACCTAGTGCAATCTCCTTTAAGTCTGTACTCGCAATGGGTAAAGGTAAAAAGCCAAGTCCTGTAACTGTAACTCACGATGATATTGCTTTTTTGCAATACACAGGTGGTACAACGGGTGTTTCAAAAGGAGCCATGCTTACACATGGTAATATTTGCGGTAACTTGGCTCAAATTGATGGGTGGTTAACAGGACTGTTTGAAGAAGGAAAAGAAGTAGTTATTACGGCACTTCCGTTGTATCACATTTTTGCACTTACAGCTAATTGTATTACTTTTTTCAATTATGGTTCTCGTAATGTTTTGATAACTAATCCGAGAGATATGAAAGCATTTATGAAAGATTTGAAAAAAAATCCGTTTTCATTAATTACAGGTGTAAATACATTGTTTAATGGTTTATTAAATCAGCCAGATTTTAAGTCAATAGACTTTTCTAAATTAAAAGTATCGCTTGGCGGCGGTATGGCGGTGCAAGATGCTGTTGCTATAAAATGGCAAAAAGCAACTGGTACACCGTTATTAGAGGCTTATGGATTATCTGAAACTTCGCCAGCAGCAACTATAAACCCAACTAATGGAAGCCATAGAATGGGAACAATAGGCTTACCAATACCTAGCACAGAATTAAAGATTTTTGATGATGATAAAAAGGAAGTGCCACATGGTGAAAGAGGAGAAATTGGAATAAAAGGTCCTCAGGTTATGAAAGGATATTGGATGCGTGAGGATGCAACTAAGGAATCAATGCATGGCGAGTTTTTCCTAACAGGAGATATAGGTGTAATGGACGAAGACGGATTTTTTAAAATTGTAGATCGTAAAAAAGAGATGGTTTGCGTTTCTGGCTTTAATGTTTATCCAAGTGAGGTAGAGGCTGTTATCTATAGCCATCCAAAGGTATTGGAAGCTGGTGTGCGTAGCGAACCAGATCCTAAAACTACCGAAGCTGTAGCTGCTTTTATTGTAAAGAAAGATGAGAGTTTAACTGAGCAAGAAATTAAAGACTTTTGTAGGGAGAACTTAACGGCATACAAAGTACCTAAAATTGTACATTTTAGAAAGGAATTACCTAAATCAAATGTGGGTAAAATACTACGAAGGTTAATGGAATAATTAGCTTATAACTTAATACTAAAGCGGATTATCTAATGATAGATAATTCGCTTTTTTTATTTTAGAAGTGCATCTATTGATTGCTCAACTTCTTCAACAGTAATTTTAAAAATAGTTGAATTTTCGACGGTTTGTTTTGCATGGTTTTTAGTTAAGAAGTAATGGTGAATTCTTACATTTTTACCTTTTGGGTAAAATACATCTTTTACACCGGGGCCAAATAATGCAATGCAATTTATGTTAGCTGCTGATGCAATGTGCAATGGGCCACTTTCATTTCCTAAAAATAATTTGGCTCTAGTGCACAGGGTATAAAACTCTAGTAAGTTAAATTTACCTACAACATTAAAATTTTTACTACTATCAACCAATTCTAAGCACTTTACATTGGTCAAATCATCATCAGGTCCTCCAGCTAAAATGCAAGATATATTATACATGTTGTTGAGGTAATTTATGCAAGCAGCAAATCGTTCTATTGGCCAGCGTCGGCTTTCATCGCGAGCTCCTAAATGCAACACAGCAAATTGATTGATTGAATTTTTAGCTAAAAATGAAATTATTTCTTCTTGCTCAATATTAGATACAATTATTTGATTATCAATAGATTTTTTAATTTTAAATAGGGGTGAAATGATTTCTAAATTAGTATCTAATTCGTTTTTTTGACCACCCCAAAATTTGTTAATCATTCTAATTTTACCTCTATCTAAGCGGTATTGGGGCCTGTTTCTTAAGGCGTACTCTATTGTATCATTATTTCCTCTAAGATCTACAATTAGATCAAAATTTCTATTTTCAGTAGGTATTTTAGAATAGCAGCGAACGTATGGCAAATATTTAAAGAAAATAAAGTTAAAAGGCTTGCATATTACTGATATTTCGGCCGTTGGATAATTGTTGTGCAATATGTAAAATACGTGCATAGCCGTAATCATATCACCTATTTCATCAAGTTTTATTACTAATATTTGCTTGAAATCAACAGACTTATCACCTAATAAATTTATATACGTTGATGCCAGCCAAGATTTTAGATATAGTACTTTTTCGTTCAATGTTATTTAGAACTAATCGGATACAATATAGGTCGGGAAGGAGCAGCGTCAGAAATGAAATTCGCAATGTTTAATTTAAGTAGATACTTTCCATCTACTATTTCATTAGCTATATAAGCAAATTCGGTAATAGATGCTGATGTTCTTGGATTTTCAGGATACTGCCAAAAAATATGGTGAGAAGCCAAGACTCCGTTGTCCCATTCTTTATCTACCGATGGTAAGTCTAAGATAATATGCTTTATGCCTGCATCTACAATTTTCTGCATATCACTGCTAAGAATGTATGGAGCGTTTACACCAGAATAATTCGCGTGTATTTTTTCTTTAGTGTTTGGTAAAACTCTAATTACTAATGAATCATATCTATTTAATTCAATAAAATTTAAATCTGAAAAATCTAAAACATCATCTTCTCCTTCTTTTTTTAATTTAAAAGTGTGCAGCATTGCTAAATAGAAGTCATCTGTAATACAATCGTTTACAAAATGCTGACTCAATGAAATATGACCATAACATTCTGTATGCGTACTATTTCCGTGAGGAGTAAAGGTTATTGTTTCTAAATTACAACCCGCTCCTTGATTTTTATTGCCAATAAAGCTGCCATCTTGGTATACTTTATAATCAGCATTTGCTATTCCAAAACTGCTTACACCTCTAGCTCGTTGCACCGGTATGCCTATTTCAATTGGCTTATTTAAATCGGCTAAATACGTAGTATTTTGTTTTTTATACTCAATTATCACTGAGGCAAAAATACTTTTTTGAGAGTTTTATTGTTCTCTTATTACTTTCGAAGTGCTAAAAATCTTAAAAAACGCTATAAGTGAAGTTAAATAATTACGAAGTAAAACGAGTTTTAAAGGTTGTTTTACTATTATTCGCCTTTTTAATTGGCTTTTTCTCGCTTTGGTACACAAATAATCTTGTGGACAAATTAGAGGACCAGGAGCGACAAAAAATACAAACGTGGGCAAACACCACAAGGTTAATAGCATCCCCTGATTATGACGGAGATGTAAATTTTCTTTTTGAGCAAATTATAGAGGCAAATACTACAATCCCTGTTATTTTGACCGATAATGATGGTAACATTACGGGAAAAAGAAATTTAGATGCACAAGAAGAAGATAACAAATATTATCTTGATAGGAAGATAGCAGAAATGCGTAAAGAAAATGAACCTATAGAGATTGAATACCTTGAAGGTGAAAAAATAACACTTTATTATGAAAACTCCTTGTTGCTTAATCAGTTACGTTTTTACCCTTACTTCCAATTAGGTGTAATTGGTCTTTTTTTGGCCGTTAGTTATTTTGCATTTAGTTATAGTAGAACATCAGAACAAAACAAGGTCTGGGCTGGATTAAGTAAAGAAACAGCCCATCAGCTGGGTACACCAATTTCGTCTTTATTAGGTTGGGTAGATTACCTAAAAGAATCTGATACAAATATTCCTAAGCGGGTAATAGATGAGTTTGCAAAAGATATAGAGCGTTTAAATTTAATCACAGAAAGGTTTTCGAAAATTGGTTCCGAACCAATTTTAGCCTCCGCTAATTTATTAGAAGTATTAAATGAGAGTATTGAATACATAAATTCTAGGACTTCTGAAAAAGTTGCCATTGCAATACAAAATCCCGAATTGTTAAAAGAAATTAATATTCTAGTAAATAGACCGCTTTTTGCTTGGGTAATTGAAAACTTATGTAAGAATGCGGTGGATGCTATGAGTGGAGAAGGAGAAATATATGTGGAATTAATAGAGCACAACGGTAAAGTAATTTTTGACGTTGTAGATAACGGAAAAGGGATACCATCTAACAAGTTTAAAACTATATTTAAACCTGGTTTTACTACCAAGAAAAGAGGTTGGGGATTAGGATTATCGCTGGTTAAACGTATTGTAGAAAACTATCATAACGGCAAAATTTACGTAAAGTCTTCTGAAATAGGGAAAGGTACCAGATTTAGAATAGAGTTAAAAACACCCAAGTCTGAGGCATCTAATAATAAATCTCTGATATAGGTTAAATGTTTATATCTCTATTAGAAATGCTTATAAAAAACACGGTGTATTGAACTTACCTTTGCATTAAGATTAAAAAATAAATTATGGCATTAGAATTTTCAGATTCGAATTTTGACGAAGAAGTATTGAACAGCGATACTCCAGTGTTGGTAGATTTTTGGGCAGAATGGTGTGGACCATGTAGAATGATTGGACCAATTGTGGAAGAATTATCTACCGAGTATCAAGGAAAAGTAAAGATTGGTAAAATGAACGTGGATAACAATCCTAATATACCAATGAAGTACGGTATCAGAAGCATTCCTACACTTCTTGTGTTTAAAGGAGGCGAGTTAGTTGATAAAATTGTAGGAGCAGTTCCTAAAACTAATATAGTATCAAAACTAGAAAATCAATTAGGGTAAGCTAAATTGAATATGTAATATTGAGCGGTGATACTTAGTTATGAGTATTACCGCTTTTTTTATGAAAATAAAACCAGAAGATATTTTAAATACTGGCAATCTTGAATTGTTGGCGAAGAAAGCTGTTGAAGGCTTTATTACGGGTTTCCACAAAAGCCCATTTCATGGGTTTTCGGTAGAGTTTGCGGAACATAGGCAATATAATCCAGGTGAAGATACAAAAAACATTGATTGGAAGCTCTATGGACGAACAGATAAAGTATACGTAAAGCGTTATGAAGAAGAGACTAACCTGCGTTGTCAGATTGTTATTGATGTTTCATCCAGCATGCAAATCGCCACAGACAAAGGTCTTAGTAAACTTCAATATTCTATTTGGAGTGCAGCCGTTTTTTTACAAATGCTTAAAAAGCAGCGAGATGCTACAGGTTTATGTTTTTTTGACGATAAGGTGATTTCAAACACCAAAATTGCCTCATCTTCAAGGCATTACAAAGAAATTATGTTTTCTTTGCAAGATTATCTTACTTATCAATCGGAGCGTAAAAATACAGATACAGCCGCTGTGTTGCACGGAATTGCTAATCAGATTCATCGTAGATCGATGGTAATCCTATTTACCGATTTTTTTGAAACAAATAGAGAAACTGAAGCATTATTTGATGCAATTAAACATCTTAAGCATAATAAACATGAGGTAATGGTTTTTCATACATTACACTCGCCTAGCGAAGTAGAGTTTAATTATCCGTCTGTACCTTTAACTTTTGAAGATGCTGAATCTGGTGAAGTACTTAAAATCCAACCTTCTGAAGTAAGAGAAAATTATGTTGCGAGCATTGCCAAGTACAATAGAGAGATTAAGTTAAAAATGAGCCAATACAAAATCGACTTTGTAGAAGCAGACACCTCAAAAACAGTAGAGCATAGTCTTATTCCGTTTCTAGTAAAACGTAAAAAGATGACTACTTAAGGGAATGTTTTTTTAATTACTCTAGCAATGAATGTTTGTTATTTGATAATTAAAATTCAACCAACGGAATTAAAAATGGAAAAATCGTGAAGTAAATAGCTGTAATACCTTGAAATTTAAGAGCGTAAATGGCTATAAGCCACCAAATAAAGTGGGGTAAATAGTAAAAAAAAAAGTAAATATTTGTTTGGTAGGCACTGCAGAGGTTAATTTCGTAGTAATCTCTAACATTTTTCTCGTGCAAAATACCTTAGACTCCGCTAAAAACAGTAAAATGCCGTCACTTTCTAAGGTTTTTGAAAGCTTATCTCTCTCTATTCTTATTACCGACGAAAAATTCGAAGTGGTTTATACCAACAATAGTTTTAACAACTTTTTCGATGGCAATGAAAAAGAAATTGAGCTAAAAAACATAGTGGGCAATAAGTTTTATTCTGAATTACGTTCGTTTGCAAATGAAGCTTTTAACCTTGATTTAGTTAGTGAGCATGATTTGAACTACACTAGTTTAGAAGGAGACTCTGTGCTACTTAATGTTAGGGTGCAGCAGTATGAAGAAAATAAAAACACCTATGTCATTTTTATTTTTAAGGATGTATCGCAAACAAGAGTTAATCAGAAAATAAAGGCATATAAAGAATCTTTAGATAAGATGAATATCGAGTTAGATCAGTTTGTATATAAAACAGCACATGATTTACGTGCTCCATTAACCAACCTTATTGGTTTAATAGGCATTATGAGAAATGAAACTGATTTAGAATTGCTATCAACTTATTTCGATTTGCAAGAAAAGAGTGTGTCAAAAATGGATGATTTTATCCAAAAAATTACTGCTTATACTAAGAATACTCGCTTACCACTTTTAGTGCATAAAATTGACTTTAAATCATTGATAGATAGTGTTTTAAATGACTTAATGTATTACGATAAATCGGAATTTGTAAAGAAAAGTGTTCATATATCTAAAGACTTAAATTTTTATAGTGACAAAGAAAGATTGGAAATAGTGCTAAAAAAATTATTAGCAAATGCTATAAAATTCAGTAAATCTAAAGATAATATTTCGACTCTAAACTTAAATATTTCAGGTGAAGAAACTGGCTGTCGAATTGTTTTACACGACAATGGCATTGGAATTCCGAACGCAATTCAACCTAAAGTTTTTGACATGTTTTATAGAGGTCATGCAAGTGCAGATGGTGCTGGTATAGGCTTGTATATAGTAAAGGAAACCATATTAAAATTAGGTGGAACTATTTCATTAAATTCGGAAGAAGGTTTGTTTACGGAAATAACTCTATTTTTACCATCGCTAAAAGAAAAATGATTTTTATAGTTGACGATGATCCGGTGCATAATCTAATAACTACTCAGTTACTTAATAATGTGCAATTTAACGAAGAAGTTGTCATTTTTAATAACGGTAAAGAAGTGTTAGGTTCGATAGCCCAGGGGAACTTACCGCGAGTGATTTTGCTAGACATAAATATGCCAATTATGAATGGGTGGGAGTTTTTGGAGGTATACCACAACTTTAAAAATATGGCCGAGGTCTATATCCTAACATCATCCTCAAATCATATTGATCTTGAAAGGGCTGATGAATTTGAATGCATTAGGGGCTATTACACCAAGCCAATAAATAAAGAAACGATTAAAAGCATCTTTGGCTTATAATCAATCTTTCAAGTACAATAAATTTCTAATTTTATTCTATCTATATTTTATATAAATGTCATATTATAAGATATTTATATAAAAAAAATCCATTTTTTTTAATTTAGCAAAAAAAAACCTGAATTAATCAGGTTTTTCTTGCGGAGAGCGAGGGATTCGAACCCCCGGACCTGTTACAGTCAACAGTTTTCAAGACTGCCGCATTCGACCACTCTGCCAGCTCTCCAATAATTAAAATGTCTGCATTTAGGGAAATTTTTTAACACACATTCCCTTAAAGCGGTGCAAAAATAATCTAATACTCTTTTAAAAAAATAAAAATTTTAAGAAGCTTTGTCAATACTCTTATTTAGTTCATAACCAATAAGAACTACATAGGAATTGAAATAGATTAAAACCATTAGGACAAGTAAGGTTCCTACCGAACCATAAAGCTTATTATACGAATTAAAATTTTCTACATATTTAGTAAAACCATATGTTGTGATAACAGAAAGTAAAGTCGCAAGTGTGCTCCCTGCAGAAAAATATCGCCATTTTGAATCTCTGGTAGAACCAAAAAAGTAGAGAGAACTAAAAATAAAATATACTAAAACTATCGTTAATATATATTCAATAAATTTTAATAATATATGGAGTAAGTTTTGACTTAAGTCTGTACTGTTTTCTAAGTATGCAAAAGAAAATTGAAATGATATAGATACCAGTATTGTTGTAAGTAAAATACTGATTACTAGCAATAAAAGACCAATACTCTTAAGTCTAATATCAAACCAATTTCGTTGTAACTTTCGGTGTAAACCAACATTAAATGCAGAAAGCATAGAAGCAAAACCGTTGCTAGCAAAGTAAACTGCCGCTAGAAAACCAAAAGAAAGTAAGCCTGCATTTTGATTGCTTATAATGTCCTGAATAGTCTCATTTAAAAATTCAAAAGCATTTGTAGGTAACATTCTTTGTAAAAACGTTGTAATCTGCTCTTGAAAATTATCTATTGGTATGTACGGTATAAGTGTAAATAAAAATATGATTAACGGAAATATGGCTAAAAAGAAGTTAAATGCAAGCGAAGATGCCCGTAAACCAAGGTCTTCTTGAAACAAACCATTAACAAAGAACTTGCCAACTTGGTAAATAGATTTTTGCTTAAACCCCGGTAAACTCACGTTTTTTAAGTTTACATCAAAGTATTTATCCAATCTGTGGATATTCCATATTAATAATCGTTTAAGTTTCACGCTATTGCTGCTGCAAATAACAAGAAATAAATAGTTTTGCCGTAATTTAATTACAATGATCAAAGTACACAACTTTTCTGCAGGCCCAGCTATTTTACCTCAAGTAGTAATTGACAATTGTGCTGCCGCAATTAAAAACTTTAGTAATACTAATCTTTCTTTAATAGAAGTATCGCATAGAGGAAAAGAATTTGTAGCCGTTATGGACGAAGCTAAGTCCCTTGTTAAAAAAATAATGAATCTAGGAGATGACTATGAAGTTCTTTATTTACAAGGAGGAGCAAGCACCCAGTTTTTAATGGTAGCTATGAATTTGCTTGAAACAAAAGCTGCATATACAGAAACGGGTACTTGGGCTAAAAATGCGATTAAAGAGGCAGACTACTGCGGACAGGTAGATGTTTTAGCGAGCAGTAAGGATGCCAATTTTAATTACATTCCAAAGAATTATACCATTTCAGATGATTATGATTACTTTCACTGTACATCCAACAATACAATATTTGGAACTCAAATGAAGTCTTTCCCAGAATGCAAAGTCCCTTTGGTTTGCGATATGAGTTCGGATATTTTTAGCCGTGTACTAGATTTTTCTAAATTCGATCTAATTTATGCTGGAGCTCAAAAAAATATGGGCCCAGCAGGAACTACTTTAGTGGTGATAAAAAAGGAAATCCTGGGTAAGGTTTCAAGAAGAATTCCAACAATGTTGGATTATAATACACACATTGACAAAGAATCTATGTTTAATACACCTTCAGTATTTGCAGTTTATGGTTGCATGGAAACCTTAAGATGGATTGATGATCAAGGATTGGCTAATATTGAAAAAATGAATAATGCCAAAGCTGAATTACTTTATAATGAGATTGATACAAATGATATGTTTGAAGGAACCACGGCAAAAGAAGATAGATCGTATATGAATGTAACCTTTGTACTTAAAGAAAATAGTATGAATGAAGCCTTTCTTAAAGCGTGTGCTGAGGCTAATATTAGTGGATTAAAAGGACATAGATCTGTTGGAGGATTTAGAGCAAGTATGTACAATGCCTTGGGTATTGAGAGCGTTCAGGCTTTAGTTAATGTAATGCAAACGTTTAAATAACGACAAAATGAAAATATTGATAAACG
>Ga0102814_10001271_pt1 | contig 18026 bp, 14 predicted proteins | sample ColrivemetaGS741_FD_79112 | JGI IMG/M metagenome (GOLD analysis project Ga0102814, IMG submission 79112) | Estuarine microbial communities from the Columbia River estuary - Flood tide ETM metaG S.741 | ecosystem: Environmental > Aquatic > Marine > Intertidal zone > Estuary | place: USA... | reverse complement strand
CTCCAAAATAATTAGGATGTCGCGTATATTTCCAAAAACCTGTATTTAAAACTTTTCCTTTGTTATTTGGATTGTCTTTAAATCGTGCAAGTTGATAATCGCCTCCAGCTTCAAATACAAAACCTATACCCCAAATAATAATTGCTAAATAATCTAAAAAGTTAAGATGGCTAGACTCGGAATTCGCATTAATTGCTAATAAGGGTAATGAAATAATTAAAATTAGACCACCTTGTAATAAGAATGTTTGAAAATAGCTAAACCACCAATAGCGCTTAGGTCCAAATGTTTTTCTAAATTCTTGATATCTAAAATCTTCACTTTTACCAATATTTCGCCAAGCAAGATATAAGGTTAGCCGCATGCCACACAGAAAAACTAAAACTAATAGTATTAGTTTTCTAGTATTCATGCTACTAGACTCAAAATAATATAAGGTGTTTACAACAACAAAACCAAAGCCCCAAAAAATGTCAACAATACTTACATTTTTTATAAACACGCTCCAAATCCACAACAATGTTACAAGTATGAGAATTAGTACTGTAGCTTTTACGAAAAGAGTAAGCATAATTTATTAAGCAAGATGAACATTAAAGATATCTAAAAATATTGATTTACTCACCAACAAATCCAGGCCATCTATTCATATAATCTATAAACGTATCGCTAAGACCTTCATTTTTTAAATAATCTTTACTTACAGGAAGTGTTTGTGGTGAAAAATCTGAATTTTCCATAACAAGTTTTGGGAAATCATGGTGCAATATTGCAGAACGACCAATAGTTACAAAATCAACTTTTGAATCTATGATGTTATGCACATCTTTTCCAGAACTTATTTTTCCTGCAACAGTTAGTTTTACATCTTTAAAGTCTAATGCTGTAATATGTTCTAAAAGTGTTTGATCATGAAAACTTTTGTCTTCAGGATACTTAAAACAATCCCAAAGAGAAATGTCAAGAAAATCTATATTTCCTTTATCAATTAATTGTTGAGAAAGTGTTTTTATTTCCTGTAATTCCATTCCAAATCGCTCAGGAGATAAGCGTATACCAATTAAAAAATCCGTACCACATTTTTCGCGAATACCATCAATAATTTCAAATAGAATACGAGATCTATTTTCTAAAGAACCACCATATTCATCCTTACGTTTATTGATTTCAGCACTTAAAAACTGACACAAAATATAACCATGAGCACCATGAACTTCTATACCATCATATCCAGCTTTTTGAGCACGTACTGAAGCTGAAATAAAATCGTCTCTTAATAGTTTCACTTCATCAAGAGATAATACTTTAGTATCAAATTCTTCGTTATAAGAAGGACAAACAGGTTGTTGATGTATAACCTCTTTAGGTGAACGCATTCCTGCATGATGCAATTGAATTACTGCCAAACTTCCATAAGATTGTATTGCTTTAGCCAATTTTGTATGGCCCTTTATATGCTTATCATCAAAAATGCCTAATTGCCCAGGAAATCCCTTTCCAATTTCTTGAACATGAGATGCACAAGTCATGGTTAGTCCAAAACCTCCTTTGGCTCTCATCGTTAACCAATTAAATTCATCATTAGACAATATTCCATCTTCATGACTCTGTCTATTGGTTAAAGGTGCAAGCATAAAACGGTTTTTCATTTGTGCACCACAAGAAAAAGTAATTGAATCTGTAAGCTTCATATTAATATATTTTAAAGTCCAAAGGCAGCTTTTACTTCATCTAAATAGTCTAATTTTTCCCAAGTAAATAACTCAACATCCATAGTTTTGGTTTCTCCATTTGGTTGAGAAAACGTTTTGGTTACAGTTTTATTGGTTCTTCCCATATGTCCATATGCAGCCGTTTCACTATATATTGGCTGACGTAATTTTAGACGTTCTTCAATTTTTGCTGGACGCATATCAAAGATTTTAGTTACTTTTTTAGCAATTTCACCATCAGTCAAATTAAAAGGACAAGTACCATAAGTATCTACAAAAATTCCCATTGGCTCTACAACACCAATAGCATAACTTACTTGTACTAAAATTTCATCACAAACACCTGCTGCTACTAAGTTTTTGGCGATATGTCGAGTAGCATAAGCTGCACTTCTATCTACCTTACTTGGATCTTTTCCAGAAAAAGCTCCTCCACCATGAGCACCTTTTCCTCCATAAGTGTCTACAATAATTTTTCTTCCTGTTAGACCACTGTCTCCATGAGGTCCTCCAATTACAAATTTTCCAGTTGGATTAATATGGTATTTTATATCATCAGTAAATAAATCTTGAATAGGTTGAGGTAGTTTTGCAACTACTCGAGGAATTAAAATATCTACAATATCTTTTCTTATTTTAGCTAGCATAGCTTCATCTTCATCAAACTCGTCATGTTGTGTAGAAACTACAATTGCTTCGATACGTTGCGGTAAGTTATCATCACTATATTCAATTGTTACCTGACTTTTAGAATCTGGACGCAGGTATGTAATATCTTTATTTTCTCTACGTAGAGCAGCGAGTTCAATTAAAATTCTGTGAGATAAATCCAAAGCCAAAGGCATAAAGTTTTCAGTCTCGCGAGTTGCGTATCCAAACATCATTCCTTGATCTCCAGCACCTTGTTCTTCTTTGGAGGCACGATCAACACCACGATTTATATCTTCTGATTGCTCATGAATAGCAGATAAAACACCACAAGAATTGCCATCAAACATATATTCGCCTTTAGTGTACCCTATTTTGTTTATAGTATCGCGTGCAATTTTTTGTACGTCTAAATAGGTGTTAGATTTTACTTCACCAGCAAGTACAACTTGACCTGTAGTAACTAGGGTTTCACAAGCTACTTTAGATTCTGGGTCGAATGCTAAAAAATTATCAATTAATGCATCACTAATTTGGTCTGCAACCTTGTCTGGATGTCCTTCAGAAACACTTTCTGAGGTAAATAAATATGCCATAACTATATATTTTTCTTAAATGTTAAGAAAGAAATGTGAAGATTGCTTGGTCGCTAGAGAAGTCTTTTACTAACTGCTTTAGCATTTTTGTTTCTGCTGAAATTTTTTCAGCATCTGAGGTTGCAATCAGAACAAATCCTTCCTCAAGTATTAAGGCAAATTTATACATAAAAAACTACATATAAAACGCATTATGCGAAAATCAACTCTTTACAGGAAATTATTCTATAATCCTTTGTTTTTAAAGGAATAAGCTGAAAATATTTCGGCTTTAAAAATGTTGCTCTGATAATTTCTTAAAAATCAGCTTTATTATTTATCAAATTCACAAACATTTTTTTTAGTCTTGAACATCATAAAAATAAACTGTTAACATTCAATATAACAGTTAGTTAAGATTTTATTTAGGTATCTGAGTTTAGACAAGTATTACAATAGATTTATTGTATGCATATGTAATAATTTATTTTCGAATTTCGTAGTAATAAGAATTTAAATGAAATTAAATAAATATAGCAAAACAGTAACTCAAGATCCAACACAACCAGCAGCACAGGCAATGTTACATGGTATTGGATTAACAAGAAAAGACTTTGATAAACCAATAGTTGGAATAGCAAGTACTGGTTATGAAGGTAATCCTTGTAATATGCATCTTAATGATTTAGCAAAACTTGCTAAAGAAGGCACTCTTAATAAAGATGTTATTGGGTTAATATTTAATACTATTGGCGTAAGTGATGGTATATCTATGGGAACACCTGGAATGCGTTACTCTTTGCCATCTCGTGATGTTATTGCAGATTCTATGGAAGTTGTAGTACAGGCTATGAGTTATGATGGTTTAATTACAGTTGTAGGATGTGATAAAAACATGCCAGGAGCATTAATGGCTATGATACGTTTAAACAGACCTTCTATTTTGGTATATGGTGGAACAATAGATTCAGGTTGTCATAATGGAAAGAAACTGGATATTGTTTCAGCATTTGAAGCTTGGGGAAGTAAAGTTGCAGGAACCATGGAGCAAGAGGAGTTTGAATGTATAGTAAAGAAAGCAATTCCTGGAGCTGGAGCTTGTGGTGGTATGTATACCGCAAATACAATGGCATCTGCTATTGAAGCATTAGGAATGACTTTGCCATATAATTCTTCAAATCCTGCTACTGGTAAAGAGAAAAAAGAAGAAGCAATAAAAGCAGGTGAAGCGATGCGTGTTTTACTTGAAAAGGATATTAAACCATCAGATATTATTTGTCGAAAATCATTAGAAAATGCTATAAGACTAGTAACTATTTTGGGAGGTTCTACAAATGCAGTGCTTCATTTTTTAGCTATTGCTAGAGCTGCAAATATCGATTTTACCTTACAAGATTTTCAGAAAATTAGTGATACCACACCTTTTTTAGCCGATTTAAAACCTAGCGGAAAATATCTTATGGAAGATGTACATGCTGTTGGTGGTATACCAGCAGTATTAAAATATCTTCTTAGAAAAGGATTACTGCATGGAGATTGTTTAACAGTAACAGGAAAAACCTTAGCTGAAAATTTATTGGATGTTCCTGATTTAAAAGAAGGTCAAGATGTTATTAAACCTCTTGAAAATCCTATTAAAATCTCTGGACATTTACGAATGCTATATGGTAACCTAGCTGAAGAAGGAAGTGTTGCGAAAATCACTGGAAAAGAAGGTTTAAAATTCATAGGAAAGGCAAAAGTATTTGAAGGAGAATTTGAAGCTAATGCAGGAATTAGTAGTGGGAAAGTTAAAAAAGGAGATGTAGTTGTTATAAGATATGAAGGCCCAAAAGGTGGACCTGGAATGCCAGAAATGTTGAAGCCGACTGCAGCAATTATGGGAGCTGGATTAGGTAAAGATGTCGCTTTAATTACAGATGGTAGATTCTCAGGAGGTACTCATGGTTTTGTTGTTGGACATATTACACCTGAAGCACAAGATGGTGGAACAATCGCTTTAGTAAAGGATGGAGACATTATTACCATAGATGCTGAAACAAATACTATTAGTGTCGATGTTTCAGATGAAGAATTACAAAAAAGAAAAGAACAATGGATAGCACCTGATTTAAAAGTAAGTCGAGGCGTACTCTATAAATATGCAAAAACAGTTTCATCTGCATCTAAAGGATGTGTAACGGATGAATTTTAATTTTTTTTCAATATGAAAGAAACACAAACAATAGAAATAAAAGACACAAGTCATAAAACAGATCGCATCGCTGGAAGTGAAGCTATAATTAGATGTTTACTCGAGGAAAATGTAGATATTCTATATGGTTATCCAGGAGGAGCAATCATGCCAGTTTATGACGAATTATATAAATACCAAGACAAGATTCATCATGTACTTACACGTCATGAACAAGGTGCAACACACGCAGCTCAAGGTTTTGCTCGTATTTCAGGTAGAGTTGGTGTTTGTATAGCAACATCAGGACCAGGAGCAACTAATCTTGTAACAGGTATTGCAGATGCTCAAATAGATTCAACACCATTAGTGTGTATAACAGGACAAGTTGCTTCTCATTTATTAGGAAGTGATGCATTTCAAGAAACAGATATTGTCGGCATATCAACTCCAGTAACAAAATGGAATTATCAAATTACCAAAGCATCAGAAATTCCTGAAGTAATGGCGAAAGCATTCTATATCGCTAGAAGCGGAAGACCAGGTCCAGTATTAGTTGATATTACTAAAGATGCACAATTTGAAGAAATTGACTTTTCTTATAAAAAATGCGAAGGTATTAGAAGCTACAAACCAGTTCCAGAAACAGATAATTCTAAGGTTCAGGCTGCAGCTGACTTAATCAATACTGCAAAAAAACCATTAATTGTTTGGGGACAAGGAGTTATTTTAGGAAAAGCAGAAAAAGAATTAAAAGCAGTTATTGAAAAAGCAGGAATTCCTTCTGCATGGACAATTTTAGGAGCTTCAGCTATTCCTACTTCACATCCTTTAAATGTTGGTATGGTTGGAATGCATGGTAACTATGCTCCTAATGTATTAACAAATGAGTGTGATGTTTTAATTGCAATAGGTATGCGATTTGACGATCGTGTAACAGGAAATCTTGATACTTATGCAAAACAAGCTAAAGTAATTCACTTTGAAATTGATCCAGCTGAAGTTGATAAGAATGTAAAAACAGATATTGCAGTTTTAGGCGATGCTAAAACAAGTCTTAAAAAATTATTGCCATTACTTAATAATAAATCACATGATGATTGGCATCAAAAGTTTAAAGATTTATATGCAATTGAGTATGACGAAGTAATTAAAAACGACTTGTATCCTACAAAAGAAGGTTTAACGATGGGAGAAGTTTTAAAAGAAATAAACATCCAAACTAAAGGTGAGGCAGCAATTGTATCAGATGTTGGACAACACCAAATGATTGCTTGTCGTTATGCAGAATTTAAAAATACAAGAAGTAATATTACATCAGGAGGATTAGGCACTATGGGATTTGGTTTACCTGCTGCAATTGGAGCAAAAATGGCAGCACCAGAACGCGAGGTGATTTCAATTTCTGGCGATGGAGGTTATCAAATGACAATTCAAGAGTTAGGAACTATTTTTCAACAAAAAGTAGCTGTTAAAGTAGTAGTGTTAAATAATGGATTCTTAGGGATGGTTCGTCAATGGCAACAATTATTTTTTGATAAACGATACGCTTCAACAGAAATGACTAATCCAGATTTTGTTACTATTGCAAAAGGTTATTATTTAAATGCTAAACGCGTTACAAAACGAGAAGAATTAGCAGATGCTGTTGCCGAAATGATAGCAAGTAAAGAAGCATATTTCCTTGAAGTTTGTGTAGAACAAGAAGATAATGTATTCCCAATGGTTCCATCAGGAGCAAGTGTTTCAGATATAAGATTAAAATAGGTATGGAAGAAAAACAAAATTTTACGGTTTCGGTTTATACCGAAAATAATGTAGGAATATTAAACCGCTTATCAGCAATATTTTTAAAACGTCACATTAATATAGAAAGTATGACGGTTTCAAAATCTGAAATTGATGATGTACATAGATTCACTTTTGTAGTTATAGTAACAAAAACTTTAATTCGAAAAGTAGTAGGTCAATTAGAAAAACAAATCGAAGTGATAAAAGCATTTTATCATACTGAAGATGAAATTATTTATAATGAAACAGCATTATTTAAGATTTCATCAGAACATTTATATAATGAAAAGATTCAAAAAAAGTTAAAATTTAGACGCGCTCATATTATTTTTATAACGGAACCCTATTTTGTTATTGAAGCCTCTGGTTTAAAAGCAGATATAGATAATATGTACGAAAAATTAAAACCTTTTGGATTGTTACAATTTGTACGTTCAGGACGAATTGCAATAACGCGACCTAAAATGGCAATATCAGAATTATTACAAGAAATTAATTAAACGATTTAAGAAAAAATGGCAAATTATTTTAATACACTATCACTTGGGCAAAAACTAAATCAACTGTCTAAATGTAGATTTATGGAAGCTTCAGAATTTGAAGCAGGTGTTAAAGCACTTGAAGGTAAGAAAATTGTAATTGTAGGTTGTGGAGCTCAAGGGCTTAATCAAGGACTAAACATGAGAGATTCTGGATTAGATATTTCATATGCTTTACGTGAAAGTGCAATTAAAGAAAAACGCGCATCATTTGTAAATGCATCTGAAAATGGATTTACCGTTGGAACTTACAAAGACTTAATTCCAACAGCAGATTTAGTTTTAAACTTAACTCCTGATAAACAACATTCAAATGTGGTTGATGCAATAGTGCCTTCAATGAAAAAAGGCGCAACACTAGCGTATTCACATGGTTTTAATATTGTTGAGGAAGGTAAACAAATAAGAGAAGACTTAACTGTAATAATGGTGGCTCCAAAATGTCCAGGATCTGAAGTAAGAGAAGAATATCTTCGTGGATTTGGTGTGCCTACTTTAACTGCTGTACATCCAGAAAACGATCCTGAAGGAAAAGGTTGGACACAAGCAAAAGCTTATGCTGCTGCAACTGGAGGTCATAAAGCAGGAGTGTTGGAATCGTCTTTTGTTGCTGAGGTGAAATCCGATTTAATGGGAGAACAAACTATTTTATGTGGTGTTTTACAAACGGCTTCTATTTTATCTTTCGATAAAATGATAGAAGAAGGTATCGAAGCAACTTATGCTGCTAAATTAATTCAGTATGGTTGGGAAACGATTACAGAAGCTCTTAAGCATGGTGGGATTACAAATATGATGGATCGCTTATCTAATCCAGCAAAAATTAAAGCCTTCCAATTATCCGAAGATTTAAAAGAAATTATGAAACCATTGTTTGAAAAGCATATGGACGATATTATGTCTGGACATTTCTCTAAAACAATGATGGAAGATTGGGATAATAATGATGAAAATCTATTAAAGTGGAGAGCAGCAACAGGTGAAACTGCTTTTGAGAAAACTACTGCAACTTCTGATGCAATTTCAGAGCAAGACTATTTTGATAATGGCGTATTAATGGTTGCTTTTGTAAGAGCAGGAGTTGAGTTAGCTTTCGATACTATGGTTGCTTCAGGAATTATTGAAGCATCTGCTTATTATGAGTCATTACACGAATTACCATTAATTGCAAATACTGTAGCAAGAAAGAAACTGTTTGAAATGAATAGAATTATTTCTGATACTGCAGAATATGGTTGTTATTTATTTGACCATGCATGTAAACCTTTATTAGCAGATTTTATGAAAAAGGTAAATACAGATGTAATTGGTAAGCCATATGCTTCATCAAATGCAGTAGATAATTTAGAACTTATCGCTGTTAATGATGTAATTAGAAACCATCCAATTGAAACAACAGGGAAAGTATTACGTTCTGCTATGACTGCGATGAAAGTGATAAAAACAGAAGCCTAAATTTAGGTTTTAATTAATATAAAAGCTGTGCAAGGGTTGCCTTTGTACAGCTTTTTCTGTTATACTAAACTAGTTCTTGCGTTCTCTTTTGAAGATTTTTTAAACTAAAACGTTTTAGGTTTAAACTTTTTATTTTCAATTGTTTAAAGTTTTAAGAATACAATAAATCTTTCTAATTCTCTACTTTAGGGACTAACTTCCATATTAAATTAAAGTATATTAGCTATAATATATTTTAAAAGAGAACCTATGAAAACTCAATTTTCAAAAATTCCAGAAGCTTATAAAATTACATCACCATATAATCAAGACACTTATCTTGTTTCAGGAGAATTAAAAAAATGGAAAGGCGATACAAAAGACGTTTTCTCAACAATCTCTTCTACTCTAGAATACAAACCAACTTTCTTGGGTACTGTACCAAATCTTGGAGAAACGGAAGCTCTTGAAGCATTAGAATCTGCATGTAAAGCCTATAATAAAGGACAAGGAATTTGGCCAACAATGAAAGTTCGGGATAGAATAGCATGTATGGAAAAATTTGTTGAACAAATGAAACCAAAGCGAGATGAAGTTGTTAAGTTTTTAATGTGGGAAATTGGTAAATCATTAAGTGATTCTCAAAAAGAGTTCGATAGAACTGTTGAATATATCTACGATACAATTGAAGACTACAAACAACTAGATCGAGATTCTGCTAAATTTCATAAAAACAGTGGCGTAAATGCGCATATTAGACGTGGTCCATTAGGTGTTGTGCTTTGTTTAGGACCTTATAATTACCCATTAAACGAAACTTTTGCTTTGTTAATTCCAGCATTAATAATGGGAAACACTACTATTTTTAAACCAGCTAAAATTGGTATATTATTAATATCACCATTATTAGAAGCTTTTCAAAATAGTTTTCCAGAAGGTGTGGTAAACGTTGTGTATGGTAGAGGAAGAACTTTGGCTACTCCAATTATGCAATCTGGTAGAATAGATGTTTTAGCACTAATTGGAAATAGCAAGTCTGCAAATGCGCTTCAAAATCAACATCCAAAAAGCAATAGACTTAGATTAGTTTTAGGATTAGAAGCTAAAAATCCAGGAATTGTTCTTCCAGATGCAGACTTAGATTTAACTATTAACGAATGTCTATCTGGAACCTTATCGTTTAATGGTCAGCGATGTACAGCTTTAAAAGTGTTATATGTTCATGAAGATGTTGTTGATGAATTTAACAAACGATTCTCTTCAAGAGTTGACCAAATGCAATTTGGAAATCCATGGGATGAAAATGTACAACTTACACCTCTTCCAGAACCAGATAAACCAGCTTATATTCAAGAGCTGATTGATGATGCTCAAGCAAAAGGCTCTAAAGTTATTAATGCCAAAGGAGGAGAAACTACAGAAAATTATATTTTTCCTGCAGTTTTATATCCTGTAACAAAAGACATGCGCGTATTTCAAGAAGAACAATTTGGACCACTTATTCCAATTGTATCCTTTAATGATATTAACGAACCATTAGATGATATGGCTGATTCAAATTATGGGCAACAAGTAAGTTTGTTTGGAAAAGATATTAAAACACTTTCACCATTAATAGACACTTTAGTAAATCTAGTATGTCGCGTTAATTTAAATAGTTCTTGTCAAAGAGGTCCAGATGTTTATCCTTTTACTGGAAGAAAAGATTCTGCAGTAAGTACTTTGAGTGTTCATGATGCTTTGCGATCATTTTCGATTAGAACTTTTGTTGCTTCTAAGGATAACGATTATAATAATGCAATTTTAAGAGGATTAATGGATAAAAAAGCTTCTAACTTTATAAGTACAGATTATATATTGTAATTAAAAAAGAACAGTAAACTGCTTAAAAATGAATTATTTATAATATTTCTTTTTCATTTTGGTAAATTCATAAAACTTTTTAAAAAGTCTCTTGTAATTGATTGTTAATTAAAATTAAATTTTAGCTTTACACCAATGAATTCAAAGAAAAATAAAATACGTACGTTTTCTCCCGAGTTGCCACTTCGCAACCGCCGCCGCTAATATTCTATACTTAGCAAAAACTTTTATAACGTAATTTTATTTTTTTAATCATGAACATATTCAATTTTAAATTAGACTCCGAAAACTTAGTTATTTTAAATAACCTAATTTTTTTACGACCATTTTTTACTCGACGCCCTTAAGGGTGTGCTGCTATTTTAGAACTTTAGGTGAGTCCAGTTCTGTTTTTTAAACAACAACATTTTATAACAATAATAAAAAATTAAGATAATGAAGGTCATTATTGCAGATAAATCACATAGTATTTACGCAAGTGCTATTTGCGAAACCATTTCAGAAGCAGCTCAGGTAAGAGGTACTGGAATTGCAAAACGTACATCAGAATATGTCATTGAGAAAATGGAAAAAGGAAATGCTGTAATTGCATTAGATGGAGAGACATTTGCTGGTTTTTGCTATATAGAATCTTGGGGACATGGAAAATTCGTAGCTAATTCAGGGTTAATTGTTCATCCTGATTATAGAGGACAAGGGTTAGCAAAAAAAATCAAAAAAGTAGTTTTTGAACAATCTAGAAATAAATTTCCAAACTCAAAAGTGTTTAGTATTACTACAGGTTTGGCTGTTATGAAAATGAATAGCGATTTAGGTTATAAACCTGTTACGTTTTCGGAATTAACAGACGATCAATCGTTCTGGAATGGTTGCCAAACTTGTAAAAACTATGATGTTTTACAAAGAACAAATCAAACCATGTGTTTATGTACAGGAATGTTGTTCGATCCAAATGAAAAGGATAAATCAAAAGGACATGAACACAAATACGACAAGAAAGTCTGGACAAGATTAAAAAATATAAAGCATAGTATGTTTTTAAAAAAGAATAAAAAATGAAAAAATTAGTCATTGCATATAGTGGAGGTTTAGATACGTCATATTGCGCAGTAAGTTTATCAAAAGAGGGCTACGATGTTCATGCTGTTAGTGTGAATACTGGTGGTTTTACAAAACAAGAAATTGAGATAATAGAAACAAATGCTTATAAAATGGGTGTTTCTACCTATAAAAATATAGATGCGATTACTACATTTTACCAAAAAGTAGTAAAGTACTTAGTTTTTGGGAATGTACTTAAGAACAATACTTATCCTTTATCTGTAAGTGCAGAAAGAATCATTCAAGCAATAGAAATTGTAGAATATGCGAAAAGTATTGGAGCAGAATATATTGCTCATGGCAGTACTGGAGCTGGAAATGATCAGGTAAGGTTCGATATGATTTTTCAAACATTAGCACCAGGTATAAAAATAATAACACCAATTAGAGATCAAAAATTATCAAGACAACAAGAAATAGAGTACTTAAAAAGTAATGATATTGATATGTCTTGGGATAAAGCTAAATATTCAGTTAATAAAGGACTTTGGGGAACAAGTGTTGGAGGTGAAGAAACTTTAACATCAGATAAACCATTGCCTAATGAAGCCTTTCCTTCACAATTACAACATGCCGAAGAAGAGAAAGTAACCCTTACATTTTTAAAAGGAGAATTAGTTGCTGTTAATGGACTTGAAAACGACCCAGAAATTAATATTAAAGTACTAGATAATTTGGCATCTGCGTATGCTATTGGTAGAGATATTCATGTTGGAGATACAATTGTTGGTATTAAAGGTAGAGTAGGTTTTGAAGCTGCTGCAGCACTAATAACTGTTAAAGCGCATCATTTACTAGAAAAACATACGCTAACCAAATGGCAATTGCAGCATAAAGATTATTTGTCAAGTTTTTACGGAATGCATTTACACGAAGGGCAATATCTTGATCCAGTAATGAGAGATATGGAAGCTTTTTTACAAAGTAGTCAAGACAAAGTTTCTGGAGATGTAATTGTATCCTTAAAACCGTATCATTTTAGTTTAGATGGTATTATTTCAAAACACGATTTAATGAATGCGAAGTTTGGTAGTTACGGTGAAATGCATAAAGGATGGACATCAGATGACGCAAAAGGATTTATTAAAATTCTAGGCAATCAAAACAAAATATATCAACAAGTAAATAACTAATTATGTTGCAAGTAGGAATAATTGGAGGCGCTGGTTATACAGCAGGAGAACTTATAAGATTGTTGATACATCACTCAAAAGCAGAAATCAATTTCGTGTACAGTACATCAAATGCTGGAAACAAAGTAAATGTGATTCATCAGGATTTAGAAGGCTCAACAGATTTAAAATTCACAGATACAATTAATAGTGATGTCGATGTTTTGTTTTTGTGTTTAGGCCATGGTAATTCAACTGCCTTTTTAGAAAACAATACGTTCTCAACCAAAACAAAAATTATCGATTTAAGTAATGATTTTAGATTACAAAAGGATGAGGTTTTTGATGGTAAAACATTTGTATATGGTTTGCCAGAGTTACAAAAAGAAAAAATAAAATCTGCAAACTATATTGCAAATCCTGGGTGTTTTGCTACAGCCTTGCAATTGGCAATTTTACCATTAGCAGCAAATGGATTGTTGTATAACGATGTGCATATTAATGCAGTAACTGGAGCAACTGGAGCAGGAACGTCGTTATCAAAAACCACACATTTCACTTGGAGAGATAACAACTTCTCGTATTACAAACCATTTACACATCAGCATCTGGGAGAAATACATCAAACTGTTAATCAGTTGCAAAATAATTTCAACTCAGAAATCAATTTTATGCCTAACAGAGGGAATTTCTCAAGAGGAATTTTTGCAACAGTTTATACTAAGTTTAGTGGTTCTTTAGAAGATGCAAAATCTATTTATAAAGAATTTTATAAAGAAGCAGCATTCACTTTTGTGTCCGATAATGATGTGCATTTAAAACAAGTTGTAAACACTAATAAATGTTTAGTGCATTTACACAAACACGATAATAAATTACTAATTACAAGTGCAATAGATAACCTTCTAAAAGGGGCTTCTGGACAAGCGATTCATAATATGAATTTAATGTATGGATTTAAAGAAACAGAAGGCTTGAATTTAAAGGGAACATATTTTTAAAACTTTAATGGTGTAAAATTAACTGTCATTCCTGCGTAGGCAGGAATCCATTATGAAAAAGAACTAATAAACAAAAAGATTTACTTATTCAAGGGAATAACAAAAAAGAATAAAAATGAAAATAGCAATTATAGGAACAGGGAATCTAGGATGTTCAATCGCAAAAGGATTAATACAAGCCAATGCGATAACAACGTTATATCTTACTAAAAGAAGTTTGGATGGTATAAAAGAATTTGAAGGTTATAAAAACGTTATCCTTACAACTGATAATGCTGAGGCAGTAAATAATTCAGACATTCTAATTTTTGCTGTTCAGCCAGCGCATTTAGAGAATATATTATTAGATATTAGACCCTTACTACATGAAAATCATGTATTGATTTCAACAATTACTGGATTCTCTATTGCTAAAATGGAAAGTATAGTTGGTAAAGATCAATTCTTAATTAGAGCTATGCCAAATACAGCAATTGCAGTTGGTAAATCTATGACCTGTTTATGTAGTAATGAAAAAGGAGGTTTAAGAATTAAAATCGCAGAATCTATTTTCAATAGATTAGGGACTTCAATAGCAATTCCAGAAAATCAGATGCAAGCTGCTACAGTTGTTTGTGCTAGCGGAATTGCCTTTTGGATGCGATTGATTAGAGCAACAACACAGGCAGCAATTCAGTTAGGTTTTGATGCTAAGGAAGCGCAGGAGTTAGCAATGCATACCTGTGAAGGTGCTGCCAATTTATTAATTACAACTGGCAATCACCCTGAGCAGGAAATAGATAAAGTAACGACTCCAAAAGGGTGTACAATTGAAGGTTTAAACGAAATGGAACATAAAGGATTGAGCTCATCTTTAATTCAAGGAATGGTGTGCTCATTCAATAAAATTAATACTATAAAAACAGATCAGTTATGAGTCTATTCGATGTATATCCTTTGTTTGACATCACTCCAGTAAAAGCTAAAGATGTTTATGTGTATGACGAAAACAATACAAAATATCTTGACCTTTATGGAGGACATGCTGTAATTTCTATTGGTCATTCGCATCCAGAATATGTAAAAAGTATAAGTGAGCAAGTCAGTAAGTTGGGTTTTTACAGTAATTCTATACAGAATCCATTACAAGTTGAGTTAGCTGAAAAACTTACAGAATTTTCAAACTGCAAAAATTACAATCTGTTTTTATGTAATTCTGGAGCTGAAGCCAATGAAAATGCATTAAAATTAGCATCTTTTAAAACAGGTAAGAAGAAAGTAATTGCATTTAATAATTCGTTTCACGGAAGAACATCTGCTGCAGTTGCAGCTACAGATAACAAAAAAATTATAGCTCCAATAAATGCACAACAAGAAGTAGAATTTATTGAGTTAGGAAATATTGAAGCCATAGAAAAGTCTTTGCAAAACGCAGATGTTTGTGCTGTAATAGTAGAATGTATTCAAGGTGTTGGTGGATTAGATGAAAGCACTACCGAATTTTACAAAAATCTTAGCACACTTTGTAGCAATCATAATGCATTGTTAATTGCAGATGAGGTCCAATCTGGTTTTGGTAGAACAGGAGATTTCTTCGCTTTTCAAAAACACGGAATAGCTCCAGATATTATTTCGATTGCAAAAGGCATGGGAAATGGATTTCCAATAGGAGGCATTTTAATTAACAATAAAATCGAAGCTTCTTATGGTATGTTAGGTACAACTTTTGGTGGAAATCACTTAGCGTGTACAGCTTCGTTAGCAGTTTTGAAAGTTCTTAAAGACGAAAAACTCTTAGAGAATGCTAAAGAAATTTCAGCATATTTTACAGAGAAAACACAAAAAATACCAAAGCTAAAAACTATAAAAGGAAGAGGGTTGATGTTAGGATTAGAATTTGATTTTCCAATAACTGAATTAAGAAAAACTCTAATTTATAAGCATCATATTTTTACAGGAAGTGCAAAAAATCCAAATCTTTTAAGAATTCTTCCACCTTTAACTATTCAAAAAAAACATATTGATGTTTTTATTGAAGCCTTAAAACAAGAATTAGCATGAAAAAATATACGAACATAGACGATATTGAAAATGTTCCCGAAATTATTCAGGAAGCCATTCAATTAAAAGCAAATCCTTTTCAGTTTGAAGACCTAGGAAAGCATAAAACGCTTATAATGCTATTTTTTAATTCAAGTTTAAGAACACGAATAAGTACTGAAAAAGCTGCAAAAAACTTAGGTATGGATGTTATGGTGCTTAATGTTAACGATGCTTGGAACTTAGAATATGAAGATGGAACTGTTATGAGTTTGGATACAGCTGAGCATATCAAGGAAGCTTCACAAGTACTTTCGCAATATGCAGATATTATTGCAGTGAGAGCATTTCCCGATTTAAAAAGTAAAGAGAAGGATGAGTCTGAATTTATGCTTAATAGTTTTATAAAACACACAACTGTTCCAATAGTAAGTATGGAAAGCGCAACAGCTCATCCATTACAAGCTTTGGCAGATGCTATTACAATTGAAGAATTAAAAACTAAGAAAAGACCTAAAGTTGTTATGTCTTGGGCTCCACATCCTAAAGCATTACCTCAAGCAGTTCCAAATTCGTTTGTAACCATGATGCATGAAATGGATGTTCATTTCTGTATTACGCATCCTAAAGGATATGATTTAAATCCTAAAATCACTAAGGATTCAACAATTATTTATAATCAAGAGGAAGCTCTTAAAGATGCTGATTTTGTTTATGTAAAGAACTGGAGTAGTTACGAAAAATATGGAAAAATATTAAGTAAAGACACGAACTGGATGATGACAAAAGAAAAATTAGGAAACGCTAAGTTTATGCATTGTTTACCAGTGAGACGAAACTTTGTTGTGGAAGATGCAGTACTAGATAGTGACCAATCAGTAGTGATTCAGGGAGCTAATAATAGAACATACTCAGCGCAAATAGTCTTAAAGAAAATCTTAGAAAACTTGTAACGTCATTGCGAATGAGACACGATTGAAGCAATCTTTTCAAATCAGATTACTTCGTCATTTAAATTCCTAGTAATGACAAATAAAAGAAAATGAAAACATTAAAAATTATAAAAATTGGAGGAAACATTATTGACGATGATAAAGCGTTGATGATTTTTCTTGCTGAATTTTCAAAACTGGAAGGACCTAAAGTATTAGTACATGGAGGAGGGAAATTAGCTTCCAAGTTAGCCAATCAAATGGGAATTGAAGTTAAGATAACTAATGGCAGACGTATTACAGATGCAGATACATTAGATGTTGCAACTATGGTGTATGCTGGAAAAATTAATAAAAGCATTGTTGCACAACTTCAAGCAAATAATTGTAATTCTGTAGGGTTTTCTGGAGCAGATGGAAATACTATTGAATCAGTTAAGCGTCCAGTAAAAGATGTGGATTTTGGTTTTGTGGGAGATGTAGTAAAAGTAAACACAAAGGTTTTAAAACTGTTGATTAATAATAATGTAACTCCAGTGTTTTGTGCTCTAACCCACGATACTAAAGGACAATTATTAAATACAAATGCAGATACAATAGCATCAGAATTGGCAATTGGCTTTGCAAAAGATTTCGAGGTTGAATTGTACTACTGTTTTCAAAAAAATGGTGTACTTCTAGATGTTGAAGATGATGATTCAGTAGTTGAAAATATTAGCACAAAGACTTATCAAGATTTAATTAATCTAGGAATTGTTTCAGAAGGTATGTTACCAAAACTAAACAACTGCTTTCATGCAATCGAAAATAAAGTATCTAAGGTTTGTATTGGAAAACCAGAAATGTTATTTAAATCGAATTCTAAATTTACAACCATTCAGAAATAATGATTAAACAAAAGGAATTAACAAAAAATGCAATTGAGTTACTCAAGAGTTTAATTGAGACGCCTTCGTTTTCTTCAGAAGAAGAAAAAACTGCAAAGCTTATTGAAGGTTGGTTTGAGAATTATAAAATTCCATTTAAAAGAACTAAGAATAACGTCTGGGCAGTTAATAAACATTTTGGAGAAGGTAAGCCTACTATACTTTTAAACTCGCATCACGATACTGTGAAGCCTAATAAT
>Ga0102814_10001268_pt1 | contig 18034 bp, 21 predicted proteins | sample ColrivemetaGS741_FD_79112 | JGI IMG/M metagenome (GOLD analysis project Ga0102814, IMG submission 79112) | Estuarine microbial communities from the Columbia River estuary - Flood tide ETM metaG S.741 | ecosystem: Environmental > Aquatic > Marine > Intertidal zone > Estuary | place: USA... | reverse complement strand
GGTGATGTCGCAGATGCCCGGCAAGTTGCCGAAGCGGTTGCCGGTTGCCGCGCGGTGGCGCATCTGGCTGCGGTGGCGTCGGTTCAGGCGTCGGTTGATGATCCGGTAGCAACCCATCAGAGCAATTTTATTGGCACGCTGAATCTTTGTGAGGCCATGCGTGAACATGGCGTCAAGCGCGTGCTGTTTGCTTCCAGCGCGGCGGTGTATGGCAATAACGGCGAAGGCGTGGCAATTGATGAAGACACTCCGTTGGCGCCACTGACTCCGTATGCGGCGGACAAGCTGGCCAGTGAACACTACCTGGACTTCTATCGCCGTCAGCATGGCCTGGAACCGACGGTTTTCCGCTTCTTTAACATCTTCGGACCTCGCCAGGATCCGTCCTCGCCCTATTCCGGCGTGATCAGCATATTCACCGAACGAGCGCAGGCGGGTTTGCCGATCACGTTGTTTGGTGATGGCGAACAAACCCGTGACTTTGTCTACGTGGCGGATCTGGTTGCGGTACTGCTGCAGGCGCTGCTGAACCCCCGGATTGAGGTCGGCGCAGTCAATGTCGGCCTGAATCGTTCAACCAGCCTGCTGCAATTGCTGGCAGCGATTGATGATTTGCTGGGCGGTTTGCCGGCTATTACCCATGCGCCACAGCGACCGGGGGATATCCGTCATTCACGGGCAGAGAATCACCGTTTGCTCGAGCGCTTCCACTTGCCGGAGCCGACCACGCTGACCGCAGGTTTGCGTCAATTGTTGGCTCGCTGATCAAGCATTTCCTCTGTCACAGAAACGCAACAGGCGCCTTGCGGCGCCTGTGCGGTGAAGCGTCTGACTATTAGAACTTGTAGCCCATGCCGACCATGTAGACCCATGGGTCGATGGTGACATCGCTTTTCACCTGAACACCTGGCGCACCAACCACATCCATAGTAGCTGTAGTGTCGATATCCATGTACCAGACAGCGGCGTTGATCAAGACGTTATCGGTGATCAAGTAGTCAGCGCCTATCTGGCCCGCTAAACCCCACGAGTTGTCCAAGTCCAGATTATCAAAGGTAGTTTCAGCCTCCGAAGTCAGGTCTTCGTCAAAGAAGACCGTGTAGTTCACGCCAATGCCGGCGTAGGGCTGAAACTTGGAAGCAGAGTCCATTGGGTAGTACTGTAGCGACAGGGTTGGTGGCAGGTGCTTGGTAGAGCCAAGCTTGCCTACACCCTTCAGCTGAAGATCATGCTTGAACGGTGTAGCAGCCAGCAGTTCCAAGCCCAGGTGATCCTGCAGCATGAATGCGAAGGTCAAGCCTAGTTGGGTGTCTGTACCAACATGCACCAAGTCCTTGGTGCCAGGCGCCTTGGTGCCATTAATTTCCAAATCTTCACTGCTGGAATTCGGATCGACCAGCGCGGCGCCTGCACGAACAATCACATCCCCTTGCTGATAGGCATTAGCCAGCGGGGAAACCAGGGCTGCGGCGAGCAGCGAAACAGCGAATATCGACTTGCGCATGATGAACTCCGGGTGAGTCTTTAGATTATGTTGACGGAAAGGATGCTAAATGTTTCCGCGTAACAGTATTTTGACTCAGCTCAATGAAACGCGACGCGCAAGTTGTCGTGCAGAACGATTTTCTTTGTTTATTCAGCAGGTTGCTGGTAGGCATAAACGTCATCAGCATCCATCAGGTAACCGGCATCTGCGAGCTCACTGCTGGAGTTTTCCGCCTTCAGCGGCCCCTGGATCCAGAATGGTTCGTACAGCGCATCAAGCTCGACCCCTTTGGGAAATTTGACCAGCACGATCTGGTTGGAGGGTGGTGGAGGGACATGGATGCAGGCGCCGAAATAAGGCACCAGCAGGAACTCGGTGACTTTGCCGTCATCGGTCACATCCAGCGGCACGATATAGCCGGGCAGCTTGACTAGCTGGCCGTCCAGAGAAGGAACGACGGGTGCAGCAGGCGATTGCTGAGTTGCGGCAGGCGCTGATTCCGCAGAAAGGATATCCGCCAGTTTGGACAAGTCATGGATAGGCGCGTCTGATGTTTCCTGTACGGGAGCGTCAGGCGGAATCATTTCGCTCCAGGTCAGCTCGCGCACATCTGCGGCCCATGACGGCGTGATACTCAGAAACAGCAGGACAAGCAGGTAGCGGGGCATGGATAACCTCACAGGCGAATGGACAGCCCATCGGAAAGCGATTGCCGATAGGCGCGCCAGGCCGGCACGCTGCCCATCAGCAGGGCAGCAGCAAGAATAGCGCCAAGCAGCGACCACTCATAGCTGCCCGGCAGGCTCAACGGCAAGTACAGCCCGTAGTTGGCCTGTATGTAACCCTGACTGACAGCAATGCCCAGATACAGCAGCAGCAGGCCGAGCAGTACTCCGGCCAGGGCCAGGCTGAAGGCCTCCAGAATCAACAGACTGGCAATATGCCAGGGTCGTGCACCAACCGAACGCAGGATGGCCATCTCGCGGCGTCGTTCGTTGAGGCTGGTCAGAATCGCCGTGAGCATGCCGATCAGACCAGTCAGCACGACAAACAGTGACACCACGAATAGCGCCTTTTCTGCCGTACCCATCAGGCTCCACAGTTCCTGCAGGGCGACGCCGGGCAGGATCGCCTGCAGGGGTTCCCCGCTGTATTCGTTGATCTGTCGCTGCAAGGCGAAGGTGGCGATCTTGCTGTTCAGGCCCAGCAACACAGCGGTGATGGCCTTGGGCTGCAGGTTCAGCGCGCGCGCCTGGTCAGAGCTGATGCGCCCCTTACTCTGGGCGGGCACGCCATTTTGCCAGTCCACATGCAGTGCTTCGATCCCTCCCAGGGAAATATGCAGCGTGCGATCAACCGGCGTACCGGTTTGCGCCAGAATGCCGCTGACACGAAAAGGCTTGTCATCATGCTTGGTCAGGCTGACTTCGCTGACGCCGTGGGCCAGCACTATGGAGTCACCAAGCTTGTAATTCAGCGCGCTGGCAACCTCTGCGCCGAGCACCACATCGAACACGTCATTGAACGGACGCCCTTTGGCCAGCTGCAGGGATTTTCCGCGGCCATAGTGATAGTGCTGGAAATAGCCGGTGTCGGTACCCATGACCCGGTAGCCGCGGTGCGAGTCGCCTAGTGAAATCGGGATGGCCCATTTCACCTTGGGATTTTCCGCCAGCCATTCATAGCTGCTCCAGCGGATGTTGTTGGTGGCATTGCCAATACGGAACACCGAGTAGAGCAACAGGTTTACTGATCCCGAGCGGGCTCCGACGATCAGGTCGGTGCCGCTGATGGTGCTGGCAAAGCTGCTGCGAGCCTCGCTACGTACCCGCTCTACGGCGAGCAGCAGGCAGACTGATAATGCAATCGCCAGCATGGTCAGCAGTGCGGTGAACTTGCGGTTGTTCAGGCTGGCCAGTGCCAGGCGCAATAGATACATGTCACAACTCCGTAGCGCGGCTGGCGCGATTGAGTTCGTCGAGCGACATACAGCGATCAAACAGCGGGGCCAGGCTCTGGTCGTGGCTGACAAACAGCAAGCTCGAGCCGGCAGTGCGGCATTCGGCAAACAGCAGCTGGATAAAGGCTTCGCGGGTATCACTGTCCAGCGCCGAAGTGGGCTCGTCGGCAATCACCAGTTCAGGCTGGCCAATCAATGCGCGGGCTGCAGCCACACGCTGCTGTTGGCCAATCGACAGCGCATCGGCACGCCGTTGGTGCAGCGCGGCAGGAATGCCCAGATGCCCGAGCAGTTGGCTTGCTGCCTGCTCGATGCCGCCATGGCGGCTGGTGGCGCGTTGTGCCCGGCTAGCCGAGAAGCGGCACGGCAGCAGCACGTTTTCCAGCACAGGCAGAAAGGGCAGCAGATTGAATTGCTGGAAAATGTAGCCGGTGTGGTCGACGCGAAAGTGATCGCGGGCGCTGGAAGACAACTTGTTCAGGTCGGTGCCAAGCAGGCATATCTGGCCGCGGTCAGGTCGCTGAACACCTGCGAGTAATCCAAGCAATGTGGTTTTGCCGCTACCGCTGGGGCCCTTGAGGAACAGGCTTTCGCCGCGTTGCAGAGTGAATTCCGGGATATCCAGTAACTCTTGCTGTCCGGGCCAGGCAAAGCCGAGTTTGGTGATTTCGATGAGGGCTGACGACATTAGGATTCGCAGATCAGATGAAGACGGACAGCATAAGGAATAACCGGCAGATTGTCGGTCGATTAATGGCAAGCGCGATGCCTGTCGTATGACAGGGGTCGCATCAGATCAGAAGTCTATGAGTGGTCCGGCGGGCGTCAGTTCCGCACCCTTCTGGTCATTGGCGGTGATCAGCTGCACAGTGACTTTTGTCATCCCGGGAAACTGTTTGAACAGTGGTGCAAGACTCAGGGAAGTCAGTGCTTCCGGCTGGCGGCAGGTCAGCTCGTATGCGGCGTCGATTTCGCTGTGACTTTCGCCCTTGTCATCGGCATGTGTGTGCTCATGGTCGTCGTTGGCAAACAACGGACTTTCCACCTCGACCTCGCTGACGGCGCAGTCTGCTGCAGCAGGCAGGGCAAATAATTCCAGGGGGCTTTGCAGCGCGGCCCGGGCTGCGGTAGCGGTGGCCTGATCAGACTGGCTGGAAGGGGTGTACTCGAAGCCGAGGATATTCATCGCCGGGCTTTCCAGTTCGATTTCCAGCTTGGCCCCTTCCAGAGCTACATTCAGTGATGCCACCCCGTGCTGGTGTTTATCGAGGCTGCCATGGTCGTGCGCATACTCGTCGGCAGAGGCAAGTGCCAGTGGCATGAGGGCAAGAGGCAGGGCGAACATCAGGTTGCGCATAGCTGGCTCCGACTGCGTGTAACGTTATTGTATAACGATTTCACCTTGACGATACAAGCCCACGCACTGGCTTTATCCATAGCCGGTGGATGTCCGGCCCCGCAACCGTGGATCAATAGAGCGCCTGATAGAGTTTGCGCCGGTACAGGGTCACCAGCGGGTCCTCATTGCCCAGCAAATCAAAAACCTGCAGCAGGGTTTTGTGTGGCAGACCGTCGGCATAATTGCGATTGCGTACGAACAGTCTGAGCAAGGCTTCAAGCGCCGTTTCATACTGCTGGCGCGCCAGCTGATGAATGGCCAGTTGGTAGGTGGCCTCATCGTCCTCAGCGCTCTGGGCCAGGCGTGATTTGAGCAGGGCAACTTCGGGAAGCTCGTTTGCCTGACGCAGAAAAGTCAGCTGGGCGCGGGCGCCGGCAAGCGCCTGTTTCTGCTCGTCGCTCTTGACCGCATTGAGTACGGTTTCGGCCTCACCCAGCTCGCCGCGTTCGGCCAGGCAGCGGGCGTAGAGAATAAGCGCAGCGGCATTTTCGTTGTCTTCGACCAGCAGCGCCTTGAGATGTGCTTCGGCATCGGCAAAGCGGCCTTCGCCGAACAGAGCGTGTGCGGCTTCCATCGGGTCGGCCGCCACGGCAGGTGGTTCAGCGACATGCGGTTGCAGCAGGGCACGGATGGCGGACTCGGGCTGGGTGCCGCTGAAGCCGTCAACCGGTTGGCCATCCTTGAACAGCACGATGGTGGGCAGGCTGCGTATGCCAAAGCGCGCGACGATTTCCTGCTCGATATCGCAATTGACCTTGGCCAGCAGCAGTTCGCCGCGATAGCTCTCGGTGATCTGGGCCAGTAGCGGCATCAGCGCCTTGCACGGCGCACACCATTCGGCCCAGAAGTCCACCAGCACCGGTTTGTGAAAGGAGTTCTCGATGACCAGCTGTTCAAAGCTGGCTGTGCCGGAGATGTCAAAGATGAAACTGTTATCGCTCATGCCGGTTCTCGTTGTGCGGAATCACTGGAACTATAAATGCGGGCGCTGCGCCAAGGATACAAGTAGTGCGTAGTCGAGAGACTTCAGCGCTGCGCATGGTACAGGCTGACCTGACGGAACTCGGCAGGCTCGCCGAGATCGGGCCAGGTTTTTGCGTTCAGCATGGCTAGCCTGGTGTACTGAGGGTGCTGGAAGTCCTTGACCCGCGAGTCTGCGACCAGAGCTTCGCGTCCGCGATCGAGGAACTGGTCAAGCAGCGGCAGGTTGGCACGGTCATACAGCACATCGGCGACGATGATCAGATCGAAGCGATCCAGTTCGCTGAAAAAGTCAGCCGAATAGCCGAGCGTCACCTGATTCAGTTCTGCATTGGCGCGGCAGGCGCTCAGCGCCAGCGGGTCGAGGTCACAGGCGACAACTTCTGCTGCGCCTGCTCTGGCCGCTGCGATGGCCACCACCCCGGAGCCGGCTCCAAAATCCAGTACGCGCTTGCCACGCACCCACTGCGGGTTGTCGGCAATCCAGCGCGCCAACGCCAGACCGCTGGCCCAGCAAAAGCACCAATAGGGAGGGTCTGCCAGAATTCGTCGGGTTTCATCGGCATCGAAGGCGCGCTGCATGTTGTCGATATCTATCAGCCATAACTGCAGATCACAATCTGGCAACGCCTGCACGCTGAGCTGGGCATCCCCCAGCAGTTGTTGCAAAGGTTGGCTCAGGCTGTGCGGTGCGCTCAAGGTGCGGAAACCAGGGTCAGTGCACCAAGCTGGCTGCTCTGCTCCGCCGGGATGAACTTGCCCGGCAGACGCTGCACCAGCCGTCCGGAAATACTGACGCGGGCGCGCAGTTGCAGGCGCAGGTCAGGGGCTTGTAATGGTTTGGCAAAACTCAGGGTGAAGGGCAGGGCTTGGCCGGTGCCGCTCAGGGTATGGCTTTCCAGCATGCTGCGTGGCTGCCCCTTGGCATCGACCAGCAGAATGGCCAGCTCGACAACACTGCCGGCTGCGGGCGTCAGCAGGGTGCCAGTGACCTGGTTGAGGTTCGGCTCGGCAGCTGGTGCAACCTTTACTGGCTGGCGGGCGCTGGTAGTAGCCGGCGCGGAGTTAGCCCGATCGTCGGCAGGCTGGCTCGAACAGCCAAGCATTAGGCTGGCGAGCAGTATCAGGGGCAAAGGGCGCATGACAAGGTCCTGTATCGGTGGTGCGTGACGGGCGCCTGTATAGCGCAAAGTGGCTGGCTTGTCTTGCCAGCGTGATGCGCTCTACCATGAAGTCCCGTCTCCAGTAGTAAATCACCATGCATTGTCCCTTCTGTGGTGCCCATGACACCAAAGTTATCGACTCCAGACTGGTTGCCGAAGGCGATCAGGTGCGGCGGCGGCGTGAATGCATGGCCTGTGTAGAGCGTTTCACTACCTTTGAAACCGCCGAGCTGGTGATGCCGCGACTGATCAAGACCGATGGTAGCCGCCAGCCCTTCGATGAAGAGAAGCTGCGGGCCGGCATGCAACGTGCGCTGGAAAAGCGTCCGGTAAGTGTCGAGCGCCTGGAAGAAGCGATTGTGCATATCAAGCATCAGCTGCGTGCTACCGGGGAGCGTGAAATCAAGTCGCGTGTACTCGGCGAACTGGTAATGGTCGAGCTGCAGAAGCTCGATGAGGTGGCTTATATCCGCTTTGCATCGGTGTATCGGCGCTTTCAGGACCTCAACGAGTTCCGTGAGGAAATCGACCGGTTGTCCCGCGAGCCATCCAAGCAATGATGCAGGCCGATCAGGCCTTCATGGCCCGTGCGCTGGAGCTGGCGCGCAAGGGTCTGTATTCCACCCATCCGAATCCGCGGGTGGGCTGTGTCGTCGTCCGCGACGGGCAGATCATTGGCGAAGGCTGGCATGCTCGCGCCGGTGAACCGCACGCCGAGGTGCATGCATTGCGTCAGGCCGGCTCGCTGGCCCGCGGGGCGACGGCATACGTGACGCTCGAACCGTGCAGCCATCACGGACGCACGCCGCCCTGTGCCGATGCGCTGGTCGCTGCCGGTGTCGCGCGTGTGGTGGTGGCCATGCAGGATCCCAATCCGCAGGTGGCGGGTGCTGGTCTGCAGCGTCTGGCGCAGGCAGGCATTCAGGTACAGAGCGGCGTGCTGGAAAGTGAAGCGCGCAGTCTGAATGCCGGCTTCATCAAGCGTATGGAGCAGGGTCTGCCCTTTGTCAGGGTCAAACTGGCGATGAGTCTGGATGGCCGTACGGCCATGGCCAGCGGCGAAAGCCAGTGGATCACCGGTCCGTCGGCACGCTCGGCGGTACAGCGGCTGCGTGCCCGCTCCAGCGCGGTAATCAGCGGTGCGGACACCGTGCTGGCCGATGGCGCGCGGCTGACGGTGCGCGCCGAGGAGCTGGGGCTGGACGCTGAACTGACTGCTCTGGCCATGGGCCGCCCGCCACTGCGGGTAATGATCGACGGGCGTTTGCGCGTGCCGCCGGATGCACCGTTCTATCAGGCGGGCAAGGCGCTGGTGGCGATTGCTGCGGACTGTATCGGGCAGGAACCCTTGCGGGCTGGCGGCCATGAAGTTTTGCAGATTCCGGCTAGTGCCGGGCATGTCGATTTGCGTCAGTTGCTGCAGCAGTTAGCCGCGCGTGGCGCCAATGAAGTGCTGGTCGAGGCCGGGCCGACGCTGGCCGGCGCCTTTGCCCGTGCCGGGCTAGTGGATGAATATCAGCTGTTCGTTGCGGCCAAATTCCTCGGCTCCGGTGCGCGGCCCCTACTGGACTGGCCGCTGCAGCAGATGGCCGAAGCGCCGCAGCTGAAAATCGTCGAAATCCGTGCGGTCGGTGATGACTGGCGGATCATCGCGGTGCCGCTGATTCAGGGCTGAAACAGAGGTCAGCGGTGCGTGAAGGCGCCATTTGTGGTAAAAAGTGACGGTCTTGCAAGAGACCAGAACGTTCTCAGGGCGGGGTGTAATTCCCCACCGGCGGTAATCCTGCGCAATGCAGGTAGCCCGCGAGCGCTTGCCGAGCTCCTTCGTGGAGTCGGGCAAGGTCAGCAGACCCGGTGTGATTCCGGGGCCGACGGTTAGAGTCCGGATAAAGAGAGAGCGGGATAACCCAATCGGGCGTTTGCGCGTCCGTGTGAAATCCCTTTCGATCGAGCCCTGTTTTTAACCGAAACAGGAGTTCCAGTATGTTCACTTATGCGATCTGTGACCGGGAGGCGGGATGTTTACCGGCATAATCGAAGCAATCGGTAAAATTCGCGCGCTCAGCCCCAAGGGGGGCGATGTGCGCGTGCATGTGGAAACCGGCAAGCTCGATCTTGGCGATGTCAAACTGGGCGACAGTATCGCTGTGAATGGCGTCTGCCTGACGGCAGTGGAACTGCCGGGGAACGGCTTCTGGGCGGATGTCAGCCGCGAGACGCTGGACTGCACGGCGTTCAGCGGCCTGAAGGTTGGCAGCAAGGTCAATCTGGAAAAGGCCCTTACACCTACCAGCCGTCTGGGCGGCCATCTGGTCAGCGGGCATGTTGATGGTGTGGGCGAAGTGCTGGCGCGGCAAGAAAATGCTCGCGCTGTTCAGTTCCGTATCCGCGCGCCGCGAGAGCTGGCCAAATACATTTCGCTCAAGGGCTCGATCACCGTGGACGGCACCAGCCTGACGGTGAATGGCGTGAATGGCGCCGAATTCGAGCTGACTATCGTGCCGCACACCCTCAGCGAAACCGTCATGGCCGATTATCAGCCAGGTCGCCAGGTCAATCTGGAAGTCGATCTGCTGGCCCGTTACCTGGAGCGCCTGCTGCTCGGCGACAAGGCTGCCGAGGGCTCGTCCCCGGGGCTCAGCGAAAGCTTTCTGGCCGAACATGGCTACCTGAAGAACTAAGGAATTTGCCCACATGGCACTCAACAGCATCAAAGAACTGATCGAAGACATCCGTGCCGGCAAGATGGTCATCCTGATGGATGACGAAGACCGCGAGAATGAGGGTGATCTGATCATCGCCTCGGAATGCGTAACAGCCGAGCACATCAATTTCATGGCCAAGCACGCCCGTGGCCTGATCTGCATGCCGATGACCCGCGAGCGTTGCGAAACGTTGAAGCTGCCGCTGATGGCAGCGCGTAACGGTTCAGGCTTCGGTACCAAGTTCACTATCTCCATCGAGGCTGCCGAAGGCGTCACCACCGGCATTTCCGCAGCAGACCGGGCGCGCACCGTGCAGGCCGCCGTGGCCAAACAGGCGGTGGCGGATGACATTGTCAGTCCAGGTCACGTATTTCCCCTGATGGCCCAGCCTGGCGGCGTACTGGCCCGTGCCGGGCATACCGAGGCGGCGTGCGATCTGGCGCGCATGGGCGGTTTCGAGGCCTCCGGGGTGATCTGCGAAATCATGAATGACGACGGCAGCATGGCGCGCCGCCCGGAGCTCGAAGTTTTTGCCGCCGAACACGGGCTGAAGATCGGCACCATTGCCGACCTGATCCATTACCGGCTGATCCATGAGCGTACCGTGCAGCGGGTCAGCGAGCAGCGGCTCGACAGCGAGCTGGGCAGCTTCAATCTGGTGACCTATCGCGATGCGGTGGAAGGCGATGTGCATATGGCGCTGACCCTCGGCCTGATCTGCGAAGAAGAGCCAGCGCTGGTGCGGGTCCACAACATGGATCCGCTGCGCGACCTGTTCATGGTCAACCAGCCCGGACGCTGGAGTCTGCGTGCGGCCATGGCTGAAGTGGCCAAAGCCGGCAGCGGTGTGGTGCTGTTGCTGGGAAATCCGATCAATGGTCCGGAATTGCTGGCGCACCTGGATCGTCAGCTGGGCCAGGACAACAAACCGGCAACGCCGGCGACCTACAGCACTGTGGGTGCCGGCTCGCAGATATTGCGCGACCTCGGGGTGCGCAAGATGCGCCTGATGAGCTCGCCGATGAAGTTCAATGCCATATCGGGTTTTGACCTTGAGGTAGTAGAATACCTGCCTGCTGAGTGAGGCAGCCCTTATGGGTTGCGCTCCAAACCGATCCACAGGGACACCGTCAGGTGTCCCGGCTCTTTAAACAAACTGAGACTTGTCACATGCCCCTGAAGACCATCGAAGGTACTTTCATCGCCCCCAAGGGAAAATTCGCCCTGGTAGTCGGCCGCTTCAACAGCTTTGTCGTCGAAAGCCTGGTCAGTGGCGCAGTCGATGCGCTGGTGCGGCATGGCGTCAGCGAAAGTGATATCACCCTTATTCGTGCGCCGGGTGCCTTCGAGATTCCGCTGGTCGCGCAGAAAGTTGCCGAGCGCAGCGAATTCGCCGCCATTATCGCTCTGGGTGCGGTAATCCGTGGTGGTACTCCGCATTTCGAATACGTTGCCGGCGAGTGCACCAAGGGTCTGGCCCAGGTGTCCATGCAGTTTGGTGTGCCGGTAGCCTTCGGCGTACTGACAGTGGACTCCATCGAGCAAGCCATCGAGCGTTCCGGCACCAAGGCTGGCAACAAGGGCGCTGAAGCGGCACTTTCCGCACTGGAAATGGTCAGCCTGCTGTCCGAGCTGGAGGCCAAGTGACTTTTAATAGTGATATCGACAATCCCCCGGAGCCTGACGAAAAGCCGGCCAAGGGCAGGATTGCGACGCGTCGCAAGGCCCGCAGTCTTGCCATGCAGGCTTTGTATCAGTGGCACATGGCTGGTCAGTCGATCAACGAGATCGAAGCGCAGTTTCGTGTCGATAATGATTTTGCCAGCGTCGATGGCGCGTACTTCAGCGAAATCCTGCATGGCGTGCCAAGCCTGAAGACAGAACTGGACGAGCTGCTGTTGCCCTGCCTGGACCGCTCGATGGAAGAGCTGGACCCGGTCGAGTTGGCCATTTTGCGTCTGTCTCTGTTCGAGTTGCGCAACCGTGTGGATGTGCCTTACCGCGTGGTGATCAACGAAGGTATAGAGCTGGCCAAGGTCTATGGCGCAACCGACGGCCACAAGTTCGTCAACGGTGTGCTGGACAAGCTGGCGCCGCAACTTCGCGAAGCCGAAGTGCGTGCCAACAAGCGCTGAGTCATCGGGGATCGGCGAGTTCGAGCTGATTCGCCGGTTTTTCGCCAGTGCCGCCTGTGCCGGAACGCAGCCTGGTGTGGTGCAGGGTATTGGTGATGATTGTGCGCTGCTGGCTCTGCCAGCTGGCGAGCAACTGGCGATCTCCACCGACACACTGGTAGCCGGTGTGCATTTCCCCGAGGCCGCTGATGCCTTTCTGTTGGCACAGCGAGGTTTGGCGGCTGCGGCCAGTGATCTTGCAGCCATGGGTGCAGCCCCGATGGGTTTTACCCTGGCGCTGACCCTGCCGGTGGCAGATACGCACTGGCTGCATGATTTTGCTGCCGGTCTGGATGTGATGGCCAAAGCTTGCGGGCTGGCTCTGGTTGGTGGCGACACTACCCGTGGCCCGTTGAGCATGACCTTCAGCGTGCTGGGTCGGGTGCCGGCCGGTCAGGCGCTGACCCGCAGTGGCGCCCGCAATGGCGATCTGTTGTGTGTGGGTGGTGCGCTGGGCGATGCAGCGGCTGCTTTGCCGCTGGTGTTGGGGCAGGCGAGTGCTGCGGATGAAATTGCCGGGCCATTGCTTGAGCGTTACTGGTCGCCGCAACCGCAGTTGGCGCTGGGTCAGGCCCTGCGCGGTCGCGCCACTGCGGCCCTGGATATCTCCGACGGGTTACTGGCGGATTGTGGCCATCTGGCAAAGGCTTCTGCTGTTGGCTTGCTGATTGAACGCAGTCGTCTGCCACTCTCCCCGGCTATTCTGCAATTGCTTGACGAGCCGCGTGCGCGCGAGTGCGCACTGACCGGCGGTGACGATTATCTTCTGGTGTTTACTTTGCCGCCTGCTGAACTGGCCAGCCTGCAGGCCGACTGGCCACAGGTAGAAGTGATCGGTCAGGTGATTACCGGCACTGGCGTCGAGGTGGTGGATGCGGCAGGTAATCAGGTGACGCCGCGACAAAGTGGTTATCAACATTTCGGGAGCGTCCATGGCTGATTCGCGCAGTTCTCCGCCATCGGTATGGCGCAATCCTTGGCACTTTCTCGCCTTTGGCTTTGGCTCGGGCACGCTGCCCAAGGCCCCGGGCACCTGGGGTTCGCTGGTGGCGCTGCCGTTTATTCCGCTGCTGCAGATGTTGCCCGACTGGGGCTACTGGCTGGTATTGGCGCTGAGCACGTTGTTCGGCTTCTGGCTCTGTGGTCGTGTTGCAGAGGATCTCGGCGTTGTAGACCACGAAGGGATTGTCTGGGATGAAATGGTCGGCATGTGGATTACCCTGTGGTTGGTCCCTGAAGGCTGGCAATGGTTGCTGTTGGGATTTCTGATGTTTCGTTTCTTCGACATTCTCAAGCCGTGGCCGATTCGCTGGATTGATCGCAACCTTCATGGGGGGCTGGGAATCATGCTCGATGATGTTCTGGCCGGTGTTTTTGCCTGGCTGGCAATGCATGCCCTGCTCTACTGGGTGAGCTGATCAGCTTGCCGGATAAGAGCGCTAACGTGGGAGCGACTGCATCTATGAAAGGCCTTAAAACACTATTGATTGCCGTGCTGTTGGGCTTGTGTCTGCCGGCGGCTGCCGAGACCCAGATTCAGGTTGTCGGGCTGTTCCCCGGCGCTGCGGTGTTGAAAATCGATGGCCAGCGCAAACTGGTAAAGGTTGGCCAGACTGGCCCGGGTGGTGTGCTGGTGGTCAGTGCGGATAGCCGCAGCGCGGTGTTGCGCGTCGATGGCGTCGAGCGTAGCTACGGTTTGAGTCGCGATTACAGCGCCACGACTGGCGTAGCCGCAGCGCCTGCGCTGGTCAGTATTGCCAAGGGCATTGGCGGACATTATTGGGTAACCGGGTCGATTTCCGGCAAAACAGTGCAGTTTCTGGTCGATACCGGTGCCACGACGGTGGCGATGAATGAAAACGCCGCCAAACGTCTGGGTATCGATTACCGCGTGCAGGGCCAGTCGATGGTGGTCAACACTGCCAGCGGCACCGCACAGGCCTGGCGGGTGAAGCTCGACAGCGTGAAGATCGGCGGGATTCAGGTGCTCGGCGTGGAAGCTGCGGTAATCGCCGGTGACGCGCCGACAGACGTGCTGCTGGGTATGAGCTTTCTCAACCGGGTCAGCTGGCGCGAAGAGCAGGGCATGTTGCAGCTCGAAGCCAAGTTCTGAGGCTTTCCCCCGTCAGACTGATTGACGGATATTCAGGCTGACCGGGCGGGCAGGCCTGCTGCTACAATGCCCGCCTTTTCCCGTCCAGGAGTTGTCTGGTGTCCGTTGTGTTTGTCGCCGCATCCCAGCTGCCTACACCGTTCTGCGTGTTTACCATGCATGGCTTCCTCGATGAAGTCACCGGCAAGGAACACGTGGCGCTGACGCTGGGTGATGTAGCCAATGGCGAACCGGTGCTGGGGCGCATGCACTCTGAATGCCTCACCGGTGACGCCCTGTTCAGTCTGCGCTGCGATTGCGGCTTTCAGCTTGAAGCTTCCATGCGCGCGATTGCCGAAGCAGGCCGTGGCGTGTTGCTGTACTTGCGTCAGGAAGGCCGCGGCATTGGTCTGTTGAACAAGATTCGTGCCTACGAACTGCAGGATGGTGGCGCCGACACCGTCGAGGCCAACGAGCAGCTGGGCTTTGGCGCTGATCAGCGTGACTACTCAATCTGCCAGCCGATGCTGGCACACCTGGGTATCAGGCAGATCAAGCTGATGACCAACAACCCGCGCAAGGTCAAAGCCTTGCAGGGCTTCGGCGTGCAGGTTACCGAGCGGGTGCCGCTGCAAGTGGGCAGTAATCCACACAACAAACTGTATCTGGCGACCAAGGCCGGCAAGCTCGGGCATATGCTCGGCAGCCGCCATCAGGGCGAGATCGAACAACCGTGACGCGTAGTAGCACACGCCGGCTTCTGGCTCTGGAATGGTGGTGCTTGCTGGTCGCTGCATTGCTGCCGGCGCTGCTGTGCAATCTGCTCTTCAGCACCAGTGAGACGGGCTGGCCAGATCTGCATATGCCGCTGTTCATCGTAGGCCTGCTGTCGATGTTTGCCAGCCTGCCGCTGTTCAGGCACTACAAGCATGGCCTGATAGCTACGCAGGCAGCACTCGACAGCCCGGCTGAAGCCGCGGCCTGGACTGCTCTGGCAAAAACTCGCCGTACCGGCATGCTGGTAGCAGGACTGCCAGCCTGGATTGCCGCACTGGCAATCTTCGCCGGTCTGAATCCGGTGGCCTTGCTGCTGCTGGTGCTGTCCAGCGTGGTCATTGACTGCCTGTATCGCATTCCGCCACAGCTGGGCTGAACTGCGTGCGCCTTTGGCTGCTGTGTGTGTTGCTTGTGGCTCAGCAGCTAGGGGCGGCCGAAAGGGTAATCAGCCTGGCTCCGGCTCTGACAGAAGTTATGGCGGAACTGGGAGCGAACGAGCTGCTGGTTGGTCAGATAGAGGGCGTCGAAACCCTTTACGCCACGTCGACAGTGCCCAGCGTGGGTCGTTACGACCAACTGGAGCTGGAAACACTGATCAGCCTGCAGCCGGATCTGCTGCTGGCCTGGTCGGACAGCCTGAGTAACGCCCAGCGCAGCCAGCTCAAGCAGCTGGGCATTCCCCTCTATGAAGTGGCACCGCGCAACCTGGCGCAGCTAGGCCAATTGTTTGCCGAGCTCGGCATACAGCTGGGCAAGGCCGAACGGGGGCGGCAATTGCAGCAGCAGTTTGATGCCGGTGTATCAGAGTTGCGTTCGCGGTATGGCCGTACCCCGCCGATTTCGGTGTTTTATCAGGTGTGGCAGCAACCGCTGTATACCCTGGGTGGGCGGCAAATTGTCAGTGATGCGCTGGAGGTCTGCGGCGCACGCAATGTGTTTGCCGAGCTGACGTTACCGGCACCGCAGGTGAGTATTGAAGCTGTGCTGGCCAAAGACCCGCAGGTGATTCTGCTCAGCGAAGTGCAGCAAGCGGCGGCCTGGCATGCGTGGCCGCAGTTGCAGGCGGTTCGTTCTGGTCAGGTCTGGGCGGTGCCGGACAGCGGTCTGGAGCGGCCGAGCTTCCAGATGCTCGGTGCGCTGGAGCAGCTCTGCCAGCTGTTGCAGCAAGCGCAGTAGGCAGGGCTTCAGCCTACTGTTTGTGTTGCTGGTTGTGCTGGGCTGAAGCCCGCCCTGCGACTGGCCAGTCGTGTTTCACAGCGTCCAGTTCAGCGCCAGCAGCACAGTGCGGCCTTCACTGTTGTAATTGTTACGCTGGCCACTGAAACCGTCAGCGTAGGTCGCGTCGGCATAATCCTTGTCGAGCAGGTTATCCAGCGACAGGTCAAAGCTCAGCTGCTGACTGGCTTGCCAGCCGGCACGCAGCCCGAGCAAGCCATAGCCACCCAGTTCGGCAGTGTTTTCTGCGTCGTCATAGCGACCGGAAACGCCGCGCCAGGTCGCCCCAGCCGAGAACTGATCGAACTGGCGGTCAATGTCGAGGGTCAGGGTGCGTTTGGCGCGGCGGGCCAGAGTGTGGCCGGTCTCACGGTCGCGAGGATCGATCAGGCCCAGAGCCAGATTGCTGTGCCAGCCACCGAATTCCTGCGCCAGTGCCGCTTCGAACCCGTTGATACGCGCCTTCTGCAGGTTCTGCGGAATAAAATCCTGATCAAGCACTATGGCGTCGCTTATGTCCGTGCGATACAGCGACAGCTCCAGTTTCGTGCTGGAGCTGAGCGTACTGCGCCACTGGCCTTCCCAGGTTTTCGACTGCTCCGGTTGCAGGTCCGGGTTGGCGGAGGGGTAGCAGGTACCGAAGTAGCAGAAGTCCGGGTAGTACAGGTCATTGAAGGTCGGGGCGCGGAAGCCTTCGCTGTAGGACAGGATGGCCAGGTTGTCCGGGTTGAGCGGGACGCTCAGCGCAGCATTCCAGGTGTTCTGGCTACCGAAGTCCTGATTGTCATCGTGACGCATGCCCAGTTCGGTAGAGAAGCTTTCGGCCTGGTAGCGGTGTTGGGCGTAGGCAGCCTGGTTCCAGCGCGAGGTCTGGTTGAAGTCGGTACTGCTGTGCAGGATGTCCTCGTACCAGTCGAGCCCGGCCAGAATCTGGTTGCGCTCGTCGAGTTGCACGGTGTTCAGCCAGTTGGTGCTGTTGTGGTAGGTGTTGTAGGTATACAGCGTGCCCAGCGCGTCGTCATTTTTGGTGTCGCGTTTGTCTTCGCTGTGGCCTGCTTCCAGGCGACTCAGCCAGTTGTCGTTGAAGCGGTTACTGATATAACCGGCGGCGCTGGAGAGTTGGAAATCATCGTAGGGGCGGCTGCCGGAATAGATGTCATCCCACTCGGTTTTGCCACGCTGGTCGATGGCACTGATTCCGACTTCCAGGCTTTCATTGAACTGATGGGACAGGTTCATGCTCAGCGCACGGTTACGCAGGGCGTCATCATCGTGGTTGTCACCCAGATCGCTGCCGGTGTTGTCGATGCCACGACTCTCGTTGAGCGTACCGCCCAGATTGTAGCGGGTGGCTGCATCTCCGCCGGATACGCCGAGGGTGCGTTCATAGGTGCTGTGTGTCCCGGCGGCAAGACGGGCATAGGGTTGTGCCGGCTTTTCGCTGCCGCGGCGGGTGAATATCTGGATCACCCCGCCGATGGCATCCGAGCCATACAGTGACGAGCGCGAGCCGCGCACCACTTCCACCCGCTCGATCTGGTCGATGCTGAGAAATTCCAGACTGGACGTGCCGCTGGAGGCTGACGAGATGCGCTGGCCATCCACCAGCACCAGTGACTGGGTGCTCGAAGTGCCACGCATGAACACCCCGGTCAGGCTGCCGGGGCCGCCGTTGCGGCTGACACTCACGCCCGGAACCCGGGTCAGCAGTTCGTCAACCGTGCGTACCTGCAGGCGTTCGATATCTGTACGGGTAAATACGCTGGTCGCGGCGACGGCAGTTTTTTGTGACTCGATCTGGCGTCCGGAGGTGATCACCAGTGCTGGCGCCTGCAGGGTTTCGGCCGTGTCAGTTGGCTCGGCAAGAGCCGTCAGCGGCAGCAGGGCAACTGCCAGGGCCAGGAGATGCAATTTCATGGGATAGCCTCAAAAGAAAAATAAACTTCTGAGGAGGGCAGACAAACGCGGAGGGCAGACAGGCAGACAGCCGCGCTTGACGGTGCTGCCCTCCGCAACACCAGTCACAACCAACAAGGCCGGTCTCCGGGCTCTCGACTGAAAACAACCGCAGGCGTGACCTTT
>Ga0102814_10001265_pt1 | contig 18058 bp, 21 predicted proteins | sample ColrivemetaGS741_FD_79112 | JGI IMG/M metagenome (GOLD analysis project Ga0102814, IMG submission 79112) | Estuarine microbial communities from the Columbia River estuary - Flood tide ETM metaG S.741 | ecosystem: Environmental > Aquatic > Marine > Intertidal zone > Estuary | place: USA... | reverse complement strand
TGGTCAATCTACTCTTCGAGCTAATTTAAGTAATGATAGTCATACTATTCCTGCAGACTTTAATGGAGCAAATGGAAACTATATAGGTGCCTCTACTACTCTCACTATACTTGAGGGTACTACAGATGTAACTAGTAGCTGGAGTATCTCTACAGCAGTATCTTCAGGAACAACAATTTCAGGTGCAAATACTGCAAGTGTTGCTGTAACAGCTATGACTAATTCTACTACTTCGGGTACAGTAACTTTTACAGCTACTAAAAGCGGGACTACTCTCACAGCCGTGTTTAGTGTTACAAAGCAAAACGCTGGTGAAGATGGAGACCCAGCAATAGTCTATAGAATAGGTGGAGCAACAGGAGCTGTAACTAAGAATACTAATGGTACTTTTACTCCTGTTAACTTTACTGCAACCGCTCAAAAAGTTGACGGTGAAAATACTCCAGTAGCTCTTACTTCGGGAAGTACTCTTAATGTATACCGAAACGGCTCCAATAGCACGTCTGCAACCTCTACTAACGGTACTGTATCGTGGGGTGTTACCTCGGGTACTACAACTATTAAAGTAGACTTAGTAGTAGGAAGCACTATAGTTGATAGTGAAACAATACCAATAGTTTCTGATGGTACAAGTCCAATATCATTCACGCTTAGTAACCATGCTTTCAACGTAGCGTGCGACAATTCCGGTACTCCTTTAGCAAATGCTTTTGTAGGCTCCGGCACCGACTTGAAGGTATTTGAGGGGGAGACGCCCCTTAACTATGCGGCTGGTGGAGCAAATACAGGAACCTTTAGTGTTTTTGCAAATGGAGGTAGCACTGTAGGAACGAATGTAACACCTGGGTCTGCTGTTCAAGGAGGGTCTCACCCTTATTATTATGTACAGGCGCCTGACATTACGGCTATATCTGCTGATACAGGATACATTACTTGGACTGTTGCAGGAAAAAGACTCGATGGAACTTCTTTCCCCTCGTTTACTGTAGTACAAAGCTTTACTAAGGTTAGAGCAGGAGGTCCGGGAGGTACAGGGCCAAATGGCTTAAGAACAGTTCAAGGCTACTTATATTATGAAAAGAGCTCAAGCCCTAGCTCTGCTCCTGCTAAGCCCGGTACTGTTACTTATAACTTTAGTAATGGTTTAATCTCCGGAACAGGTATAGGAACAGCAGTAAATACTTGGACAAACGAACCAAGAACTCACACTGCTACTAGTGCTAATACCCATTGGGCGGTTAGATACTACGGAACAGAAGCTTCAGCAAATGCTAGCACTATTAGTATACCAACAGGACAAATCAGTTCCGCTGTAAAAAGTACTGTTTTTACTGGAGTTGTTACTTTTAGTGGCGGAACTTTAACGGATGGTACAACAAGCACCACTCCTGTTGAAGCAGCAGGCATTTCGGCCGCCATCAACACCGTAACACAAACTACTACGATTGATGGAGGAAGAATCACTACAGGTACTATAAATGCACAACAACTAGCAATTTCGAATAATAGTGCCGGCAGTGCAGGTATTTTTATGGATAGTACTAATAATAGAATAGATATACGAGATGGTTCAGCATTACGAGTACGCATCGGACAACTTTAATGAGTACCATGAAAAAAATATATCTTGACATAACACCCCAAGTTAGCTATAATTCTGTAATGGAGAAATGAAATGACAGCAGCCGTATACAACCTAGTTATTGACCAAGGTTCCGACTTTGCAATAGACTTAACAATCAAAGAGCTAGGATCTGCTAAAGATCTAAGCGGCTATTCTGCACGTGCTCAAATGCGGTCCACTAGGACTGCTTCTAGTGTTGCCGCTACTTTTGACTGTACAGTATTAAACCCTGCTACACATGGAGTAGTAAAAATGTCGTTGTCAAATAGTGTTTCTTCAGCTCTTGCTGCCGGTAGGTATTTCTATGATTTAGAAATACACACCGCAAATAATGCCGTAGTTCGCAGACTAATTCAAGGAGAGGTTACTCTCAACCCCGAAGTAACAAGATAATGTCTATTACCAACCCCACAATAGTAACTGTCAGTGAGTCAATAACAGACATAACAGTTACCGGACAAGAAACTATAGCGGTTGATATTACTCAGTCAGATGTAAACGTAGAAGTAAACAACTTCGTACTTCCTAACCAGTCCCAAGATGCGCAAAATACAGTAGTAGCTCCTTATGGACCAATTACTGCTACAAATGTGCAAGATGCGTTAAAACAACTTGCCGACCAAGATTTTAGATCCACAAGTACGCCTACAGGAACAAATGTTTCAGAGGGTGACACGTGGTATGATACCGATGATAATATAATGAAAGTATATCGCGAAGTGAGCACCGGTGTATTTGCATGGACTAATTTAGTTGTTGCAGGTACGGACGATTTACTTGATGCAGGAGCCTTTTAAGGCTGGCCGGAGACCCCAATGGCTCAAACAATTTTAATCAAAAGAAGTACTAGTACCGCTATTCCCACAGCATTATCGAATGGTGAGTTAGCATATTCAGCACAGAGTAATAAGCTATTTATAGGACGTCCTGGAGGTGGTTCCGGAGACATTGACGCGATTGGTGGTAAGTATTATACTGATATTATTACTGGAGCGACTGACGCAAACACAGCCAGTAAGCTGGTATTGCGAGATGGCTCAGGAAACTTCTCCGCAGGAACAATTACAGCGACCTTAACAGGTACTGCTAGTGATATTTCAAACCATAATACGAATGCATTAAGTGAAGGTTCAACTAACTTATATTTCACAAATGCTAGAGCAGATGCTCGTATTGCAGCCGCAGACACTGATGATCTTTCCGAAGGTTCTTCAAATTTATACTATACAGATGCGAGGGTGTCTACTAGAGCAGACACAATATTAAACCATTCTAACCACGGTAATATTACAGTATCTAAGGTAGGAAACGAGCTACGCTTCTCGGCAGCATCACAGTATGGAGACAGCGATGTACAATCATACTTATCGGGAGGCACCGGAGTAACTCTTAGTTCTGGTGGTGAGTTTAGTATCGGTCAGGCAGTCGCCACAACTGATAACGTAACATTCAATAACGTTACTGTAGACGGTACTTTATCTTCTGATGATATTACCGCTACAACAATGACAGCATCTGGACACGTAGTTGTTCAGGGCAATCTTACTGTAAATGGTACAACTACTACTGTAAATTCTAACACTGTTGCTATCGGCGACTCTATTATGGTACTCAACAACGACGAAACAGGCACTCCTTCTGAGAACGCTGGTTTTGAAGTTGAACGAGGAACCTCTACTAATGTATCATTACTCTGGAACGAAGCAGGCGACTACTGGCAGGCTAATGATGGTAGCACTACTTCGAAGTTATTGACAGCAGGCAATTTCGCAGCTTCCTTCACAGGCATACTTGATGGCGGCACATTCTAATACTTAACTTATAACTCCCGCGTATATACGCAAATTTTTAGGAGGCCACATGGCACAAACAATTAAATTAAAACGTTCTGCAACGCAGGGCGCTGTACCGTCTACTTCTTCACTGTCGTTAGGCGAAGTTGCTATCAATACATATGATGGCAAGATGTACATCAAGAAAAATGATGGGTCAGAGTCTGTAGTTGAAATAGGGGGTAGTAGTGGAGCTGCTGCTACGGGTATATGGAAAGAATATCTGTATACTGCTACTGCTAATCAAACTGCATTTACAGGAGCCGACGACAACGGAGTACCTCTTACTTTTACTGCAGGACAAATTCAAGTATTTTTCAACGGTGTTCTTTTAGAACCTACGACAGACTACACTACTACAAGTAATACAGTTACTCTTGTGTCAGGTGCTGCTGTTGGAGATATTATCCAGGTTGCATCAGCGAGTGTTGTTTTAGGTACTGGAGATATTCTTACAGACGTCTTTACAGGTGATGGATCTACAACGGCTTTTACTCTTTCTACCGCTCCTGGCGTAGAAAGCAATACTCTGATTTTTATAGATGGTGTATACCAGAGTAAAACTGGATATAGCATATCGAACACTACATTAACTTTTAGTGGCGCGCCAGCGAACGGAGCCGAAATAGAAGCATCTATTGGCTCTAGAGAAGTTTCTTATCCAGATACAACAGCAATAAATCTCAGCGGGGATTTATCGGCCGTAAACGGGTCCTACTCAGGTACCCTTACAGTAGGGTCTTTGGACATTGCAAGTACAGGAGCGCTTCAAAGCCCTGTAGGTACAACAGCTCAAAGACCTACCCCCGCCGCAGGATACTTCCGTTATAATAGCACAACGGGTAAATTTGAAGGCTACTCTACACAATGGAGCGAGCTGGGTGCAACTTCAACAGTCGAAGCATTAGAAGACGAAGTGATACTTAATTTAGGAGTAATTTAAATGGCAGTACAAAATAGTAATTTTAATACGCTGATTACAGCGATTGATACCAAGGCGCAGTCCCTAGCGGCTAGTGCAACAGACCCTAAAGATCTTGTTTTTCTAGGTAAAACACTTGAAGCGCTCAATGTCACAGCCACAGTGTCAGATATTATTGGACAAGGAGACACACAGATAGGTCTTGTTAATACGGCGGGGACCACGCAGGTTGGGCTTGTCAACACGGCAGGCACCACACAGCTTGGAATTGTAAACACTGCAGGCACTAACCAAGTTGCTTCTATTAACTCTGCCGCAGCTTCTTATAGCCAGCATCCGAGCGGCACTACTACCGCAGTGAACAAGACGCTTGCAGCGAATGAGTTTGTACTTGTAACTGCATCCGCGAAGACAATGACATTACCCGCAGGTGTAGCAGGACAATCGGTTGTTTATATTGCAGTAGGCAACTTTGTAGATACTGTTGTAGCTCCGAATGGTTCAGAAAAAATTATGGGATTGGCTCAGTCAATGACCATCGATAAAGCCAACACCACAATCACACTTATGTACCACTCAGCCGCTCATGGCTGGCGTGCATTTTAATTAGGAGACACAAATGAGTAATTTAACAGATTTTTTTGGAAAAGGCGCTGAGCGGGTACCAGGAAAAGCCGCACACGCGCAGGCTGCTTTTGTAGTAGTAGCTAGTGACTCTACGTCGTATATGAACTATATTTTATATGACCACGCCTTAAGAAGTATGGGAACTGTGTCGTATCTGCACGCAAGCAGTACTGAGTTTGGTGCCACTTCTGGTGCTTGGAACTACAGTACCGCCCCAGCTACTAATTCGACCCAGACCAATACTCACGGTATAGCTAAAAATGGTTATATAGGTAGCCCGCTTGGTTACGGAAGTCCTGAAAATTTTCGTGGTAATAATCCCGTCCGCTCAGGTGGGCCTGCTAGAGAAGTACACCACTCTTACCAGAACCTACCTGGTGCAATGAATGGAACAAATCCTGGCTTAAAGCAAGATTATGCCTTAGGTACTTCAGATCATAATGGTGTAGGTCCTGTTGCTTGGATAAGGTCTTGCCAGCGGAGTAGCAGATCCGTTATTAAAGGGCATAATAACATACTTGATTCTGGCCAAAGTGCCGAGCTTATTCATGACACCGTCTATCCACAAGCTGTAGGCATGTTAACCTCAGGATATCGTTTAGCGGTGGGAGGCTTTAGTTATAATCAAAATTCAGGCAATGCTATTATTATTGAACGCGACAATTCCTCTAGCACCACCCAGTGGCGTCCTGTACTCATAAAAAACTTTCCAGACCCTAGAAAATATGTATCTGATCAAAAAGCTTGGGGAGCCGCAATTACGGGTATAACCGCAGTCTCGGCTAACAGAGTTGTCGGGGGACTAAATAATAACGTATCAAATAGAGATTACCACGACTATGCTAAGCCAATTCTTTGTGATAATAATGACGTAATTATGATGACCAGTAGATCCAGCGGCGTCGATGTACATCGATGGCGTTGGAACTCCGGCAACAATACTTGGGACGCGGCTACCCAAACGTATAAAACATATAGTACTAAATATCACGCTTCGGGAACTGCCGCATTTCCGAATTGGTGTATGTCGTTAGACGGTAAAACAGCTATTCTTATGTCTCACACCTATTATTATGGTTGTGGTTATGCTTTAGCGATGATAGATGTAGCTACAGGAAATGCAAGAATGTATTCTGGGAGTTCCAGTTCCCAATCCTTTAGTATAGTTCCTATCGGAGCTTCTAAATTTTTACTTTCCTCGTCCACCAACTCTGATGGCAGCGGTTTGTATGCAAGTACAATCTCATGGGCAGAAGGTGCCGTAGACAATGCATACGATAGCTTCACCTTTGGCAATGAGATGACTACCTTTGTGCGCTACGCTATTGATAACAGCTATTCCAGCACCAGCTATCCGACCATAACCCCTATAATTACTGTTGATAACGAAAGCATTGTACTTGCAGAAAAAGGAGAACTATAATGAAACCTACACTTAACGAACAAGGCTATGTTACAAGTGGTCTGGGAGGAGCAATAGACGCTCCAGAGGCAGCTACAGATTTAACAGTATTCCGATACAGACGCGTAGACGGTGCCTGGGCTGATGCGTTTCCTGGCGAGACTGATGAAAACTTTATGATGAGTTATAATACTCTCAATGAAAGTTGGTCACTTGCAGAAAGAAAAGCACTTAGTATAAAGCCTATCAAGATGGAAGCCGCAAGGCGAATTGAAGCATTAGCTTGGAAAATCGAGCGCGCTACTGAAGTCGATGCAGTGGGTGGTACTAACACTCTGGCGGATGTATACGCAGAGCGTGCAGCAATTCGTACTGCAAGTAATGCTCATGAGGATGCGCTAAATGCACTTACTACTTTAGCTGAGATGGATGAATTTAACCCTGCGGGCTTTTAAGTACAGCTTTCAATAGCAAGCTAATCGGAAACTAAAATGGCAAAGTCAAAAGCAAGACATATGGGCGACATGATGGGAGCAGACGGTATCGTAAAGACTACCTCTGCTCCTGAAGTGGCAACTGCACGTTTAGCTACGGGGTCAGTCACAACCGCAAAGATCGCAGATGCCAATGTTACAACTGCAAAGATCGCAGATGCCAATGTTACAACCGCAAAGATCACAGATAGTAATGTTACAACCGCAAAGATCGCAGATGCCAATGTTACAACCGCAAAGATCACAGATAGTAATGTTACAACCGCAAAGATCGCAGATAACGCTGTTAATTCCGATAAGGTTACTCCTACTCTTGCAGTGGGCGTACCTACTACCGTAATCAGCAGCTCAGCTACAGCAGTGGCAAATAATCACTATTTTATAGATACTGCCACACAAACACTTACTCTTCCTGCTAGCCCAACGGCTGGGCAGAAAGTATTGGTAACTGTGGGTAATTTCACAGATACTACAGTTGCTCGGAATGGCGAAAATATCGCATCTCTCGCTTCTGACTTAATAATAGACGTAGCAAACATGGGTGTAACCCTTTGCTACACGAACACATCAAGGGGGTGGGTAGTACTATGACAGCATTAACAGAGTTAATTTCAGCAGGAGGCGGTGGCTCCGAAGTCAATGACACTAAATATATCCACTCAAGTGCTAATATTATAACAACTGAAAGTGGAGAGAAGTGGCAAAAGACGGGGTATGCGGGCAACCTCGACACAACAACCTATCCGAATGCCGGAACTCATTCAGGGTCAATTGGCACTACTACAGATACTGAGGTTTCATTGGCAGGGACAAGCAGCAACTGGTCTGCGGTATGGTCAAGCACCATCACTACTAATGGCACATGGGTTTGGAATGGGGGTATGGGCTCAAGTGTTGGTAATAATGAAATTTTTGCAAGAAAACTAGACGGCACTGGCTCGGTTGTAGCTGCTAGTGACTCGGCTAATTTTACCAGCATGAACGGCAAGCTTATAGTTCATGCTGACCTTGACGGTTTTTTGTATTCATTTTGGGCCCATTCTTATGCTAACTCATTTCAAAATCGTTATCACAGTATACTAAAGCACTCAATTAATAGTAGTACGGGAGTTCTTACCGACCAAGGTTACGTTGTCGGCAGTCTCGATTTAGGCCCGTACTGGTTAGATGTTGTTTGTCGTAATCATAATTATGGAACTAATTATTGGCTCTTTTTAGCGACTGATAGTAGTGGGGGGCATCGTGCTTGGGCTGCTAGTAAGAGTAATGGTGCTCTTACTGTAGTTAAAACGTGGGCTTCTAGTTTAAACACAGTTGAAATACCTACAAATCTATTCTCTATGCACGAATTTAATGGATACCTATGGATAAAAGGTAGTGACAATTATCTCTATAAATATACTCTTGGGCTTGCCTTCGTTGAAAAAGTAGACGTAGGGACAGGCAATAACTTCTTTTCAAAAACGGACTCGACAGGTAGTTCGGTACAAGACTCTTATAGCTCGATGGCATCTAGTGCCAGTGGTGTGCATAACTTTCAAAGACTATACGAAGCAACTTCTAATGGCTATAAAAACCACCCTCCAGCTACAGTTGTTGGTACAGCAACGGCCGTCGGTAGTGGCGGCATTAATCAATATATGAGGATATTATGATGACTGATGCAGATTTACCCTATAACAATTTGACGGCAGAGCAGATAGCGCAAAACGATATCATCGTTGCTCGTATTTGGAGAGATCAGCAACTAAAGGATAGCGATTGGATAGGTACTATACCTGACCACGGGCAGTACTCTCTTTATATTGCGTACCGTCAGGAACTACGCAACTGGCCTGCTACTTCTGACTTCCCAGACACTCGCCCAGAGCTAGGAGAGTAAAATGGCGTTAACTCGAATCAAGTCTGACAGCATAACAACAGGTGTTGTTGAAGGCAAAGTAGATGCACACTTATCTGGAGGAACGGGTATTACCCTATCCTCTGGAGTCATTGCGGTCGACTCAACTATTGCAACAAACGCGTCTGTCACAGCTGCAATTGATGGACTATTAGACTCCGCTCCGGGTGCATTAAATACTCTCAACGAGTTGGCTGCATCTCTCGGAGATGATGCTGATTTTGCAAATAATGTAACTACTAGTATAGCTGCTAAGTTTCCTACTGCAGGAGGCACTCTAACAGGTCCTCTTACTATTAACGATACAAGTGCTACTAGAGTTTCTGCAGGTACAACAGCACAGAGAACTTCAGGAACTCCGGGAGACTTTCGTTATAATAGTACAACAGGTAAGTTTGAGGGGTATTCAAGCTCTTGGGGAGACATTGGAGGAGGAGCTAATTTTACTTTAAATCAGTTTACCGGCGATGGATCTACTACTGTATTTACCTTATCAGGTTCAGCATTAGAGGAGCTTAATAGCCTACTTTATTTAGATGGAGTCTATCAGTCAAAATCAAGCTATGATTTAACGGGTACTACCCTTACTTTTTCTCCTGCTCCTGCATCAGGAGTATCTATAGAATTAATGGGGGTAGTTATGTCTCCTCCCACCACAAGTAACCAATTTACTTTAAATCAGTTCACGGGAAACGGATCCACAGTAGCCTACACACTTACACTTTCTCCCTTTTCTGATAACGAAACTAGTGTCTATATTAACGGGGTATACCAGTCAAAATCAAATTATAGTGTATCTGGTACTACTCTTACTTTTACTACTGCTCCTCCTGCAGGTACTTCTGTTGAGGTAATGGTAGCAAGTAGTGTGGTCGTTTCTATAAGCACTCCAAATGATGGCACTGTTACAACATCAAAAATTGTAGATAGTGCTGTTACTTCTGCAAAGATTGCTAATGGTTCAGTTACTGCTGATAAGCTAGCTGCGGGTGCAGGAGGTGCTTTTAATGACTTTGTGATTAAAACAGCTAGCTACACAGCAGTTGCTCGTGATCAAATTATTACTAATAAAGCTGTAGCTGATCCTGCTACTTATGCTGTAACGGTTTCCGGAGGAGTGTTTCATATTGATGGATCTGCTAATCCTGTATTAGTTCTCACACGAGGAATAACGTATACTTTTACACAGTCTGATAGTAGTAACGCTAACCACCCTATTGCTTTTAAAGATACAGCAGGAAATAGTTATACAACTGGAGTAACTTCAACAGGTACGCCAGGAAATGCTGGAGCACAAACAGTATTCGTAGTACCTGCAAATGCACCTTTAGGAGGTCTTCGATACTACTGTACAGTACATGGCAATGGTATGGGAAATACAATAAACATAGTTGAACCCGGTCTTACAATTACACTTCCGGCCTCACCTGTAGCAGGCAATTCAATATTTATTAAAAATGCAGGTGCTGCTACAGTAACAGTGGGTCGTAATGGCTCAAACATTAATTCAACAGCAGACGATGGTGAACTGATTACAGATGCAGCGGCAACGCTAGTATATGTAGACGGCACCATCGGATGGAAGGAGTTATAAGATGGCGATAAGTTTAGGTGGAGGCGGTAGTGCCTCACAAATTAACGAAATAATATATTCAAACTCAACAGAGAATCTAATTACTCTTGCTGATGGTCGTGTGTATCTAAAGGGCGGTGTAGCTGAGACAGACACAACTACGTATCCTGACGCTACAGCAAGTATGGCATACTCAAATGTTTCTATAAACTTTGCCCCTACTATTGGTAGTGCGGTTGGAAAGTCAATAACGTGGGATGGTACTTATTTTTGGGTACTTGCTAGTGATAATTATGTATATAAATTCAACGCTTCAGGTGTGTATCAAAGTAATTTTAGTGTTTCAAGCCAAACAAACAATCCACAAGGTATCGTATGGGATGGCAGCCATCTTTGGGTGGTTGGATATACCCAACAAGCCTTGTTTAAATACAACACTTCAGGTGCGTATCAAAGTGTAAGTATTAGTGTAAGTCAAAACACCAGCCCCAGAGATGTTTCTTGGGATGGTACACATTTTTATGTAATTAATAACAGTACGGCAATAGTCTATAAGTATAATGCATCAGGTTCTTATATAGGTAATTTTTTGGTATCTAGCCAAGACTCTACACCCTTTGGAATAACGTGGGATGGTACTTATTTTTGGGTGATTGGGACAACTACTGATAAGGCTTACGCTTATAACAGTTCATTTGTATACCAAAATAAGTCTTTTTCTTTTGCTGGTCAAGAAACAACGCCTTATGGCGCGGGGGTGCAAGGGTCATCAGTTTGGGTTATTGGTCAAAACAAAACTGCCTACAAATACCAAAACCAAATTGGCATAAGTAGTAATAACATTGCTGTTTTAGGTGTAGGTCAAAACTACGTGAGGATTAAATAATGGCTTTAACACAAATAACAGCAGAGGTAATTGCAGATAATTCCGTAACTACTACCCTTATAGCTGATGATGCAGTCACAGCAGCAAAAATAGCTTCAGTGCCTGTTGCAGTAGGTATTACGTCTGTCGTTACAGCTACGTCCTTAACAGCAGCTGTAAACACACACATTTATGTCAGTGCATCCACTCAGACTATTACACTGCCCGCTTCTCCCAGCCTAGGACAGAGAGTCCTTATTACAGTGGGAAATTTTGTAGACACGGTAGTCGGCAGGAATGGCTCAAACATTATGTCACTCGCAGAAGACCTTACAATGGACACTGCTTATCTTTCAATTCAGTTTATATACACAGATTCTACAAGAGGATGGATAATATCATGAGTAATTTTAAAGACTTTATAAGCAGTGGTGGCGGTGGCGGTGCAGATAAGCTAAACTTACTAAACCCTGCTAGCGGTTTGAAAGTATTAGTAAAGGCTTCAATGACTTACACGCCAAGCATTGACTGCACAGTTGTTGTTACTTGCATAGGTGCTGGCGGCGGTGGCGGGCAAGTAGCAATGAATCAGTCTTTTAAGGTATCAGGAGGAGCGGCAGGTGGTGTTTGTCAAAGCGAGCTTTCTCTTACTTCGGGCACAACTTATACTATTACTATAGGGGGTGGTGGCAATGCGTCTGCTGCCGGAGGTAACACAACTTTTACAGGCTCTAACATTACTGATATGACAGCAAATGGGGGTACGGCCGGAGGATGGACTAACACAGGCAGTACTACTAAAGCGGGAGGAACAGCCGTAGGAGGCAATATAGCTAATCACACAGGGGGTAGCGCAATTATTGTAGCTGCCAATAACAGTGGTTCTTTTGGTGGTGCGGCTTGCGGGTTTTTTGAAACAGGTAAAAACTCTGCTTCAAGTACAAGTACAAATATGACGATTGGAGCAGGAATAGATATTCCACCTACTGACTTAATACCTGAATTAACGTCCGACCCTCTCGGAGGGTCTTCCGCTGGAGGAGAAGGCTATAGTACTGCAGGGACTGGTGATTTTGGGTGTGGAGGTGGAGCCGGGTACATAAGTATATACAGTACTTCCAATAGCCATTATGTTACTGGTGGTAAAGGCGGAATAGGTGCTGGCGGTGGTGGTGGTTATGCTTGGAATAATAGAAGTGGAAACAGTGCTAGCGCCAGTGGTGGTGCAGGTGGTAATGGCATGGTCATCTTAGATTTCGTATAAGGAGAAAAACATGAAATATATAATTAAAGATGCTGACGGTAACATCACAAATACCATCGTTGCAGACGCAGAGTTTGTTGAAGCTAATTTTGAACACTATGAAGAGTTAAGAGATCCTGAACCGGCCGCAGAAGAAGAAGGACGTATGTGGCGTGATGGAGAGCTACTGGCTTCCGACTTCATAGTCCCTTTGTCTGACCATCCACAACACAGTGCTTACATAGCCTACCGTACAGCCCTACGTAACTGGCCTTCTACGGTAGACTTTCCAGCCACACGCCCAGTACTGGGAGAATAAGAATGGCATTTACTAAAGTTTCAAACAGTCTTTTAGCAGATAATTCTGTTACTTCAGCTAAGTTTGCAGATGGTGCAGTTACTTCCGCAAAAATAGCAGACAGTGCAGTTACTTCCGCTAAAGTATCCAGTGACATTAAAGTAGCGGGCGTAGAAACTATCTACGTACCTGCGGCGGCAATGTACCCAAACTCAACAGCAGGTTGTGCAGACTTAGAGCAAGTAGAGTTATCAAACGGCCCAGAGCTAAAGTGTTTGGACTTTGATGCAAGCTCAGACGAAAATGCACAGTTTACTGTAGCCTTTCCTAAGTCTTGGAACGAAGGGACAGTAACTTTTCAGGCGTTCTTCACAGTCACTGGAACCAACACAGGCACAGTAGCTTGGGGACTCTCTGGCGTTTCTTTTGCAGACAACGCAGACATGAATACAGCATTCGGCACTAACGTAGTTGCTACGGCCAAGGCGCACTCTGGAACTTCTAATGACATGGATGTTACAGCGGTCTCTGGCGCAGTAACAATTACAGGAGCCGCTGTGGATACGCAAACGTACTTTCAGGTTATGCGAGACGTATCAGCTGACACCCAGACAGGCGATGCTCGCTTACTAGGCATTAAGTTGTTCTTTACCACTGACGCTTCAAATGACGCATAAGGAGTAAACTATGTCAGGATTCGGTTATAACGTAAGCGGTTTTGGGTCTTTTCCTAGCCGTGGCTCAGGCCTTTTTGCTTTTACTAGCGCGACTTTTACTCCTGGGAGTAATACTGGTCATGATGGCCCGAGTCTTACAGAGGCACGTGCCGGACTTGCCGGTACTGGTGTATCTGCATGGAAAAACAACACTTCATATTTTAATACTTCAAACGGGATTCAATTATGGACTGTACCTGCTGATGGTACTTATCAAGTTGAAGCTTGGGGCGCTCAAGGAGGTGATGAATATAACTCAGGTAGAGGGGGTTCTGGGGCAAGAATGCGAGGCAATTTTACTTTTATTTCTGGTGAAGTTATAAGTATACTGGTGGGACAGCATGCTAATCTAAGCCGAAATGGGGGAGGTGGAGGAACATTTGTATATAAAACTGCAACCAGTACTTACCCTCTCATCGCCGCAGGTGGTGGAGGTGGTTGGGGAAGTAGCGGGTCTAATGCAAGTCATGGCAGGACAAGCACTGGAGGAGGCACTACTTATGGAGGAAGTTATGCTAGTGGTAGTGGGGGCAATGGAGGTAATACAGCAACAAACAGCGGCTGGGGCGGCGCTGGATCTGGGTGGTTGACTAATGGGACGTCAGGCGGCTCATATGGCGGCCAATCATATGCGCCTCGGAACGGAGGTACTGGTGGAAATCAGTTTGTTTGTGGCGGTGGATATGGTGGTTTTGGCGGAGGAGGCGGAGGTGGCTGTAACGGCGGCGGAGGCGGAGGCGGCTACAGTGGGGGAGGCTGTTCCGGAGGTGGAGCAGGTTCTTACAATGGTGGAACTAATCAAAGTAATTCAACCGGTGTTAAGACTGGAAATGGTCAAGTAACTATTACTAAAATAGCGTAGAGTAAGGTAAACTAAATGTTAAAATATATCAAAATAGAAAACAACCAACCAGTAAACTATAGTATTGAACAATTATTGATAGATTACCCCAATGCAATTATTTACAAAAAAACAAAGCTGCCTAACGAAGAATTAATAAAAGAATTTAATGTATATCCCTTAGTAACAACGCAGCCGCCTAAGGTACAAGAGGATGAAACTGCAGAGGAAGGAGTCCCTGTGCTTAAAGATAATGAATGGACTCAAACTTGGAATATTCGAAAACTAACTCAAGAAGAAGTATCAGACATTATACAAAGTAGTTTAATAGATGTAGAAGAAATAGAAACGGATACAGAGTTATCAGTGTTTTTCGTAGATACAGAAGTGCGAGAAGCTAGATATGATATTTGTAAGGCATGTACTTCGTTTACTGTATTAAAAATTTGTAACGAATGCCACTGTATAATGCCTTTAAAAACTAAACTTAGAGATGCTGTTTGCCCTCTTGGAAAGTGGTAATCTATGCAATAAAAAAGGGCTTTTCAGCCCTTTTTCACTTTGTTACTCTTTAAACTACTTCAGCTTCTGCACGTGGTTTTTCTAACTCTTCCTGTAGCAAGTTTGTAAAACCTGTAATACCTACTTGAATCTGGTCAAAACGGCTACGAGCTTGATTAGCCTGTGTTTGCATGTCCTGTACCTGTGATAATAGATACTTCGCTCTATCAGACAGTTCATCTACTTTATACTCTTTATCGTTCATAGATATGGTCGGTACTTCATTTTCTTTAGTCACTATAATGTCCTTTATTAAATCTCGCAAGCACCGCCAACACAGGCAAGTTCTTGAGATCCAGTTGTGTTATCTTCTTTTTCAAACTGAGCTAAATCTTCCCAGTTTACATTTTGTGGCATTTCAGATACTAATCTATTGTATTCTTCTTCGCTAATGTCCTCGTAAGGAGCTTGCTGATAAGTGTGATCGCTTGTTGGAAGTAAACTAATTCCAGAACATAGATCAAAATTATCCCAAATCCACTGCGACACTTGTAAGTACTCACTATCAGTGTAGTATACAGTCACACTCGGCTTGTGTTCACACCAATGATTCTGATAAGTCTTCCACAGCTTTAACTGATGCATTGCACCTACATCTTTTACGCAAGTACTTGCTTCAGGAGCCTTTACAGGAAAGCTAAAGACTACAGAGGTAGGAGACATTACATCTTGTTCCATGGGAAACCCTGCTTGTTCCATGTAGAGCGCAAGTGGATCTTTTTTGTCTGAACGTACTCTCCTAATGTAATGCTTAGAAAACCGAGGATGTATGCCGGAAGCAGAGTCAACAAGCTGAGAAACAGTGCCACTCGGCTTAACACAAGTAATAGCCACAGACTGATTAACACCAAGCCTTTCAGCCCATTCTTTATTTGTTGCAATACTAACATCTCTCATTTCCTCTAGCCACACTGCTAGCATTGGTGACTCTGGGTCTCCACCCAAAATTTCATGATCCATAATACCTGTCAAACTTACACCAAGCAATGCCTCTTCTTCGGTGTTACGCTTCCAGCGCACCCGTAGATACCTAAAGTCTGTAAGAGTAGACTGCAATGTACCAATAATGGTAGCTTTGCGTACTTTCTCTTTTAGTGTTTCTAGTGTATCATCTGCTCGTACTACAACTTCGGATAAATTACAGAACTCATTGCTTCGTAGAATAATCTCAGAGCAAGGGTTAGTACCAAAATCGTGTTCTGCATCTCTACGGCCATTACGAGCTGCAATCTTCTGTGCCGCTACACGACTGAACAAGCCACGCTCACCAGACTTAGACTCGTATAGATTCTTCATCTCAGTTAAGAAAGCTTCAAAGTCAGGCTTCTCTGTATATGCTACAGAATTATTTGCTAAACGACGCTGGCCTTGATCTACCCACCACTGACCTGACTTAGCTTTTGACATACGTTGGTCTGATAGATTAGACAAACTAATCAGAGCAGATCTACGAACACCACCAACTACTACAATATCAGCAATCTTACAGCAGACATCATGGCACTCAATACTTGTGAGTTTACGTCCTTTTGATTTCTGGAATATCTCTACACAGAAACGGAACAAGTCTTGCAAAGGCTCTGGGCCACTGGCTCGACCACCAAAAGTCTTGAGTCTAGCACCTGCTGGACGTACTCGGCTCATATCCCACTGAGGTAACTTACCGGCATAAAGCATGGCAATCAACTCACGAAAGGCACTTGCCCACCCTAGCTTACTATCACTTACTACAATTGTAGAACTTGTTTTGTGGAATGTCTCTGCTACTTCTGGTAGCTTATTGATGAAGTTACGTTCTACACTAAAGCCTACACCTGTTCCACACATCAATACATACATTAGCTCGTCAAAAGCTCGTGGATGGTCGATATGCAAGTAACTACAGTTAAATCCTGCTACGTTATCACGCTTCAGTGCTTCACCTGCTGTCATCATACAACGCATAGAAGGCATAACTTCTAGTGCATGAATAGCATCCCAGATCTCTTGTCCGTTTTCATCATCTAACTGCTCTCTTTCCTTAAAGAAGTCAACATAGCGACTGCATGTCTCTCCCCATGTCTCACGACGTCCTTCTTCTTCTAGCCAACGGGCGTATCTACTCTTATGAATAAAACTTTGATACTGATCCATTATACCATTCTCTCCTCAATATTGGACACATTGTCCTTGCCTATTGCATCATCGCAATATGTTACTAAATCCATCAACTCGTAGTTTTTTAGCAGTACTTCTGCGTTTTCATTCAATTCTTGTATGTACTTGTATTTGCCCTCGATGGGTATACAATCATAAATTGACATGGCATCGCCATACTGTTCTATAAGTTGTTGTGCTCTTTTCGGCCCTATGCCGTTGATACCTGGGACATTATCACCTTTATCACCTGTTAAACACTTGAAAGAGATATACTCTTCTGGTTTAACTTCGTAGTGCTCATGCCAGTTATCTATTGTTACCTCTTTCCGAGTAACGTAAGAAAATCTACTTACACCGTCCTGAATCAATAAGTCCCAGTCTCGGTCACTAGATACCAGCCAGATATTTTCTAATCCGTACTGTTTTCTTTGCTTTACAAGGTGGGCAGCAAGATCATCTGCCTCTACACCTTTGTAACGAAGAACAGGATAACTCTCTGCTAGTAGTTCTAGTGTCTCTTCATACTCTTCGAAGAAATCAACAAATGCTTGTTTCTCTGCGTCTGTTTGTGTGGCATACTTATCTTTTCGATTCTGCTTGTACTCTGGTAATATCTCTTTTCTGTAGCTAGATGATCCCCAATCTGCGGTAATAATAATTTTACCACAATTGTAAGATGTTGCTAGAGATCTTACTGTTTCTACATACTGATCACGAAAATCTGTTCTGCCTTGATGCTTCCACCGAAAAGCTAAGTTTAGTGCATCTACTATGAGTACACCGTCTTGGTTGCGTTCGTTAAACTTAAAAGCCACCTATCCACTCCGTCTTTTCTGATTTTAACCAATCTTCTGCGAGTAGTACATAACACTCTAGAAACCTTATATACAAATACTCATCTGTATTTTCTGGTAAATTTTCCGTTACTACGAATACTGCTGATCGATCATATTTAAAAAATAGCATAGGCTTTTGATCGCCTCCTGCCGCTTGTACTACAACTTTCTTCCACCACCTGATA
>Ga0102814_10001260_pt1 | contig 18099 bp, 12 predicted proteins | sample ColrivemetaGS741_FD_79112 | JGI IMG/M metagenome (GOLD analysis project Ga0102814, IMG submission 79112) | Estuarine microbial communities from the Columbia River estuary - Flood tide ETM metaG S.741 | ecosystem: Environmental > Aquatic > Marine > Intertidal zone > Estuary | place: USA... | reverse complement strand
AGGATGATCGCAGGGAAGAACGAAGAGGCTGCCAGACCGAAGGCCAAGGCCACAACGATCGCTACGAACCCTGGAGGATTGATACCGAAGTAACCCGCCACACAGATTGCAACAACCGCTGCCAAACGAGCGAACAGTAGCTCCTGCTTCTCTGAGATATTCGGGTTAATGGTCTTCTTGACCAGATCGTGAGCGATCGCGGTAGAGATTACCAGCAACAAGCCCGCCGCAGTCGACAGTGCCGCAGCTACCGCACCCGCAGCAACCAAAGCAATTACCCAACCAGGAAGCTGAGCAATTTCAGGATTAGCCAATACCATGATGTCACGGTCTACGTAGACTTCGTTAGCAAAAGGCTGCTTGGTTGCATCGAACTTGCCGCTAGCAGGGTTGGTAACTACACGAGAGCCATCAGCGTTACGACCTTCACCGAAAGCAGGCTTACCACCCGCAAACGCACTACCGTTGGCGTACTGTACTTTTCCGTCACCGTTAAGATCGGTCCAGCCGATCAGACCTGATGATTCCCAAGTTTTGAACCACTGTGGCATCGCAGAGTAAGCAACACCTGTTTTCTCAGGGCCATTTACAGACTGGATCAGGTTCAGTTTACCGAACGCTGCCACACCAGGAACCGCAGTGTAGAGAATCGCGATGAACGCCAGTGCCCAACCTGCAGAGGTACGAGCATCTTTAACAGTAGGAACAGTAAAGAAGCGAACGATTACGTGCGGCAGACCCGCAGTACCGCACATCAGAGCCGCAGTCACGAAGAACATATCCAGCGTGGTCTTGCCACCGGCGGTGTACTCTTTAAGACCTAGCTCGGTTGATAGCGAGTTAATAGTCGCCAACACGGATTGTCCGTCACCTAAAGTCGCACCCAAACCAGTCTGTGGCAGGATGTGCCCAGTGATCTGGAAGGACAGGAACAGTGCAGGAACGGTGTAAGCGATGATCAGTACAACATACTGAGCCACCTGGGTGTAAGTGATACCTTTCATACCACCCAATACCGCGTAGACGAATACGATCGCCATACCCAGCACAACACCTTCGTTGATACCGACACCAAGGAAGCGTGAGAATACGATACCTACACCACGCATCTGACCTGCCACATAGGTGAAGGAGATGATGATAGTACAGATAACCGCAATAACCCGCGCGAAGTTGGAGTAGTAACGATCGCCCACGAAGTCAGGCACAGTAAACTTGCCGAACTTACGCAGATAAGGTGCCAGCAGCATCGCCAGCATTACGTAACCACCGGTCCAACCCATCAGGTAGGCAGCACCGTCACGCCCCATAAAGGAGATGATCCCCGCCAGGGAGATAAAGGAAGCTGCTGACATCCAGTCAGCGGCAGTCGCCATACCGTTAGCGATAGGGTGTACACCGCCGCCAGCAACATAAAACTCTTTAGTTGATCCTGCGCGAGCCCAGATCGCGATGCCGATATACAGCGCAAAAGATGCGCCGATAAAGGCAAAGTTTAGAATATCTTGGGTTTCCATAGAGAAAGCCGTCCTATTAAATTATTGTTATGTTTGCTGTTATTCGTGAACGTCGTATTTCTGATCGAGCTTGTTCATGCTTGCAGCATAAGCCACGATCAAAATACAAAATACGAAAATAGACCCTTGCTGTGCGAACCAGAAGCCCAATTGAAATCCGAAGAAATCAATGGAGTTCAACTCTTCGATGAACAAGATTCCGCAGCCATAAGAGACTACAAACCAGACTGCCAGGTAAGAGAGGATAATTTTTAAGTTCTCTTTCCAATAAGCCTGGGCATCTTCTTTACTAATGCTCATGACGCATTCCCTCTGTTGTTGTTATTAAATGTTGTTATTAATATCAATTTTGAAAAATTACAGTAAGCAATCTAACAAAGAGCGACTCCAAACAAATCCCCGACTTTAGTCTCAACCGCACCCAACCGCACCCCCACCACTCAAAGAAACATTATAAAACCTTTTAATTCAATGATGTAAGAGTTTATCATGCACTCCAACCCACCCTGCTAGACAATGGTCTTAAGCCCCCTCAACCCAGACCTTGGTAGAATGATTTTTACGACTAATCGGCGGTATCGCGTATGCAAGATTCACTATTAGACGGCTGGTTTATCATCCTGATCTCGCTGACCTACGTCGGTGTACTCTTCGCGATTGCCTCATTTGGCGAGCGCCACGCCAAACAGATCTTCAACTCGAGCACTCGCCCACTGATCTACAGTTTATCATTGGCCGTTTATGCGACTTCGTGGACCTTTTATGGTGCAGTGGGCCGAGCCAGCACCAGTGGCTGGGAATTTCTAGCCACCTACCTCGGTCCGATTCTGACCTTTATATTCCTGTGGAAAATATTCACCAAGATTGTCCTAGTCAGCAAACAGCAAAACATCACCACTATCTCTGACTTTATCGCCTCTCGCTATGGAAAAAGCCAAAGCTTGGCGATTCTAGTGACGTGTATTGCGGCACTTGGCATCGTGCCTTATATAGCACTGCAGCTCAAAGCTGTGGCGATGAGCTACGATGCCCTCACTACAGCCGCCGGCCAAGTGTCCAGCGGCAGTGACACGGCGCTTTTCGTTGCGCTGCTGATGGCCCTGTTTTCCATCCTGTTCGGGACCCGGCATATCGACGCCACCGAACACCATGAAGGCATTATGCTAGCGATCGCTTTTGAAGCGATCGTCAAACTCGCTGCATTTATCGCTGTTGGGCTATATATCACCTTCGGCATCTTCGATGGCTTTGACAATCTCTTCAGCCGCGCCGCCGAAGAACTTTCTCACAATGATAATTTTCGGGTCGATTTTATCGAGAACAGTTTTATCACCGAAACATTATTGGCCGCCGCTGCCATCATCTGTCTGCCGCGCATGTTTCACGTATCAGTGGTAGAAAATGCCGACCCTAAAGATTTAGTCATGGCACGCTGGGTGTTCCCTAGCTACCTGATTCTCTCCAGCCTATTCGTCATTCCTATTGCCACCGCCGGAATGCTGACATTCCCCGACGGCAATGTTGATGCCGATACCTTTGTACTGACCCTACCCCTGCATACCGGTCAAAACTCGTTGGCCATCATGGCGTTTGTCGGCGGTCTGTCAGCGGCTACTTCTATGGTTATCGTCGCCACCATCACCCTGAGCACCATGGTATGCAATGACATTGTCATGCCAGTACTGTTACGGATTCGCTGGCTTAACCTGTCACGCAAGAAAGATCTTGGCTCCTTTTTATTGCGGGTACGTCGGCTAACAATCTTCAACTTGATGCTACTGGCTTACTTCTATTACCGCATTTTCGGTGAGACCGGCAGCCTGGCATCGTTTGGCCTATTAGCCTTTGTGGCCGTGGCGCAATTTGCTCCGGCAATCCTCGGTGCCGTAGTGTGGAAGCAAGGCAGTCGCCAGGGCGCCTTAGCGGGGATTAGCGCCGGCTTTATCATCTGGCTCTACACGTTAGTGTTACCGATCATGTCACACGTTGGACTGATACCCGATAGCATTGATGCCCTGATATGGCAAAGCCACTGGCTGCATCCCAACGCTTTGTTCGGCATTGAGTTTCCTAATGATCTAACCCACGGCACCTTCTGGAGCCTAGCATTCAATGTTTTACTGTTCATTCTGGTCTCTCAACACTCTAATCAGCGCCTCATCGACCGCATTCAGGCAAGCAACTATGTCGACAGCCAGAGTGCATCCAGTAGTCAAAATTCACATACCCTCAGTGGTGCCACCACGGTGGGAGACCTGCAACTTCTCACCGAACGATTCCTAGGTGTTAACCGTGCCCGCAGTGCCTTTAACAGCTTTGCGATTCAACGTAGTGAAGACCCCCCCATTAGCGGCGACCGCGCTACACATGAGCTGATCAGCTATATTGAGCGCTTGCTGGCTGGGGTGATCGGCGCCTCATCCGCTCGCATTTTGATGGCCTCGACCCTGCGCGGACGCGATATGCAGCTGGGCGATGTTGTCACCATCGTCGACGAAGCCAGCAAGGTATTAAAGTTCAACCGCGCCCTGCTGCAATCCACAATCGAGAACATTAACCAGGGTATCAGCGTTGTCGACCAGCAGATGCGCTTAGTTGCCTGGAACCGCCGCTATCTTGAGATGTTTGAATATCCCGACGGTTTGGTGTGCATCGGCCGGCCCGCTATCGATATTTTTAACTACAACGCCAAAATGGGAGAGTACGGCCCCGGCGACATCGCCACCCATGTCGCCAAGCGGATCGCCATCTTGCAATCAGGGAAGTCGCACTCCTATATCCGCTACCGTCAAGACGGCTCAGTCTTAGAAGTGCAAGGCAACCCGATGCCTGGAGGCGGTTACGTCAATACCTATCTGGATATTACTGAACACAAGCGGACTGAAGAAGCGCTACGAGAGAGCGAGCAGAGCATCCGCCTCTATACCGATAACGTTCCGGTACTGATCGCCTATCTTGATAAGGAGCGCCGTTACCTGTTCGTCAACAAAGCCTACGCACAAACGTTCGATATCCACGACCGTCACAATATTTCGGGCACACCCTGCTACAAAGTGCTGACACCGATGCAATACGACAGCCGTACGCCTTTTATCACCAAGGTGCTCCAAGGGCAGCGCCAAAACTTCGAAACCAAGCTGCCCACTCGCCAGCCGGGGCAGGTGCGTTTTGCCGACGTGACCTACATACCCCATATCGGAGAGTATGGTGACATTCTCGGCTATTTCACTCTCTATCAGGATATCACCGAGCGCCGTCTGGCAGAGATCGCCCTGCAGGAGACCAATGAAAACCTTGAGCTGCGTGTCTATGAACGCACCCAGGCGATTACTGCCATCAACCGAGAGTTGCGCAAGGAAAACACCATACGCGCACTGATTGAGGATGAGTTGCGTCAAGCCAAGTCGGACGCTGACGACGCCAACATCGGCAAGACCCGATTCCTTGCTGCCGCCAGCCACGACCTCTTGCAACCGCTTAATGCCGCCCGCCTGTTTGCTTCAGCACTGGCACAACAACACCATGATGACACCACCGACGAACTGGTCCACAACCTGGATGGCTCACTTAAAGCGGCTGAAGAACTACTGGTGACCCTGCTGGACATTTCCAAGATTGACGCAGGGGCACTCGAGCCCAAGCCCACTCATTTCCGCCTCGATAAACTGTTCGCCACCCTAAAGGCCGAGTTCACTGTTTTAGCCAACGAAAAGAGCCTAGCCTTTCATAGCGTCAGCTGTAGCCAGGTGATTCACACTGACCAACAATTATTGCGAAGGGTTTTGCAGAACTTTCTCTCTAATGCGATCCGTTACACCCAGTCAGGAAAGATTCTGCTGGGCTGCCGTCGACATCACCAACAACTCCGGATTGAGGTATGGGACACAGGCGTCGGCATCCCTGAGAACAAGATTGGCGAAGTATTTGAGGAGTTCCGCCGTATTGATAATCCTAAGCACTCCCAGGTGAAGGGTCTTGGACTGGGACTGGCCATCACCGAGCGGATTGCACGCATTCTCGGTCATCCGTTACAGGTACGCTCCTGGCCCAGTCAGGGCACCGTATTCAGCATCGAAGTTCCACTAGGCGATGCCACACAACTCAAACCCAGTAGCCGAACGACTACGGGAGCAAGACAAAGCAACTTAGCCGGAATCAAAGTACTCTGCATCGATAATGAGCCGAGCATCCTTCAAGGGATGTCAGCACTACTCAAGGGCTGGTCCTGTGAGGTCTACACCGCGAGTCATGAAAACAGCGTCATTGACGACCTCTCTAAAACCCCTTTTGAGCCCGATATCATCCTCGCAGACTACCACTTGGGAGAAACGCATACCGGTGTTAAGGCACTCAAGTCACTACAGCCTCATTGGTCCAAGCCTATACCTGCTATCGTGATTACGGCAGATCGTACCGATTCCGTTAAACAGGATGCTGCGGATTACGGAGCGCGAGTGCTTCACAAACCTATCAAACCGGCGGCATTGAGGGCATTAATGAACACTCTGCTGGCACATCGTGACTAATCTTCACCTATTTATCGCAAACTGAAACCACTACGCCTAGACGCACCGTCGCACAGATAAGACCTAAAAAACATCGGTATCTGTCGCCCAAAAAAAACCCGCACTGGTGAGCGCGGGTCTTATTTAGCAGGCGTTTAATCGCCCAACCAGTATCGTCCTAACAGCCTGGGATCAATACCCCTTCATCGCATCAATATATTCCGGCAGGAACAGTGATATCTGGGGCACATAAGTGATCAGCATCAGGAAGAACAGCAACAACAGCATCCAGGGCAATACCGATTTAATTACCCAAAGCATATCGCGTCCCGTTATCCCTGCCGTTACAAACAGGTTGAGCCCCACCGGCGGCGTGAGCATACCAATCTCCATGTTAACCACCATGATGATACCCAGGTGGATGGGATCGATGCCCAACTGCACTGCGATCGGAAACAGGATTGGCGCCATGATTAGCAGAATCGCTGTCGGCTCCATAAAGTTACCGGCGATCAACAGCAGAATATTGACAACTATCAGAAAGCCCCAAGCAGGCAGACCCCATTGCAGAATGGTCTCAGCAACAGAGTGCGGAATCCGCTCGGTGGTGAGTACGTGAGCAAACAACATCGCGTTAGCGATGATGAACAGCAGCATCATACTGACCTTGGCCGCGTCCAGAACGACCTTGTTCACTTCTCTGTTGTAGATACTCCGAGGAATAGCCAGGGTCATCTGCACTGTGTTACGAATAAATACAGACGCCATCCCTTCACCCTCTTTACGCCAGGGCATATCTTTGATCGGTCCCATATCTCGATAGCCAATCACCGCAACCAAGAAGGCGTAGATCGCCGCCGCTGCTGCAGCTTCAGTAGGGCTAGCAATACCGCCATAGATTGAACCTAATACGATGATGATCAGCATCAACCCGCCCAACGCAATACCGCCAGACTTCGCTAACTGCAAAAATCCAGGGAAAGGCTGTGCTGGCAGATTGGTCACGCGAGCTACGATATAGATAACGACCATCAGCAAGAAACCCATCATCACGCCGGGAATCAAGCCCGCCATAAACATCCGCGAGGCGGACACTTCGGTCGCAGCTGAATACACTAGCATTACTATGGATGGTGGTATCAAGATACCCAAGGTGCCAGACGTGGTGATAACACCCGCAGCGAGTTTTTCGGGATAACCCGAGCGCACCATGCCGGCAATAACGATAGAGCCAATCGCAGCAACAGTCGCGGGCGACGAGCCTGATACAGCGGCGAACAACATACAGGCCATGATCGAGGCCATCGCCAGACCGCCCTTGATGTGGCCTACGCTATCGATGGCAAAGTTGATAATCCGCTTCGCCACACCACCGGTCGACAAAAAGGCCGATGATAAGATAAAGAATGGGATCGCCAGCAAGGTGTAATGTTCTGAGGTAGCTTCAAACAACTTCAAGGCAATCGATGCCAAAGAGTCATTGGAGAACATCAAAATAGTCGTCACACTCGACAAGCCCAGCGCGATAGCGATAGGCATACCCATAAACATACAGGCAAACAACAATATAAATAACGCAGCCGTGGCCATTAGTTCGCCTCCTCTTGCTTGTTTTTCGCTCTGATTTCTTCGGCAATATGCATACTTTCTTTGGCTTCATCCGCCAAATGGAAGCCATCGGTCTTATGGGTGACAACGCCCCACAGCAACACCAAAAAGCGAACGATCAACAGGGCAAATCCGATGAACAGCACGCTAGTTGGCATCCATCTTGGGATAGGAAGGTCTTCCATCTCGATACCGATCATGTGCAGCTTGCTCAAATAGATCCAAGACCCATACAGAAACAGCGAGCAGTAAAATAGGCACAGCACGATCGCCAGCATCGTGATAGCCCGATGTACATTTCGCGGCAACATCTTCACAAACACATCGACACCAATATGGCTACCGACCTTGACACCATAGGATGCCCCAAACAGAACAAACCACGCCGACATCGTCAACGTAATTTCTTGAGCCCAATGGATACCGGCATTAAAACCGAAGCGTGCGACAACTTCAGCAAATACCAGAAAAGTCATTGAGACCAGCAAGAGACACAAAAAGCTCTCCTCTAGTCGACCTAATATCTTACCTAGCATGTCTTTGATACCCCTGTAACATCATGCTGCGGAAACCCTGACGGGCCTATTTATGTATTACTTAAAACGACTTTCTTAAACTACAGTGGCTATATGTTTTACCGGACAGACCTCATATGAGTCGTACAAGCTAAGCTAGATCTCTCCGGTAAAACACGATCAACCCACCTAGTAAAGCAGGAGCTTGATGCTCCTGCTTTAGGGAAGGGCAAGAATTGCCCTAGAGGCACATTTACTTGTTTGAAGCGACGGCTGCTTCGATCAAGTCAGCACCGATTTTATCTTCAAACTGCTTCCATACAGGCTTCATCGCAGCAACCCACTGCTGACGCTCAGCATCAGTCAGAGTCACGATTTCTGAACGGCCAGAATCAATAATCAGCTGACGATCGCTGTTGTCTTTCTCAGCGGCAATAGCATTACCGTAAGCGACAGACTCAGACAACGCCTTTTTCAGGACATCACGCATATCTTTATCCAAGCCCATCCAGAACTCGGCTGAAGTCACAATCAGGTAGTCCAAAACACCGTGGTTAGACTCAGTGATATAAGGCTGTACTTCAAAGAACTTCTTGGAGTAGATGTTAGACCAGGTATTTTCCTGACCATCGATCGCATTGGTCTGCAGCAGAGTAAATACTTCAGAGAATGGCTTTTTCAGCGGTACGCCACCGATCGCTTCAAACTGAGCTTGGAGCACATCAGAGGCCATGATGCGGAACTTCTTGCCGTTCGCATCGGCTGGAACACGCAGTGGAGTATGGGCAGACAACTGCTTCATACCATTGTGCAGGTAGCCAAGACCGATCAACCCTTTAGATTCAAGAGAGCTCAGCAGCTTCTGTCCAGCAGGCCCCTGCTGGAAACGTTCAACCGCTTCCATATCCTTGAACAAGAATGGCAGGTCGAAAATCTGCAGAGAATCAGTGTACTTCTGGAATTTTGACAGTGAGGGAGCAATAAACTGAACGTCGCCCAGCAACATCGCTTCTAATTCTTTGGCATCGCCAAATAGCTGCGAACTAGGAAATACCTGAACCACAGCCTTACCCGCCAAGCGCTCGGCAACCAAGTCACGGAATTTAAGTGCCATCTGACCCTTGGGTGTATTTTCAGCAACCACGTGGGAGAACTTGATCTCAACTGGAGCTGCGGTTGCCACTTGGGCCCCCACAGTCAAAGCAAGAGTAGCGACTGCAGCAGTAATAAAACGCATATGTTATTCCTCGTTAATCATTTTATTGTCGTTATGGCCTTGGGTAATAGAGAACATTACGCGAGGCTCTGGACAGAACCTATAGCACCAACTGTGCCAATAATAATTAAGCCTGTTAAAACATCAGGGTACAGATAAAGAATGGACTATCAGTAAAGGCAACTTCAGCAGATAGAGAAATATTCACGATTTTGGGTCAATTCCCGCCACCCAAGACCACCCTGAAATGGGTCAATTCCCGCCTACGAGAGATTAGACTAAAGTATATGCCTATGATTTACTTAATAAATATCTTTTTAAGATCCCGTGCTCACAACAACCACAGAGGCAAACCAGAGCCATAAAACACCTAGGCAAGAGCGGCGCCTGACAGACCGATACCGGCCACTGATTTAGGAAGATGCTGGCGCGCTTATTTTTAAATCTGGGGATCTGTGGCACCCTCAACATCAGTTAAAATGCGATGGCGGCACCACAGATCAATCTTTGAAATCCTGCTTATCCAACTGATGTTTACGCATCTTGTCGTATAGCGTTTTACGCGGCAAACCCAATAATTCAAGAGCATCCTTGATCCCACCACCACACTTAGCTAACGCCTCTTCAATCAGCATTTTCTCGAACCGCTCCACCTTCTCAGGCAAGCTCAAACCGACGGTGCTTTGGTCTAGCTGTGGGATCAATTCATCAAATTCAAAGGTGCAGCTCTCACCCAACAACACATAGCGCTCCGCCACATTGCGCAGCTCACGCACATTACCCGGCCAGGCATAGCTCACTAGGCTGTGCACCCGTGCCGGGCTCAGCGCTGGCACCTCACGCTGAAACTGCGCCGATGCGATGAGGGCAAAATGTTGGAACAGCAGCGGCACATCTTCGCTACGCTCGCGTAATGGCGGAATATCAACCCGGACCACGTTGAGCCGATAATAAAGATCTTCTCTAAATACGGCCTGCTGACTAAGTTTTTTTAGATCCGCCTTAGTAGCGGCTATAATCCGCAAATCAAGGGGTATCACCTCATTTGCACCTAACCGCTCGATCGCCCGTTCCTCCAATACCCGTAGCAGTTTAATCTGCAACGACATCGGCATACTTTCGATCTCATCCAAAAATAGAGTGCCACCATCCGCATGTTCAAGCTTGCCAATCCGCTGCTGCTTAGCGTCGGTGAAGGCACCTTTTTCATGCCCAAACAGCTCACTTTCAATCAGATTTTCCGGCATGCCCCCACAGTTTATAGCGACAAAGTTATGATCTTTACGACTGCTATTCTCATGAATGAAGCGCGCTACTAAATCCTTACCGGTACCGGTTTCACCCATCAACAAGATATCGGCAGGAGTATCCGCAATCTGGGATAACAGCTGCCGCATCCGCTGTACCGGTATGGCTTTACCGATGATACGAGGGCCAGGGGCACTCTGCGCCTGCAGCTCCTGCCTCAGACTGCGGTTTTCGATAGTCAGCGCTCGCTTTTCCATGGCACGCTTCACCACATCCGCCAACAGATCAGCGGGAAAAGGCTTCTCAATAAAATCGTAAGCGCCGTCTCGGATGGCATTGACGGCCATCGATATATCGCCATGACCGGTGATCAGAATCACCGGCAGATCAGAATCTATCGCCCGGACCCGGTTCATCAGCTCCAAGCCGTCCATGCCGGGCATATTAATATCCGTCACCACGACACCGGCCCAATCATCACTGATAAAGTTTAACGCTGAGGCGGCATTATCCAGCGCTCGCACTTGGTAACCAGCCAGCTCAAGCGTCTGACTACCGGCAGAACGGATATGTTTTTCATCGTCGATGAGAATAACGGTGGGCAGATTTACATCCATCAGGAGCGGCGTCCAAAAGAGAGAGGAGACCTGATAATACTGGATTAACAGATAAAGCCCCAATAGAACGACACACTGGGACAATGATACAAAAGCGAGCTTAGTCGGTAATGCTTGGCCACAGCGGTGCAAGTACAGCACCCAAATTGAAATGGAACGGCGCGCTAACCATCTCTACCATACTGAAACTTCGATCACTGGTATCGCGTAAAATCGCCTGCTCCAGATGCTCGGCTTCAGCAGAGAGCACGGAGCCGACTAGAGGGAACGCTGGCACATCGCTGCGCCGGATAACAACCGCTATCTCATTATTGGCCAAACGTACCCAACTGCCGGGGGGCTGAGTACCGAGCACCGAGATTAACACTTTAGCCAGATCGGCATCGATATGCACACCGCGACTATGGAATATCTGCTTCATCGCATCACGAGGCAGCAACGCGGGTCGATCACCCCGTGGGCGCGCCATTGCTACATAGATATCCGCTAATGAAAGCACTCTGGCCGCTTGGCTAATCTGCTTACCACTGAGCGCTTGGGGATACCCCTTGCCATCGAGTCGCTCGTGATGCTGTTCTACCGCACTTAGCCAGACAGCATCTTTGACACCCGCCTGTTCAAGAATTTTCAAACCATTCAGCGGATGTTTCTGAATCTGGCGACGCTGAGCATCGGTCAGTTCTGTCGTTTGCTTGTCGAGCCGATCATCCTGCAGGTCCAACATACCGATATCTTGGGTCAATGCAGCACAAATTAGCAACAGACGCGCAGAGGGGCTCATGCCCACTTGCCGCCCCATAAGCTCGCAGAGTACAGCGGCGTAGAGTTCTTTGACATGCTGATTACGGGGATTACGATTCAGCTGCAGGGCAGCCAACACCCCCATCGCATGATGCTGACAGGCATGCTGTATCTTGTGTCCAAGGTACAAGCACCGTGATATATGTTTCCGATCTGGGGTTATCAGCAACTGGTCGTATGTGTCGGCAAGGAATTTATGCTGGACATCGACCCAAGCAAAAACGCTCAGCGCCTTACTGCCAGCACTGGCCTGTTTCTCACTAGCCGCATCTACGCCCATCTACTACCCCAACAGTCTATTTACTGGAAGTAACAACTGTCTTCTCAGACAACCAATACAGCACCCCGTTCAATAAGCGCCCTAGAATATATCGATGTCGGCCATTAAATCCAGACAAAACATACGTCTTAGCTAACCAAGTGTTTTATATCGTTAAAATGTGCGGCTAGTAAGATTTAAAATAATTGAGAATAGCCGTAGGAATTTCATCCAGTGAGACTTGACGCTGCACCGCTCCTGCCTTGAATGCCTCTTTGGGCATACCATAAACAACGCAACTCGCTTCATCCTGACCCAGAGTCGCAGCGCCAGCCTGGCGCATCTCTAACAACCCGCGGGTTCCATCATCGCCCATGCCCGTCATAATCACGCCCAGAGCATTTTGCCCAGCACAAGCGGCTACAGAACGGAACAGTACATCAACAGAAGGACGATGCCGATTCACCAGAGGGCCATCCACCACTTCAACATGAAATTGAGCGCCGTTTCGCTTAACGAGCAGATGCTTGCCCCCCGGAGCGATTAAGGCATGACCGGGAAGTACGCGCTGCTGATGCTTTGCTTCAGAAACACTAATCTGGCACAGACCGTCCAGGCGCTCGGCAAAAGCTGCCGTAAACTTCTCTGGCATATGTTGCACGATAACAATCCCAGGTGAGACTCGGGGTAACGCTTTGAGAACCACCTCAAGAGCTTGAGTGCCTCCGGTTGAAGTTCCGATCACTACCAGCTTTTCCGTGGTCTGCACACCGGCCAATGCCTTAGAAACAGGCAACACTGCATCTGCGGTAAGTTTTGGCGCTACCGCAATGGATGCAACCGAGCGCCGCGTCAGTGCTTTCACTTTAGCCTGACCGGCGGCTTTAACCGCATCGATCATCTGCCTGCCTGACTCATTCAGGAACCCCTTTAGTCCCACTTTGGGCTTGGTGATAATGTCCACAGCACCAGCAGCTAGTGCACGCTGCATCGTTTCTGAATGCGCCTCAGCCAGAGAGGAACAGATCACCACCGGAGTCGGCCGCTCAGCCATAATTTCATGTAGGAAAGTAATGCCATCCTTTCGCGGCATTTCTATATCCAAAACAATAACATCCGGCCAACGTTTTTCCATTTTCGCGCGAGCAAAAATAGGATCCGGCGCGGTGGCAATGACCTCAATCTGTGGATCACTTGCAAGAATGGCACTCACAACCTGCCGAACAACAGCCGAGTCATCAACTATCAGCACACCAATTTTAGCCATACTCACCATGAAGAGTTCTTCCCATTATTCCAGCGCAACCAGGTATCGCCGGTCTCCAGATCTAAGATGACGGTTCGATGACCATTGCAGCCCACGTGTGACTCTGGGGCAGGAAATCCGTATTGTTTTAGCAGCCTAAATGCCGCCTCAATATTTTTATCACCCACCCCGCTCTGCTGCGAGGTATTGGGAAACATATTACCGCCACCGAACACTTTTACCTGAAACTCTCTCGGTTCGGTGCGGGTTCGTTTTAATGCGGCCAAAAACAGCTCCATAGCCTGATCACCATAACGGCCATCTAGATCCTGACCAATAGGACGACCCGCACTGGGCAATAGGTAATGGCACATACCTCCCAATCGACGCCGTGGATGCCAAAGGGTGATAGCGACACAAGAACCCAACAGGGTTCTGACCTCTCCGCCATCCTGACTAAAAAAAAACTCTCCAGGACTGAGAACCCGCGGTTTCATCGGCGTTAGTTTTTTCATTTAGTGTTACGCACTAAGTGTCGATTTTCGGTAGATGGTAGGGCGTATCGATTGCAGCTGGTTGGTGACCCCATTAAGGCTTTCAGAATGACCCACCACGAAGTAGCCTCCGGGTTTAAGCTTAGGAAGCATCTGAGCAACCACCGCTTGTTTGGTAGGCAATGAAAAATAGATCATCACATTACGTAAAAAAATCAGATCAAATTTGCCGATATCCGGCAATGGAGCATTGAGATTGACCATCGAAAACTGCACGTGTTGCTTGATGTCAGGGCCAATAATAAAGTTACCCGCCTGGCCACGGACCCCCTTTAAACAGTAGCGTTTAAGAAAGCGCTCGGGGATTTCATGGGCGCTACTCATTGGATAAAGACCACTCTTTGCTTTCGCCAAAATTTCACTGTTGATATCAGAACCAAACACCTCCCATGAGCCCTCTCCCACCGTATCATGGAGCACCATCGCGGTACTGTAGGCCTCTTCGCCAGAGGAGCTAGCCGCACTCCACACCCTAAAGTTGTGCCCAGGCCCGACGTTTGCTAACAGCTCATTTTGCAAAAAGTCAAAATGCGCCTGCTCACGAAAAAAATGGGTTTCATTGGTGGTCAGCTGATCAATCACTAACTGCAGCTCCTGACTACCTAGCTGGCCACTGATCATGCGGGTAAAATAATCCCCATAACAATCCAGCTGGTGATGCCGCAAACGCTTTGCCAGTCGCCCCACCACCAGCCGCTTCTTGGCTTCTGACAGTGTGATCCCGGCTTGATCAAAGATCAGCTTTTGAAACTGCTTAAATACTGGATCAGATATCTCTTCGATTGCCAAAATATCGCCCTCATACAAGAAAACCGCACGCAGCCCTCTAAGCCCCGTGCGGTTAGATAAACAGTGGCACTTGGGTTTAGTCGCTAGTCGCCACTGACTTATTTTTTATCTCGCCCATCTGCGACAGTTCATCGATCGCCAAGACTTTGTTGGCATTGAGCAGCACAATAAAGTCTTCATTAACCCGGCCCATACCGGCAATAAAGTCGGTCCGGACACGAGCGCCAAAACTGGGAGGCGAACCTATATCCTTTGCAGGGATCTCCAGCACTTCGCTGACACTGTCGATCACAACACCTATATCGAAGCGCTGCTCATCGCTCTCTACTTCGATGATAACGATACAGCTACGCTTACTGATCGGAGACGAGTTCCAGCCAAAGCGGACCGGTAAATCAATAACCGGCACCACGTTACCACGCAGATTAATAACCCCTCGCACATAGGCTGGCACCATCGGCACGGTCGTCACTTTATCGTACTCGATAATCTCTTTGATCGGAGAAATGTTCAATCCGAACATCTCCTGCTGCAATGAGAAGGTCAAAAACTGCTGGATCTGCTCCTCTGCAACTGCTAGTTCGCGGCCTGCCTGCTGTATATCCATAACTTGACCCATGCTGCCCCCCTAGAAGCGTTCGAATTCAGCGTCATGAGAAGTTCTAGATCCGCCAGCCGCCGCTTTGACCTGTTTTTGTGACGCCGGCTTGGGAGCGGCTGCCGTGTGAGCCCTTGCGGATCCTTTGCCTTTTACTTGAAAGAATCCCATCAACTGCTGCAACCGAACCGCCTGACCGCTCATTTCTTCGGATGTCGCCGCCAGTTCTTCAGAGGCAGAAGCGTTTTGCTGAGTGATCTGATCCATCTGATTGATGGCGGAGTTGATCTGCCCGACACCCGCCGCCTGCTCACCCGAAGCAGCCGCGATCTCTTGGACTAAATCTGCGGTCTTGCTGATACTGGGCACCATCTCTTGCAACAACTTGCCCGCAGCCTCAGCAACGTTAACGCTGTTAGAGGCCAATTCACTAATCTCTTTAGACGATTTCTGCGAGCGTTCTGCAAGTTTACGGACCTCGGCGGCAACAACAGCAAAGCCCTTGCCGTGCTCACCCGCGCGGGCAGCTTCGATAGCCGCGTTAAGCGCCAACAAATTGGTCTGGTAGGCAATATCTTCGATGATAGCTATCTTGCCCGCGATATTGCGCATCGCGTCAACAGTGTTAGCCACCGCCACGCCGCCCTCTTTCCCCTGTGAAGAGGCCTGGATCGCCATCCCTTCGGTCACCCGAGCATTCTCAGCATTCTCTTTGATCGACGCAGTAATCTCCTCCAGCGAGGCGCTGGTCTCCTCTACACTGGCCGCCTGTTCGCTAGATGCCTGACTCAGGCTCTGCGAAGTAGCGCTAACCTCTTCAGAGGCACTGGCCAAAGAATCTGCACCGCTGGTGACCTCACTGACCACTTCCGACAGTTTGGCATTCATCACCGCCATCGCTTGAATCAACTGACCGGTCTCATCCTTGGCGTCAGACTGGAGTTTAAGACTCAGATCACCTTCGGCAATCGCATTGCATGCCACCACTGCCTCTTTCAACGGTCCGGTCACCGAGCGGGTAATCACTACGCCCAAGCCGAGTCCTAGAAGAATCGAGGCCAAGGCTACCGAGATCAGAGTCACCATTGACTGCTGCTCGGCAGCGGCCCCCTGATCCATCGCTTCCTGCATTTCAGCGGCGGCCAGCTGCTCCACTTGGCCTAACAGCGCCGCTGCTTCACGACCAAAACTATCGAGATTCTCCATCGCCTCAGTGGCGTCGAGACTGGTTTGGATCAACAGAGACTGCTGCGTCAGCACCCTGTCAGCTGCCTGCTGAAACACTCCATGCTGCTGATCCAAATCCAGCACCGCCTGTTTGGCCTTTTTATTGGTAAGCGCGAAGACCTCGGTGCCATCAACAGTACCGCCCTCTAACGCAGCTTCCACTAGTGCATCAAAAGCGACTATCGTTTCACGATATTCTTTGGCCAACGCACTAACGTCGCTGGCATCGGTCATCTGCGCCACCTCTTCCAGAATAATACGCGCGCTTTGGATACTGTTTTTAATCTCCATGGCGACATCGACCAGTGGCACATCACGCGTCAGAAGACTCTGCAACTGTTCCGCACTCTGCGCCTCCTGCAACCCGGTATCAATCATATTTTTAACCAGGGTCTCGGCATTATCGGCCTGAGTCACGACACCATCGAAGGCTTTCTCCATCGCCAACATCGAGTCATCTGCAGCGCGTTTAGCCGCCAGCAACTGCCTGCCCAGCGCCATCATCTTCTGCGCCGATACCTGGAATTGTTCGTTATGGATTTTATCGGACTGTTCAACCAGTTTGTTAAGCTTAGGGTTATCAGAAAGTTGAGTAATAATCTCGATCAGCGCATCAAACTCCACTAAGGATGCCTGATAAGCGGCAACAATCCCCTCCAACGCAGCCTCATCATCAGTAGCCAGGGTCGCAGTCGCTCCCTTAAACTCTTCCATCGCATTTCGTGCCACCCACAATGAGATTTTCATCTCATTTGCAGCATCGACAATGGGCGCCTCCTGGCTACCCACCTGCAGCAGACCTTCACCGACTGTTTTGATACCGGTAAAACCGACATAACTAGCAGCAACGATCAGCAGCAACAAACTGCCGAAACCGACACCTAACTTCCGCCCGATCATCAGATCACGCCATTTCATGATGTATTCTTTTATTATCAAAAGTGATAGGTATTAGCTCAGTAATAACGTTTTCTGTTCGGCCTCACGGATCAAGGCGCTGACATCCAGAATCATTGCCACTTCACCCGATCCTAAAATAGTCGAACCACTGATACCGCTGCGCCGAGAGAAGATCTGGCTGAGCGGTTTAATCACCGTTTGGTATTCACCCATCAAGGCATCGACTACCAACCCGGCTTTTTGTCCTGTACACTGCACGACGACTATATTTTCACGTTCTCCACTTCGCGGCTCCTCACCAAACAGCTCACGCAGATCCAACAGGGGCAGCACCTCGCTCCGAAGACTGACATAACTGCCACCATGTTCACGGCTCACCTCGAGTTCATCACCATGCTCAATACACTCGATCACCGAATCTAGCGGGATCACATAGGAGGCATTGCCGACCTCAACCAAAAAACCTCCGATAATCGATAACGTCAGCGGCAACCGGATT
>Ga0102814_10001256_pt1 | contig 18125 bp, 14 predicted proteins | sample ColrivemetaGS741_FD_79112 | JGI IMG/M metagenome (GOLD analysis project Ga0102814, IMG submission 79112) | Estuarine microbial communities from the Columbia River estuary - Flood tide ETM metaG S.741 | ecosystem: Environmental > Aquatic > Marine > Intertidal zone > Estuary | place: USA... | reverse complement strand
TGATCGACGTTTGCTTAATCAGCCAAACTCCATCATCGACCCAATTGAAGCACAGGTGCAAATGTTCCTGGAAGGTTTCGCCTACGATTTTAATGATAAATTCATTAATAATGATCCGTCGGTGTCATCCGGCGGATCTACTTCGGAGTGTTTTCCAGGCATCAACTATCGTCTAAGGAATGCTGCTGACTACGACATTCCATCGGAAATGGTAATTGCTTCGCAGGATATTTCTGCTAACGCAACAACAGGTTTGTTTGCAGGTAGTGGTGTAGGTACTGCTAACGCAAACAAGTTCTTTGCTGATATCCAGAACCTGTTTGACAACATGAATAGTCCTGATGGCGATGGAGTCGTTCTGTATATGTCAGAACTTGCTAAGCGTCAGATGGAAATGGCTGTTCGTGTAATGGGTATTGGTGCTGGTTTTGATATCACCCAAGACTCCTATGACCGACCTGTAGAAAAGTACAAATCGGCGACGATTCGTACCGTTGGTCGTAAGTCGGACGGTGTAACTCCAGTCATTAGCAATACTCAAACTATTGGTTCTTTGTCCAGTGCTAAAGCAACATCTATCTTTGCCGTACGTTACGGTACTGGATACGTTACAGGATGGCAGTCCGAGCCATTCAAGCCTAAGTATTTGGGTCTTAGTAATGAGAACGGCATTATGCATAACGTGTTGTTCGACTGGGGTGTAGGTTTGTGGATTCCACATACCCGTGCACTGGGTCGTCTTGACTGCGTTGTGACAGCGTAATAGCGAAAGGAAATAGATATGGCAAGAGACGCTAAACTTTGTTTTAAGTTTGACAGTACGGTTACTGGTACAAAACCACTTCCGACTTCACAGCAAACAGTTAATGGTGTATATAACGCTAACACATCCCAAACAAGTTTGTGGATGAACTTTGGTGGCTTTACAAACACCATTGCTGACGCCGGTGCATTTGGTGCGCAAGCAGATGCGGCAGCGCCTGGTACCCCGATTGTCCCACAGCTTCATAGTGGTAGTCGTGACCAGATGTATGCTCGTATTGCTTACTGTGTAACAGAAGCATATGCGACAACAACTGCGCTTAAGTTTTCTGTAGAGGGCACAGCAGATGCAACTGTAGCATCGCCAGTAACTTATACGGTTGGTCAAACCGCCGCTACTGGTGCAGTCATGGGACCTATTTATTCATCGACTGTTGCTAGTTCTTCTGGTAACGTGATGACTGTTGCCGCAGGTTCTGGACTTGCTTCAACGTTCTCAACCACAGTTCCAACAATTACACTTACAACTGCCCTAACGTACCCAATTCCAGTTGGTAGCGTTGTTCAGGTTGCAGGTACGACTGTGCCTACTGGATTCACTGCATCGACAAACTACTTTGTTGTGTCAAGTACAACTACAACTGTACAGTTGGCGTCCACGGCGGGTGGAGTTCCGATTCAAGCTACAGCTGGTGGCTCTGCGCCTACGATTGTATTGCAATCACACAACTTTGCGGTTGGTGATTTGGTGCAAATGACAACTGTCGGCACGATGTCACTTAATAGCCAAACTCCAACTGTGGGTTCTGTTTATCAAGTACTCTCCGTACCGGCATACAACACGTTTACAATCGGTCTTGGCCCAGGTGCGTTGTTAGCTGGTGTCGGTGCAGCAAGTACGGTGTTGACTCTTTCAGTAACAGGTACAACCACGGTGTTTACTAAGGTTGCATCTGGACGTATTGCATCAGTTCCACTTATGTCGAACTTTGCAGGTAGTCTGCGGCTCAACATTATTGGTGCTGGGTCTTCTGCTGCAGGAAAACTTATCATTCAGTCCGCAAGTATTGCATACGGACGTGATTCTGCTGCTATTGGCTAGGTGATGACATGACTAGAGGCGAGATCAAACGACGTATAAGGTTGCTAGGAAAGCATTACTTTTCTGGCGACAACGACCTTGACCCGTTTGGTCTTGACCTTTTGATTGTGGAAGTTACAAATCAAATAGCACGGACTACTGATAGTTATATTGGTAGGCGTTACCTAGATATAGTCGCTGGAACAAGTGAATATTGTGACAGCGACCTATATCGTGTGAAGAATATATTTACATTGCAGTCAGATGGTGATTACGAGCGGCTTCAGTTAATTGACTGGGCAGATGCTCGATCACAAGACTATCGACGAACCGACACAGACATTACTCCAACACAAGCTATTGTGTTTGGCATGAACAGAATTAAACTTTATCCACAGCCATCAGCAAGCACAACCAATGGGCTGATGATTGAAGGATATGCAATCCCTGGTGATTACTGGGTGTATGACTCTAATGGTAACCCAGTAACACTTATAGATAGTCATAGTTGTCCTCTTCCTGAATCTGGACACGATGCAGTTGTATACGGTGTTCTGGCTGAAAAAGCGTTGCAGATGCGCGATGGTGAAGCCGCACAAATCTACACACAGAAGTATCAAGAACGAGTAGGCATACTTGAGTCTAATGCCGCTGTGTACAGCAGGAGAACACTGTAATGGCTGTATCCATAAAGGATGTCCGCGAAGAAGCATACAGGCTCCTTAACGAAACTAACGCTAGTGTTTTAGGTCAGTTACCGGATGGCACCGGTGGAGCAGACACTATCTCTTCTACAGCGGGTGTAACAACGTTTATAAGAGAAGCCGTAACTGACATCTGTAAGACGTGTGTGTATATCCCGGTTTCGGCAACGGCAACTGTACCGGTGGGTGCATTGTCTTTAACTATTAGTGGGACAACTGCTACGCCTGTTACAGTTTCACCATCTGGAACGATATGGTCAGTAACAGACGTTTATGTAACTAGTCCTTTGACCAGGTTGACACACGCGAGTGAACAATCAATTCGTGCCAACGACCTGAGTTACACTACTACTACTACTACATCATTGGCATCCATTCTTTATTGGTATAGACCAGATGCATATCGCATTGCCTTGTATCCTCGTAATGCCAATCCACTGACAGTAGCATTAACAATTTACGGCTGTGGGGTTATTGCTATACCTGCTGGGGACACAGACCCTTTCGACATGTTTCTGCCTGACGATGTCCTTAAGCAAATTCTAGCTACATACGTTGCAATGAAACTCATCATGAAAAACGTAGATGACCCAAGCTTGGCTCAACGGATGTTTTGGCGTGATTCGTACGACGGAATGCGAATGAAATTGTGGATGCAGATGGACGCGCATATGAAGACGCCCGGAGCACCATACTTTGTACCTCCTGTACCGCAGGCTCAAAAATGAACATAGCCTGGGGCAGATTAATTTTGCTTGTTATAGGAGCATTCACAGCGTCGGCTGCTCCTGAGTTTGATGCTGCTTGGAAGGCGCAGCACATATCAGACAATGCATCATTCGGCATGGTGACACGCAGTTTATTGTTGTGTAGCATAGAAGGAGTCAGGGCTGGTATACCGGCTATGACTACTGCGTTGATTGCGTTCTTCATGCGACAAGATAGCAACCTACCAGTTTTTTCAGTTAAACTACCGGAGGTGAAGCGTGTCAGCGAAGCGACGAGGGACATCGATGGATAGAGATCAACTTATTGCAGGTGCCATTGGTGCAGTTGCTGGCACTGACTGGTGGGACAAAACCAAAGTGAAAAACTTTTGGCACGGCCTAGCGGGTGTAGTTGTCGGTACGATGTCTGCTGTTTATCTCACACCACTTATTGCTAAACAATTCCAATGGACAACACCTGAGCAGGTTGTAGGAGTTGCTTTTGCAGTTGGGACATTAGGCCTTAGATCTGTTCAATTAGTTAATGCAATGGCTGAAAAAATTGTAAAGAAACTAGGTGAATAATGATAATTCAAGCTACGGTCACGAAAGTAACAGAATTACCAAACGGCAACGTGAATGTAGAATTTGATGACGGTACAGGTGCGTCGTGGGTCACAAGAGCAGATTTTGAGAATGAAGTTAATCGACGACTAGAAGCGTCCGGCAACAGTCTAATTTGGCTTGCTATGAATCAATACATTCTGACAAGTCAGTATCCAGTCACAGCAACGCTAAATTCCGATGAGCCAAACGGCAATGTCGTAAAGGTTACCTAACATGAAAGGTTTACAGTTTAACCTAGTAGGTAATGACGTTTGGGGCTATGTGTTTCACGGATTTAACACGATTAGTTTTACTGCAACCAACCAGCAGTACAACATAATCTTACGTGCGGCAGAAGACGCTACCATTACACACGTTGGTTTTAATTTTAATACCCGGACAGGCTCACCCGGATCTTTTATTTTCCGATTGGCTAGTGTCGATGCTAGTGGAAATCCTTCTACAACACTTGGCACAGCAACTATTGCATCATCGTCCGTAACCTATGGTGGAGCATCTGGTTCGCTTTATTGGGGCGCATTAGGTACATCAGTCAATGTAACTCGTGGTCAAATTCTTGCTTGTACGGTAATTGCAAGTACAGGTACATGGGATGGTGCTAATAACGTCACACTGAACTATCAATTAAATAATAGTGGAGAAGCAAACGGAAATAGAAGTACATTCCCATATGCTACTCGTGGCTCGGCTAGGCAGGTTGGTTTAATTGGAGGTATGCGTAGTTCAACTACAGCATATGGCTATCCTGTTCAGAGCGTTGGTATTGACACGTATAGTTTTACGTCAACACGTTACGGAACTCGATTTACTGTACCTAGTAACATGGGTGCATCTGTGCAACTTGCGGGAGTTAGATTCCGAGCCGCAATTAATACCGCTTCGTCGTACGACATTAAAGTTGGCACAATTTCTGGCACAACTGTTACAGAAACATATACACAGAGCATTGATACCGACCTACAGGCTAACACAGCAGAAGGTTATGTACATGACCACGTATTTACTACAGCCCAAACTCTTACTGCTGGAACAGAATATGTAATTGGCATATTGGCTGGTGGTGACAACGTACAATTTGCAAGTGCAAAATTTACCGCAACAATTGATAGGAGCGCATTGACGCATTCTATATATGGCACTGTCATATCTGGAAGTTGGACTAGTGGCGGAACGTGGACTGATGATAACACACGCCTTTATATGATAGTTCCATTTGTTGATTTGATTAATGCAGCAGCTGGCGGTGGAGGTATGTTAGTCCATCCGGGAATGTCAGGAGGCATACGTGGCTAAGCAACTTGTACAACTTAATAACACTAGTCGTACTGAATATGTTTTTATACAGAACTCATCAAGTACAACAGGTGCTGGCCTTACTGGACTTGTCTTTAACTCGGCTGGTCTTACGGCAGACTTTGTTGTTGAGCGCGGACTAAGAACAAGCATAACGCTTGCTACATTAGCTTCGGCAGATGCAGCTTGGTCTTCTGGTGGCTTTATTGCTGTTGATGGAACTAACATGCCTGGGCTTTACAGGATTGATATCCCTAATGCCGTGTTTGCCACAGCTGATAAATCGGTTGTAATGCTCAAGGGTGCAACTAACATGGCGCCCGTTGTACTTGAGTATCAGATTGTAGGGTTTAACCCTGATGATGCGGTACGACTAGGTCTCACATCTATACCTAACGTAGCACAAGGCACTACTGGTGCTATCTCGACAGGTAATGCTACTGGGCAGGTCACGGTTGCTACAAACAACGACAAGACTGGCTATTCTCTTACTACAGCTCCGCTGGATGCTGCCGGAACTGCAGCTGCTGTATGGAATGCGTTGCTTGCGTCTTACACGACTGCAAACTCTTTTGGTGCAAGGATTGTAAGGACAAGGTCTACATCGCCATCTAATGAAGTTACTATTACTGGATCATTCCACATTGCAGCTGATGTACATGAACTTCAGCCTGGAGTAATCGTAGCTGCTGACTTTGCAGCAGGTGCTATCAATGCTAATGCGCTTGCTACTGACGCAGTCAATGAGATTGCGGATGGCTTGCTAACTAGAAGTTTTGCAACTGCTGGCGCAGCTAACAACATTGCAATCACATCTATTGTTGCTAACGTGTTTCAGGCTGTAAATACATTGGCTGTTGATGATCGAATTGCGTTTGTGGGAACTGCACCGGCAAGTTTGGCACTTGGTGCTATCTACTGGGTAATTTCAGGGAGTTTGACATCAACAACATTTACAATTAGCACATCACAAGGTGGATTTGCAATTGCAACAGGCTCTACTGGTGCGTTTACAGCAACTAAGGTAACAGGGCGTGACATGCTCTCAGCACTTCGTTATCTGCGAAACAAGGTAGACATTAGCGGTAGCATAATGACCGTATATCAAGAAGACGATACTGCTGCTGCGTGGAATGCTGCTTTAACAGCAACAGCAGGAGTAAACCCAATCACAACAGTAGATCCATCATAAGGAGAAGATAAATGGCAGTAGTAGCAGCAATGACGGAGTTTAGTGCACGTAGGTCGTTGGCAGCATATCTTAATACGCCAGCAACTAACCTCACAGTTAGTAGTGTGTCAACCACTACGCTTACGGCTAGTGCCGCTCATGGATTAATCAATGGAGACATTGTTCGATTTGTATCAACTGCGCCAACCAGTGCTGTTGTTGGACAACCGTACTATGTAGTCGGAGTGTCAACGGCGGGTGGCACAACATTTTCAATCTCTGCAACAATTGGTGGGTCAGCCATCTCGTTGTCAGGCACTGGACCATGGTCAGCCGCGTCTATTCTGCAAACCAACTCAAGTCCTTATTTGTACTTAGTCAAAACAGTGCCAACTACTGACACTGGTACTGGGCTTGTTATGGCCACATTCACGTATACACCACAACAGTTGCCGGCATTTACTGTTGGTTCTCCATCTTCTGGAACAGATTTCCAGCGTGCGTTTAACAGTGTTGCAATCAACTTTTCCATTACTGGAACTGGTGATACCTGTAGCGGAATTTTGGTGTGCCGTAATAACCTGGCTGCACCAACTACTAGTGACTTTTTGGCTACTGCTACTAGTAACCCAGTTTTGTATTACGGTGACTTTACAACTGTGACACTTAACTCAGGTGATACGTTGTCGTTTGCTATTGGTGCTAATACTGCTGCAACTGGTATAGCAATAGACCAGTACTAAGGGTAAATGGCTGCATCAGTCGGTGGAAGAGGTGGCCCAAGATTTAGTGTCTTGGGCGTACCTTTTGGCTCGGGTACAGGCGGCACAACTAAAACTGCCGTTAGTAACCCGTCGTCAAAATCCCCGATTACAATCGTCATTAATGTTACGAGAGTTGTCAAGTGTAACTTAAGTAGCAAGACATCAGTAACAAATACACGCCAGCCTGTAACAAAAACGCCTGTATCGAATGCAAGCAGTAAAGTTACAGTTACAGTTATTAGAGCAGCTACTACAAAGACTGCTGTATCAAACACAAGCGGCAAGGTATCAGTTAGTGCCGTACGGCAAGCAGTTACATTTAGTCCTGTAGCATCCACAAGCAGTAAGGCAACTGTTACCGCCACACGTCAGGCTGTTACAAAAACAGTTGTTTCCAATGCAACTAGTAAAACAACTGTCACAAGTACGAGGCAACTTGTAACAAAGACTGCTGTATCTGCGATTAGTAGTAAGGCAGTAGTTACAGCGTCAAGAGCAGGGTTCTCTAACACCAATGCTTTACTAAGTAGTAAAACATCTGTCTCTGCCGTTTTCACCGTCACTCGACAAGTAGTTGCAAATACGAGCAGTAAAACTACGGTAACAGCAACAAGGCAAGCAGTCACCGTTACTCGTGTAGTAAATATAAGCAGTAAGGTAACTGTTACAACCACACGGCAGACTGCAATAAAAACGCCTGTATGTAATCTTAGTAGCAAGACTACTATCTCGGCTACACGAGCGGGTTTTGTAAATGCAACGTGTAACCTTAGCAGTAAAGCAGTATTTACAACCAGTACTAGAGTTACAAAAGTAATTACTACAAAGCTAAGTAGTAAAGTTGCCATAACTGCGTACGGTGTCAAGGGCGGTGGCGCAACAACGTTTGTTGTTGTCAATATGTCTGTGCGTGCAGTTGTAGCTGTCAATCAGTTATATTGTGAATGCCCTCCGTGGATGCCAGATGGCACGCTTACAAATACATTTAATGACGAAGGAACGTTAGTCAATGGATTTGCAAACGATGCATCATTGACGTATCAATTCAAGAACGATTCAACGTTATCATCGACTAATAAGCGTGATCAAACCCTTACCTCTGGTTGGGGTAAAAAAGGTTGTGAATGATGCCAGATAATACAAGACAAGTAAGTTCAGGGACGCAATCATACGTCCTTGGAGACAGACGGTTTGTTGGTATTCAAACAGACCTTCAACCTAATGCCTTAGATGTTGGGCTTATTCAAGACGTCAGTAACCTGTATGTTGATGGGTCTTCATTGGCTCCTCGTCCAGGTTGGCAAGCAGAGTTGACATCGTCATTACCTGACCCTATTTATGCACTAATTTCATACCGTACAAAAGACAATCAAGACAATAAAGCAATCTTTGTCAGTGGTAAGTCTATCTATGCGCATACCGTGTCAGACCCAGTTACCAATACAAACACGCACTTAGGTTACGGTCCATGGGCAGACGCAAGTCAAGTCAAGTTAGTACAGCATGGAAAATACGTTTACGGCGTACCAGGTGCAGGTACTGATGCTTCGCCACCGGTAAGTGGCGGATGCATGTTCCGAACCGATGGAATAAACCCAGTTGAGTACATTCCACAAATTGAACCGGTTACTACTGACGGAGAAAACTACGTCAAGTGCACCATCAACCTAGGTGGTGTACTAGTTAAAACCATAGCAGCAAAAACAGATATTGATGAGGCCTATCTTACTGCGGCTGAGGCTGCATTTGGAAAGACTGCACTGACTGGCTGGCCATCAACATGGTCTGACAATCTTCTTAAAAATGCATCTGCTAGTCCTGCTCTATCACCAATTATTCCAAGTGGTGACTTTGATGGTTACACAGGTGGTAGTGGTAATACGCAATTTGACTTGGATTGGCAGTCAAGTAATGCATCTGTAAATGCAAATATTACATGGGCACAAAAAAACGGAACTAATGTAAAGCAAGCACCGGGCAGTGTAACTTATTCAAGTGCACCTGGCGGGACGAAGAAGTATCTTGTGCTGGACAACACTGGTGAATACATAGAACAATCTATACAAAATTTACCGTACGAGCAATGGGGGCCAGCAACTTCAACTACACCAATAGGTTTATACAACCTTCAATGGTATTCCTTCGCTAACATTGTAAAGACTGAAGGCAGTGTTAGATACATGGTTACCGTAACTGGGATAGATAGTACGGGAGGAATTATCACTGGTGCTCAGTACAGCAAGGAATTCAATCAGGCTTATTCACTCAATGAAAGCGATTGGCTTTTAAACAATGTAGTCGTTGACTTCCGTGAATTTGCTAGTGTGCTTGTCAAAATTAAATTGAGGTTTGAAAGCACTGCAACGCTTGCAAACCAAGACATTATTATTGACAACATTAGATTTCAGGCTAGTGTGTCGGCATTAACAACATCTGTCGAAAACCCAACAACTGCAACTGGACTTGTATCAATAAAGTTCAAACAAGAAAACACAAACTTAGCATTGCGTAATGCGAGCTACGTAAAGAACCGTGCAATACGCATAATAGCCGCAACAACAACTCCATACATGGATTTTTCTACAGTTGATACGTTGTCTTTTAAATGGGATTTTGAAACAGGTTCAGTAACAGACACTGGCTCATACCCAAACATTGTTTTAGGGTTACAGGCAAATGGGTCATCTACTGTGGCGTGGTCATCAATAGGTGCGTGGGACAAAATAAATCAATACATCTCTTTTAATCTGTTTAGGTTAGGTAACAGTGAAAAGAAAAAAATACAGTACGTCTACGTCAAATTTCTTGAAGATGTGTTTAAGTCAGACGGAACGTCGTTTAGTAATCTTGAACCGGCGTTTGGTATTGGAGACTTGGTCAAGACAGGCACTAGCCTTACACCAAACATGGCTTATGAATACGCATTTACAAGATGGTATCCAGAAAGCCTTACTGCTAAAGTTGGGCCAGACCAATTGCTGTCAGATGGTTTAACTGCCAATGGATATGAGACTAACATATCTGACGTATCCAACACAGTATTTACAACCGCCGCACTAACATCAGCAAGCGTCATTGTTAATCCACTTGTGCCAACTGGTTCTGTTGGCTACAGCATTGACATGTCAAAGGAGCGACGTAAAGTTGTAGCCATTACGGATTCAACTAATGTTGATCAACACCTATTGACTGCGGTTCCAGCTGAATATCAAATTAGGCTGATTTCATCTAATGCGGCTCCTGCTATTACATATATCGCACTAGATGGCACAACTGTGACAGTCAGTACAATTGCCGCTGGGGCTTGGGTTGCTCTATCTGGAACAAGTTATTACTATTACTCTATTCCAGTAACTCAATCCGGAAAGATACGATACGTAACTTCTGTAACCGGTCCAATATGGATTGAGCACTACGTTTCATATGGCAAAGTTAACTACTATGCGTCAGTTACAGCAAGTGTAAATGCCATCAGTGTAGTGACCCCATTTGCTGTAGGTGACACGATTGTATTTACTACTACGCTTGGCACACTGACTGGTGGAACAACGTATTACGTACTAACAAATTCAGGAACAGCAATCACCGTATCGTTGACTTCTGGAGGAACAGTAGTAACTCCTAACACAAGTACGGCAGCAGGAACGTTTGCTACCATACAAAGGACAGCGCCGGCGCAATACAGTCATGTATTGGTTTACAGAAGATGTAACACCATGTTCCCAGACGGTAGGTTCAGGCTTATTGCATCGATACCGTATGACCCGTCTACATCGACCACACAGACCGTTACAGGTCTTAACTGGACTGCAACCTATAACAACGCATCTGCTACTGCTCCAGGCGTAATTACGCTGACAGATACTGTTCCTGATTCAGACTTACTCTATATTCCCGAGCCATATAAGCAAGGGCAAATACAGGAGATTGGTCGCGACAGCCTACCTATAGGTGCCAGTTCAATTGCCGTATTTCAAAACCGTACATTTGTCAGTAAAGGCAATGTGCTATACGGAAGTTGGGAGTTGGAGCAAGGACAGGAGTATAGTTTTTATACGACTCTTGTTCCAGACTTAAATGAGCCTGGCGTGCAAAAGAAAGGTGCTACATTTACTGTAGGTGGTTTCTACGACAAAGAAACAATTAAAGCACTTGTCGGTTCTTTTGCTACAGGAATTCAGCAAAGCAACTCAGCATCTGCAACGCTGTACATATTTAAAGACAATAGCCTCAGCACCTTGATTGGTTTTGACCCAACAACATTTACTGCACAGGTGTGGATTTCAACTCCTGGTGCAGGCATAGCTGCTCCAAACTCTGTCATTAACGCTGATGGTCAAATCATATGGTTGGGCGTCAATGGTGTAAACCAATATAATCAAGGGCAAATCGTACCTAGGTCAACTGAGTTACGCAAACTATTGTCTCTAGACCCTAGTATGAGAGGTCCCGCAAACATATCGAAGGCGTATTATCAACAATCGTTTACGGTTTACGCAAACAGACGTTTGATGCTAGTCAGTACATCCAGCAGTGCTGGAGCTGCAAATCAGACAGTTTATGTATTTGACTACAGAACAAACGGATGGGTTAAGTGGACGACTGTAAGCGATGTGACGTACACATCTGGTTGTGTGTTGTCATTCAGTGACAGTATTCAGTATGTCCTAATGGGTAGTACCACAGGGCAGTTGTATAGACTTACAGGCACAACAGACAATTTAAGTGTTGGAAGTACGGCTCCTATATCTTGGTCGGTACTTACGAGGCAACATGGCCAAACGTATTCTGAAGGCGTCGCTTACCATGCACTTAACCGGGCATATCAACTAGACTTGCACATACAAAACCTAGATGCAGTCACTAGCCCCAGTACTACAGCCATGGCTATTACTTGGAGGGTTGAAACAAATCTTGGAGTGTACTTAAATAACAGCACAACAACGTATAACTTTGCAACTGGAACAAACAGATCTATTGCAATACGTAATTTAAACAGAGCAATCAAGTCAGCGGCGTTGCAGATACGGCTATCAGGAAGCACGTCAGGTACGTTCTATATACACGCGGCACACATACACTGCTATGATGGTGCTATACAGAGGTCATAATGCCAAGTTATCCAGCACCAGCAGCCGGTCAAGCAGCGGCGGCAGACAATGGTCAATCTATTGGTCAAAGTAAAACCGTAGATGATCCTCCTATTACTGCGTCTACAACATGGGATCCTTATGGGACTAACTTTGTAACACCAATTGAAATCACGGTGTCACAAACTTTAGACTTTGCGCCAATGATTGTTTTAGCAGATGCAACTGGTGCAGCCGTAACGGTGACTTTACCTGACCCTGGGACGTTTGAAGGTAAAACTGTTACAATCCAGAAGATGGACGTCACTGGCAATGCGGTCAACATTGCTACTGTTTCAGGCACAATTTACGGTGGCACAGCCGCCATTACAACGCAATATGGCGCCAGAGACTACACCGCAGTCAATGGGGCAACTTACATTGGCTGGGTAGGGAGATAGTCATGAGTGAAAAGACACATCCGTTTCAAGTTGGACCACTGCAATCGTACGGTGGAGGACAAACTGCCCCTGTCCAAGTTGATGGTTGGGGTTCACCATCTTATGATTACAGTGGTGGACGACAGCAACAACAACCTGGAGGTCCATCAGGGTTTTTAAGTCAGCAGTGGCAAAATGCTGGTCCATCTGGACGAGCCGCTGGAATCATTGGCGCGGGCATGGGACTTATGTCCATGTTCGGGCGAAGGCAAGGTCCATCTAGATACGAAGTTGAACAAGAGGGACTAGCCAGAAGTGGAATGGGAGCAGCTGACTCCTACGCTGGCATGCTTGGTTCAATGGGACAAGGCTTACAAACACAAGGATTGCATAATCAAAACATGTATCGAGATCGATATATGGACGAGGCTATGAATCCTGCCAACATGCAGATGGATATGGCATCACTGGCAGCACAAGATTCAGCAAGACAACGCGGTATCTCATCTAGGTTTGGTCTCATGGGAGGCAACTTAGGTGCAGCAAACGCTATGCGGTCAGCATACAACCCCGGGATGGCAAGCGGAGTTGCTGGGCTGATGGGTGGAAACCGGCAACGACGCATGAGTGCTTTTGGTCAAGGAGCTCAATGGGGTTCTAGCGACTTTGGCCAAGGCATGGGCATGCTAGGCAACTCATACAATGTAGCAAATGCTGGTCGTCAGAATATGGGTTCTGTACTAGGACGACTACAAGCATCTAGTGATGCACGGCGTGCGGCTTCTGACCAAGCAATGATGGGTGCAGTCAAGGGTATTGGCTCACTTGCTGGTGGAGGATTCGGTTAATGGAAGGCTTAGGACTATTAGCCGGATTGCTTGGAGGCTATCAGCAAGGGCGTCAGCTCAAGCAAAATAGAGCATTGAAGCAAGCGCAACTTACTCGAGAAACAGCACGCGATGCAGCCACATTGGCTCATCAGAAGAAAATGGAAGAGTATGCTGGGCGTCGGTTAACCATAGCCGAAAATCCACAAGCAAAAACGGACACTGGCCCATCGCTTATTTTTGACCGTCAACTTGACCCAGTACGAGAGTACTGGAAAACATGGAATAACAACATCAATAAAGAGACCACTATGGCTGGTCGTAAACGGGTTATTGATGAAGGTTTAGGTAAGCTTCCGTATCACAGGCAGTTAGTCAAAAGTGCTTTAGGTACATATGGACCACAACTTGGATACACTGACGACACCGACCCAGACCTATTTTTAGGGGGCATGCATGGCATGTCTGGAGTCACATTTGACCCAAAGACTGGGGCATATGGCGCGCCAAAAGATGTCTACAGTAAATATGCGCCAGCTGTTTCAACAGCAGATAAAGCCGCACTCCGACAAAAAATTGAAGCTATTTCAAATTCGCCAAACCTGCCTATTTCACAGCAACGAGCTATGATACAAGCAGAAAGGGACAGGTTTGCTGACCTATATGGTGAAGATAATGCAAAGGCTGAGATTCCGTACTTACCAGGAGATGATGTAACTACAGGTTATAAAACGCTTGATGTGGAAGGAAAGCCGGAATCTCTTGGCAATCGACCAGAGCCTGTATTTAACGATGCAACAAATCCATTTCTAGGCACAAATATTGAAGGAGGTGTTGCTCGAAGAACAGTACCTCAGCAAAATCTACTGGGGATGTTTGGTACAGATGCGCCTGGCATGTTTGCCACACAAGAACAAAAAGATGCCTATCAAAATTCTAGGTATAAACCGTTTACCGAAGACAACCCTGCTTTACAGCCTAGTGCACAACGATTTAATCCATTGCAAGGCCAATTTAATATTGCGCCAATGTTTGAACCTAAATTAAATCAAGCACAATTCACAGACCCAGATAAAGAATTTCGGCGTAACTTTGCTATGCGGGTAATGTCTGGCAGTCCACAGAATCAAGAAGAAGCGGGATTACAACAGTTTATAGAGTCTCAGCGGCAGTACAACCCTAACTTTGACCCGTTTCGTAACCAAGAAGATTTACGGTTTACGTTGCAAATGGCTAGTCCACAGATTGCGCCAACGCTTCATCGAACCGCAGCAAAGATGGCTACAGGTGCTGGTTCGTCATTAGAGTTTGTGCCAACAACGCAGAAAACTGTACCTGTCACTGGGAAGTACACCATTGCGCCAAAGGCTTCAGCAATCGCTTCGTTGGCGTCTGCTGATTATACTAAAGAAAAGACGCAGACAGAAATTCTGATGCGCCAACCTAACTATAGGCTGGCACTCGCTAGAGAAAATCAGATACAAGAAGGTATATCTAACGATAAGTGGAGGCAAAGATTTGACGCCGCTAAATTCTCGGATGAATCACAGCGTGGATGGCAACAACTCGGTATATCTAGATCTAGATTAAACTTTGACATCGACCAAGATAAATTCAAACGTTTTATCGAAAGCAAAAAGTTAGTACGAGACGACATTGCGTTGGTGCAGTCGCTCACTAAACATCAAGACTTAAACGTCAAAACAATTGACACTGAACTTAAAAGCGTTACTGCTGAAATAGGTAGGGCCCAAGCATCTCAGTGGTTAAATCATACGTCATTAGGCTCAGTTGATGAATCTATTCTGGCAAAGGTGCAAGGTGGACAAGAACTTAGTCCGAACGAATTTAATGAACTTACAGCCGAACAAAAGATGGCAGTAAACGAACAAATTAATATGGGTCGACTGGTTAGGCGAGCTGGAACACTACGTGCTCAATTGACGACAGAAAATGGAAAACTTGACACCGCACGTGAATGGGAAGCTGCAACGCGAAAAGAATTTTCAGGACAAGCTGCTAGAGAAAGAGAAACAGTTGCAGCATGGAAAAAACATAATCCTAGAATGACGGCGGAAGAAATTCAACAAGCATTAGATGCCGGTTTAGCTCCACCTAAGCCAACTAAAAAAGGTAAGACAGCCGGTCCAGGGACGGTAGACCCATTCGCCGGTCGAAAATAAGGTAAGTATGGAAAACCAACAACTCAAAGATCTCGTTAAGCAACTTGGTTTGACGCCAGATGCCAAATCATCACGGGCAAAAATACGAGCTATAGCGACCGAAGAGTTTATTATGAGTAATGCTTATAGGGCATTACTTGAAGGTGCGAAAACTTCACCAAAAGAATTTTCCGCTCTTACTGGTCTAGATGCACAAGACACAGCCTTGTTACAACAAACGCGTAACAAGGTTAGTGCGCGCATTATTAAAACCAGTCCAAAGAGACTTGGCCCAGAAGGTGTACTCTTCCCTACAGTAGAAGAAGCGCAGTCAGCTAGGCAGTCTACTAAAGAGGCTGGTGCTAAGGGCATAGCCGCTGAACAAAAAATACAACGACGTGGTCTTCTTGAACAAGTACCCGCATACCTTAGTGGTTTTGCTGGAGGCGGTGCAGCTGATGTTGCCGCAAGTAAACTTAAGGCACGTGGTCTTGACCCAAGACTTGCATACTTTAACGCTGGAAGCGATACGGATTACGCTAAGCAAATAGGTGCTGAATCTGGATATACGTTTGCAAAAACATTCCCATCTGTAGCCGCATCTGTACCCACAATGGGTCTTGGTGGAGCAGTTGGTGACATTGCTACTGGTGCATTGACGTCTGGAGTTACGGCTGTATCACCAGGATGGATGCGCGCTATTGCAGGTGGCGTACGTTTTGCTGGACATCTTGCTGGCGCTATTCAAGGTGGACATATTGGTTCATCATTAGCTGAAAAGGCACAACAGGGACTGACAAGTGGGAACCTTACGCCAGAAGAACGTGGCGTTGGTCAAAGCATGTTTGGAGAGCAAACTCCGGGTGGTCAGTTAGGAAGCACCGCAGCAACTCTGTCACTATTTAAGCCAACAATTAAACTTGCTGGCGCTCCACTTCGTAAGTTGTTGCCACAAGTATTTACTGATTACGGGTCAGTTGCACGCAATCCATACATGATGGCGTCGGTGAAAGACTTAGGTACTCGTGGGTACTTTGTATTGCAAGCAGGGCAAGGTGTAGATGCGGGAAATCAGCAAGCAGTTAAAGACGCTACTGATGCTCTTGGCTACACACCAACTGATGCTGAACAGTTAAAACCATTTGGTTATAAGACGCAGTTTGAAAAACTGGCAGACATGGGCATGGCTGCCCTTCTTGGTGGGACAACTAGACTGGGTTCATCTTTAAGTCGCATGGGGCATATTGATACGTCTCCGCGCCCAGAATTTAACGTTAATGATCTTGCTCAACAAGTACAAGACGTTCGTAACAAACGCCAACAGGGTACTCAACCACCTACTCCACAGGGCGGATTGCAAACTACAGGTGTTGCAGCTGGCGGAAGTTTCCCACGGTTTGAGACTATTGAAGGCGGAGTGCCAATCACTGTCGAAGAACGCAGTGGGACAGAAGTTGGAGTATTCCCAACTCGTAAAGAATCATTTGAAGTTGTACAGAAGTTCAATGCTAGTTTTGGTCGTAATGCTAATAAAGACGTAGCGTTTACGCCTACATCTGAAGGAGCACAAAAACTAGTCAGTATGAATGCTGACAACGACTTTAACGTGCTTCATCGCAATGCTGACGGCACAACCGAAGTCCGCTCATATGGTTGGACTGAACTACCACAGCAACTTAAAGACCAAGCTAGTCAGTTCTTTGGGACAACTACGTTTATTGATAGGTCAACTCCTGAGCAAACGCCATATAAGTACGACCCAGCAGCGGTTACAGAAGATGTACCTGGGCGCGAGCGTCGTACATACAATACTGAAAACGACTTGCGTGGCGTACCAGTTAAAGACAAGTCCGGTAACTGGAAGCCCGGTATCTACAAGCTTCGTAAAGACGGAGTTGATGTACCAGTCCGTGCAGTATCAGATGTCGACACGCGCAATGACAGCGTTGGTGTCAAGACGTTTAGTGGTAACTATTACCGCGTTCCTATTAGTTCGCTTCGTGATGGCGCAGACAAACCGATTACGACTGTTAGGCAATCAAGTTGGCCGGAGCAAGCATATCGTAAGTCATATCGCATCGATAACATCCCAGGCGACGCTGTGCGCTTTGCTGAGTCTGATTGGCGTATTAGTCCAGACGACCAGCAAAAGGTCAAGAATGGCGACGAGGAAGGCTGGAAAGATAGTTATGACGTCGATGCGTTAGAAGCTACGTATACGGGAGCCACAGAGCGCATAGGGGAACTACAGCAAGTAGAACGCGGCACTGTGTTTGCAGATCGATACAGTGGCGACCGCGTAGTCCTATTGAGCCACGTCGACCAGACTGTCGAGGGTCGTCGAATGGTTGGCATGCTTGTCTACGATGTAGACAGCCGTGTCTACGAACCGTACGTCATGAGTTATGCCGATGCGGTAGATGTATCGGAAGCCGTCAAGATTAAAGAGTCTTTGAAAAAGACTACTGCCGTAGAAGACACAAAAACCGACACCACAGACGAAGAAGGTCCTACTGGG
>Ga0102814_10001254_pt1 | contig 18131 bp, 8 predicted proteins | sample ColrivemetaGS741_FD_79112 | JGI IMG/M metagenome (GOLD analysis project Ga0102814, IMG submission 79112) | Estuarine microbial communities from the Columbia River estuary - Flood tide ETM metaG S.741 | ecosystem: Environmental > Aquatic > Marine > Intertidal zone > Estuary | place: USA: Columbia... | reverse complement strand
TACAAGAGTTTCATATATACATTCCTACTAAGGTTGCAGAACTCATTACTAAAATCATTCCAATTAGTTTAAAGATTCCAGTTTTTGGATTAACAATTGACTGTGTTAGGTTGATGGATAAAGCATACCAACAAGAACTGCAAGACCAAATTGCAGCTGACGTAGATGGTTTCTTTGCATTGTTACCTGAAAATATGAAAGGGTGGGATGCAGAGTTTGGTGTCAAGTGTGATGAGTGGAAAGCAAAGATGACTTGGCAGTATATCAAAACAGAGATACAAAACTTGTTGACTGGAAATCTATTTGCAGTGTTCAATAAGTTAATAGGTAAGTTTGATAAAATTTGGAAAGCACTGGGACTACCAAGTTTGCCTGGCCTACTTACTATGCCAGATGTGGGTGCATTAATAGATTTAGCTATCAAGTCGTTTACAGATAAAAGAAAGAAACTATTTGAAAAACTTCAAGACCCAAACTTAACTACAGATGCAAAACAGAAGATAATGGATGAGATTGGAGAGGTTAGTAAATCAATAACAGATGCACTTGATAACATTTCTATATTTGGATTTAACATCTCAGCAATCATTGGTGGTAAGATAGACACAACTGTTAACTCCTTAGAAGAGAAAGTAGTTGAGATAAAAATTGCATTTAAAGATTTTTGTGAGAACTGGCAGAAAAAGTTATTGTTTGATTGGGTTAAGATAGTTAAGAAATTCTTTTCTGCAATTGGATTGGGTGCAATATTCAAACCCATCATGTTTACTTTTTGTGACTTCCTAGGATTGATTGGTTTCCCACCAAGTATCCCAACAATAGGAGCGATTGCAGGAGTCATGGATGTTAGTTTAAACGAACCAAAACAGAACACTTACGTTGCAGACAACGGAGATGATTCGGGTGTCTTCCACACTGTTACAGATGGTATAGAAGATACATTTCAATTAACAACTGGTGAGGGTGACTTTAAAGTGTTTGTTGACGGAGAGGAGAAGGAATCGGGATTGCTTGGAATAGGAGAATTCATTGTTAGTAACATTACAGGTGGTAAAAAGATAGTGTTCCACACCCCCCCAACAGAAAATCAAGATATATCTCTTATTTTTGTCTAGAGTCATAATAACGAACTTGGAAGTGTATAAATAGAAGTATGGCAATAGATATCAAGAATGAATCAAGTACAATTGTAAGTAAGAATCTATGGAAAGATTTGGACTTACTATTTCGTGTACATCCTGTGACTGGAGATGTCGTCACTAGAACAGATGTTGAAGCTGTCAAAAGGTCGGTAAGGAATATCGTTCTTACAAATAAATATGAGAGACCATTCAAACCAAACTTTGGTACGTCATTAAGAGAGTTACTCTTTGAACTCAATACGAGTAGACAATTGAAAAAGGTTCAGAGAAGAATCAAAGAAACTTTAGAAAAAACAGAACCTAGGATTATGAATGTTTCTGTACTACTTTCAAATAATGATTCACACGAAGTTAATATAACTATTGTTTATGATATAAAGAATAGTATTAGAAATCAAGAACAAGAGTTCACAGTAACAAGGGCAAGATAATGGCGATTAAAAGTTCACAAATAAACATAACAGATTTAGATTTTGATAACATTGCAGACAATCTAAAGACATACCTACAAGGTCAAGACACCTTTAAGGATTATGACTTTGAAGGTTCTACTATGTCAGTCTTAGTTGACCTACTTGCATATGCATCTCACATTGGTGCAGTAAACACAAACATAGCAGGTAGTGAGTTGTTCTTAGACTCAGCACAAATCAGAAAGAATGTAGTATCTCGTGCAAAGGATATAGGATTTGTTCCTGCCTCCGAACAAGCATCAAGTGCAATAGTAGATGTCACAATTAACAATGTCAGAAATGCAGACGCAACTTACCCGACACTAAGTGAAATGTCATTGTTGAGAGGAAGTATTTTCTCTACAGTATTTGATGGTCTTGCATATAGTTTTGTTGTACCGAATACAGTTAAACCTTCACAGAATGGAAATTCATACACTTATAGTAGTGTTCCAATCATACAAGGAGTTTATGCTTCAGATGTTTTTGTTTTTGATAATCAAGTTGCAAACTCCAAGTTTGTATTATCAAATGAAAGAGTAGACCGTGCAAGATTACAAGTGTCTGTTAATTCAGGTGGAGTGTCTAGTACATTTACTCTATCAACAGATGTGTCGAACATTAAGACGACATCAAAAGTTTATTACACCCAAGAGAACGAAGATGGATTTGTAGAAATCTACTTTGGTGATGGTGTATTGGGTGCAAGTTTATTAGATGGTGATTTGATTACTGTTACATACATCATGGTTGATGATATACATTGTGACGGTGCAAAGACATTTACATTAGATACTGCAGTCAATGGTTTCTCGGATTCAGTAGTTACAACAATTTCTAAAGCAGCTGGTGGAACAGAGAAAGAGTCTATTGAATCAATCAAATTTAAAGCAACGAAGTTCTACACTTCTCAAAACAGACTGGTAACATTGAATGACTACAAAGCAAAGGTCACTGAATATTACCCGAACGCAGATGCAGTTGCAGTATGGGGTGGAGAAGATAACAATCCACCTGAATACGGAAAAGTATTCCTTGCAATCAAACCTTTAAATTCGGACTATCTTTCTGAATCAGAAAAGAAAGTTATTAAGACTAAACTGAATGCCTTAAACATGGTGACAGTTAGACCCGAAATTGTTGATGCTGATATTGTTAAGATTCTTATCTCAACAACATTCAAGTACAACGAAAGAACAACAACACTTTCACAGGGTGAATTAGAGTCTCTTGTTACAACAACAATTAATGATTTCGACAAAGACCAACTAACAAACTTTGATTCAATCTTTAGACATTCAAATTTAACAAAGACTATAGATGATTCAAACTCAGCAATACTTTCTAATGCAACCAACATTAGATTAAGAAAAAGTGTTACAATAAAGACAGGACAACTTATTGGTTATCCTATTACATTTGGTAATGCATTGTATAACCCTAACTCAGGTTACAACGCAGATAATGGTGGTATAATAACTACTACTGGTTTCTATGCATTAGGTGATGCAACCAATATCCATTATTTTGATGATGATGGAAAAGGAGTTATAAGAAGATACTACCTATCGGGTGGTACAAGAATTTATGTAGACACTTCTGCTGGAACAGTAGATTATTCTACAGGAAAGATTTCGGTCAATGCCATCTCTATTACCTCAACGGTAAATGTAGACAGTACGATTGATTTCACTTTAATACCGAACAGCAGTGATGTTGTTGCAACAAGGGGTATCTTAGTTGATATCTCTGCTTCTGATATTTCGGTTAAAGGTGAAGTAGACACCATCGCAAGTGGTGAAAGTAGTGCTGGTGTAGGATTCAATTCTACATCAACATCAACATATTAATAATGAATAAAGTGGTGAGAGATGATAGGTTTCATGCTCTCAGTAGCATCCCATTAACTTGGTTTTTATAGGAGAAAAACAAAATGGCAGATAAAAAAATAAGTGCATTAACACAGGTAGCTGATTCAGATATCGGTGCAGATGACCTTCTACACATTGTAGACAACCCAGGCGGAACACCCGTCAACAAGAAAATGACCATTGGTCAAATGTTCGAAAATATCCCTACGCATTTAGCGGTAGATGATATTGCAACATTAACAGCAACAGCATCTAACCTTGCTTCAACTTTCGCAACTGCGATTAATTTGACAAGTGCTTCAGGTGACGTTGCTTTTACATTAGATGACGGAACGGACGTTGGACAGTTAAAGATTATCTTTGCTTCCCACGAACCTGCAGGTTCTTATGTAGCAAATGTAACTGTATCCTCATGGGGTTATTCATCAGACAACACTAACCAAATCATCCTTAACGCATTGGGTGACGCAGTTATATGTTTTTTGAATGGTTCTTCATGGTATCCAGTATCGAATGTTAACGCAACAATTAGCTAAGAGTATAAACTATGTCCCATGAGAATTATGCAAAGGATAGGTTATCCTACAGACTTCCCTCTCTGCTCCCCGAGTATTTAAGAGACGAAGGCCCTGTATTAGAACTATTCCTTAAAGCATATTTCGAATATCTTGAGGCAGAAATACTTGTTCTATCTACTGTATCGCACATAGATGGAATAGCGAATGAGGATGGTACAGGCTCTATATTCTTAGAGTCTGCTACCGTTTCTCCTTCCCCTGATGAGGATTCATCAAGAATTTTACACGAAAGAACTGGTGACTCATATGCAAGCCCATTTAAAATAGGTGAGTATGTTGTAGGAACAAAGAGTAAATCAGTTGCAAAGATTGAGGTAGTCAATGGTAGTACATTGTATCTTAAATCTATTTCAGGAAATGGTTTCACAGAAGGTGAGACTGTAACAGGAAGAATCTCTCTTCAAACAGGAATAGTTAAGTCCTTTAAAGAGAACAGTATTCTTGCAAACAATCGTCTATTAGATTATTCTGATATTGACAACACGACAGAAGACTTCCTACAGTACTTCCAAAAAGACTTTATGCCGAATATCGATTTGGCATCTCTACAGAACAGTAGATTAACAATCAAAAATATTAAAGACCTCTATAAGAAGAAGGGAACTGAAGAGTCCTTACAATTCTTAATGAGAGTTCTTTATGCACAAGACGCTGAAATAAGATATCCTGTTAAGGAACTTATTACAGTAGGTGAATCAGGATACTCTCAACAAAGAAAAATGAGAGTCACAATGACCAACGGAATTCCTGAAGCAAATGACAAGGTCACCCAGTATAGTGTTGATGGAAGTGGGACTATCCTTGCACAAGCAATCATAGAGAATGTATATGTAGATGTTGGTGACGACAACTATAGTTTTGAGATTTCCAATAATCATGTTGGTACTTTTACAGAAGGTTCAACAGTAACGATACTAGACAGAGATGGTATCACAACACTTACTGCAACCATCAATGGTATTGTCTCAGACATCACTACAGGTTCTTCAACTTATATATCACACGATGATAGTGGAGACATTCTTTTAGAATCAGGTCAAGCTGCAGTCTATAGTGGAACTTATGACGGAAGTCAATTAAATACAGAAACTACTAATGGTGGTGGTGCATTATTAGAGACTTCATTATCACCATTCGGTTCTTTATATACTTTAAATGACCAAATTAATATCACTGGTGGTAAACAAGACACTGATACAACTGAAACAAAAGCAGTTGTCAATGGTTTAGTTGAAGGCCCATTAACAGAAATACTTATTGAAGATGCAGGTATCAATTACGAAGCAGGAGACCTTATAGTATTTGAAGGTGGTACTGGTGGTGGTGCAGAAGCAATCATTGGTTCAACAGGTGACGAGGTTCTACTAGAGGGTGGAACAGTATTTGGTCACTATGAGATTGATGTGACGACAGGTCAAACCCAAATAGGTGGGCCTGGTGTTAAAGATAAAAATGGTAACTATATCATTTTTAATGATTACTCTATTGATGTATACTTAGATGGTATACTCAAAACACCAACACTTGAATACACTTGGCAGAATGACAGAGTAGTATTCTTAACTGCAATGACAGCACAGAATTCATTAGTTGAAATCTATACAGAGTATCAAAGAGTTACTTTTGAAGATGGTTCAACAGTTGATTTTGATGGTTACATAGATGGTGAGGGTAATACTATTGTTGATGATGGGAGAATTAGAAGTATTCTCCTAAGAGATGGTGGTGCATTCAGAGAAATTCCTAAAGTATATCCAGGCGGATATCTATATGTGAAATCTACAACAGGATTTGAAGTTGGAGAAGTTGTCACAGGAACAACATCATCTGCAACTGGTTCTATTCTTAGAATAGATGCACAAAACAATAGATTAATAATCAAAAGACTTGACACTGATACAGGAGTTTTTGTAAAAGATGAACTTCTAACTGGTGCTACAACAACAACCGAAACTACAATTACACAGACAAAGGTAACGAGTGGTACTGGTGCAAAACTATTTGCATACTCGGATACTGCTGGTGGTGTTGAAAGTATCAATATCCAAGACCAAGGTAACAAATTTAATTACGATGGTGTTCTATCAGGAAGTTCATACTTCCCTATGTTGATTAAGACACCTAGTGCAAACTTAACAAGAGACTTAGTCATAACTGGAACTCTATCAGGGACGACTGCAAAAGTTGTTTCTTATAATGCAGATAAACACATTCTTACTTACAGAGATTTGGATGGTTGTTTCTATCCAAATGAGAAAGTAACTTTTAACGCTGTTGATTCATTCTACATCTTACGAACAAACTCATTTGATGGTAGAGGATTGTATGCTGGTGAAGGTATTGTCGAAGAACAAATGGTCGGTGACTATGGAACAGTCAATGCAGCTCAATCAAGAATACAAGATGGTAAATTCTATCAGACTCATTCATATGTTGTCAAGGTTGGAGAGTCAATTAACAAGTGGAGAGGTATCGTTAAAGATTTACTTCACCCTGCAGGACACATCTTCTTTGGTGAGGTTGCAATCAAAAATACAATTGATACAACTGTAGAAGACCAAGTAAGATTTAGACCAATGGTTGTTATCAACCTTGAAGCAACACTAGGTGTTCCAAATGCATTTGCTAATTCACAACGAACTGTTAAGATTTATACATTAGACCATGAAGACCTTCTCATGGAAACTGGGGATGGAATTCGAACTGAAGATGGATTTGGTCTTATCGTCACTGAATGTGGTGGTAGGGATTTACAACCAGCATTACTGGCACTAAGAGAGGCTGGATACGCTGCATACAACACAGACCCAAGAACTGGTAATGCCGTGTCATCATTCGCAATGGTTGACGGTGTTCAGACTGGTGAAGGAACTGAAGTCTATGACTCTATGATGAGAAGTAGACATATTAACATTAACATTATTCAATCTCATGTCGTGTCATCATCACAAGTTGGTATGTATTCACATGACGGTATCCCTACAGTTCTTTCATTAGACTGGAATGATAACAATTGGTTGAATGGTCGTTCTGAAATGCTTTATAGAAAAGCATCGGACGGAAAGATTACACAGTTATGGTCTCCACAAGAAGAGACTCTCATATTAGAAGATGGTGGTGTTATAGAAATAGAAGAACCAGCAAACTTCTTACGACTTGACGAGAGACTTGCAGAAAATGTATATTACCAAGGTGATTACGGAGAAAGAATACTGAATGAGAGTGACGGTACTCTTATTCTATTGGAAACTGCAACTTCAACGAACCAAGTTCAACATTTTGTGTCCGAAAGGTCAATAGAAATGGAAAGTGGTGGTCTATATTATGAAGATGGCGACAGAATTGTTATGGAAACTGAACAGGTATTCATCCAAGAGGACATGTCAGAAGTAGGAATTACTTCATATGTTCCATTAGGTAGTACTTTTAGAAGTCTAAATACCATTACAGGTCAGAGAACTTTTGACATCTCATACTATCTCAAAGACGAGACAGATGGTGATGACTTATTGTTAGAAGACGGAACAGGAAATGTTCTTAGTGAGGTATCTAAGGCAGAAGGATTGAGGATTAAGGACTTAGATAACTATTATCCTAACCTTCATGTACCCGAATATCAAAATCAAGAAAGAAAAAGAACAAATATTACCTATAGTGCATACATTAAGTCTGCATAGGTGTATAAATAGTATTATAAATATCTGAGGAGATTAAAAACAATGGCAGCAATAATTACAGAAAAGTTTAGAGTTCACAACGCTAAACAGTTCAAGGAAGACTTTGGAGAAAGTGCTTCTTCAACATACATATTCATAGGAAGGTCTTTCCCATGGACAGACGACACATCACCCCCAACACCATCTAATGGAATTGGAGAAGAGGTAGATGCATATTCAGATATGCTTGCCCTTAAGAAGGTGGGTTCTGCTGATGTTTCACACGGACTAACAAGATACGACTGGACTTCAGGCACATCATATGATGAGTATGCACATGACTATTCAGCATCTAACACAACTCCTGCAACAGCTCAATCAAGTTTGTTTGCTGGACGTTTCTATGTAATGACAGACGAGTATCATGTTTATAAGTGTATCAGAACAGGAAGAGATTCAAGTGGTGGTGTTGTTGCTTCAACAGTTAAACCTACAGGAACATCTGCAACATTACTAGTGGAAACCTCAGACGCTAGTGCAGCTTCAGGTCGTGGTTACATATGGAAATATATGTACACTGTTACTGCTTCAGATACAATCAAATTCGTAACTAACGATTTCATCCCAGTTAAAACTATTGGTGCTCAAACAGAGATTGATGGAAACAGTGGTGCATTAGGAACAGCAGCTGCTGATGATGGTTCATCTCAGTGGGATGTTGAGAATAGTGCAGTAGACGGTGGTATACATCACTTGATAGTTTCAACAGGTGGTTCAGGTTATACAGATGGAACATACACAGGAGTTCCAATCGTAGGTGATGGTTCGGGTGGTGTTTGTACAGTGGTTATAGCATCAGGTGCTGTTTCACATGTATCTTCAACAACTGCTGGTACTGGTTACAAAAGGGCTCAAGTAATCGTTGCAACAACTACAACTGGTCTTTCAGGGATTGGTTCAGGAACAGGTGCTTCAATTAAACCAATTATCTCTCCTCTCATTGGACATGGTGCAGACCATGTACAAGAACTAGGTGGTAACTATATCGTTGTAAACTCTAGATTAGAGTTTGGCGAAGGTGGTGGAGATTTCCCAACTGATAATGATTTCAGAAGAATCGGACTTATCCAAGACCCATTCACAGTAGGAACAACCACAGTTGCAACTGCAACTTCTATGACTGCATATCACAAAATGACACTTTCAAGTGTTTCAGGTCTTTCAATTGATGACCTAATGATGAGTGCAAACGCAGATGGTTCAGGTGTTGCAGTATCAAGAGTAGTATCTATTACAGGTAGTGTTGTTTCACATATCCCAGTTGCAAATAGTGCTGGTGGTTATGTAAACTTTGCAGCCTCAGATACAGCATTTGTTGGTTCAACTACTATCGGAACTGTTTCTTCAGTAGATGCAGCCTTTCCTGAAGTTGAAAGATACTCAGGACAAGTTATGTACATCGAAAATAGAGGTGCAGTAACTAGAGCAGCAGACCAAATAGAAGATATTAAACTAATTATTGAAATGTAATCCGTCTCCAGTTGCAAAACTGGAGCCATTACACCTACAAGTTAAGAGAGACTTATGACAGAAAAAACTGATTTAAATGTATCCCCATATTTTGATGACTATTCGGAAGATAAAAACTTTCAGAAAGTCTTATTTCGAGCGGGAAGGTCTCTACAATCTAGAGAATTAACTCAGTCACAATCTATTCTTCAGAATCAGATTGAGAGAATGGGTGACCACTTCTTTAAAGAAGGTTCAATTGTTCAAGGTGCTCAAACTGGTATTGACATGGAACTTTACTATGTTAAAGTTCAGTCTGCTAACCCTAACGCAGGTGGTGATGCAAACGCAGCTGATTACAGAACTGCATTTCATGGTAAATACCTTCAAGGTAAAACTACAGGTGTTGTTGGTAAGGTTATCACTTCTTCTGCAGAAACTTCAGATGATGCATTAACAATATTTGTTAAGTATGCAAGACAGGGAACAGACGCAGGTAACTCATTTACTTTCTCTGCACTAGAAGAACTTCAAGAAGTAACTCTATCTGCTACAGGAGCAGTAGAAATAGTATCATCAAACCTTAACGAATTTACAGTTAAAGCACAAACAGAAGTAGACAACCCAAATGGATTTGCTTCTATAGCAAACATATCAGAAGGTATCGTATTTGTCAGAGGTTTCTTTGTCAAAGTACCAGCACAAGAATTAATACTTGAGAAGTATTCTTCTTCACCTTCATACAGAATTGGTCTTACAATCAGTGAGACATTAGTTAGTTCTGCAACAGACACATCATTACTAGATAACTCAACTGGAACTTCAAACGAAAACGCTCCTGGCGCAGATAGATTGAAATTCTCAATGGTATTAAGTAAGTATACTATTGCAACAACCACTGATACAGATTTTGTTGAACTTGCAAGAGTCAACCAAGGTGTTATAGAACTAACAATCAACAGACCAGCATATGGTCAGATTGAAAACTCAATGGCACGAAGAACATTTGATGCGAATGGTGACTTTGTTATTACTCAATTCACACATTCACTAAGAGAACATTTAGACGATACAACTAATAGAGGTTTCTATAGTGTACAAAATGGTGGTGATGAAACAAAAATCATCATGCAAGTATCGCCAGGTAAAGGTTACGTCAAAGGGTACGAGATTGATAAAATTGGTACAACAACGATTCCTTTCTCAAAAGCAAGAACAACTACATCTTTAGATAATGCAAACACACCTATCAGAATAGGTAATAAACTTAGAGTTAAAAACGCACATTCATTACCCGAATTTGGTAGTGAAGCAGGTGACGATACAATGTCACCATTCAAAGAGTGTGAACTTTTTGATTCTTCAATTCCAGTGACCTCCCCTGTAGGTGGAACTAAACCTACTTCAGGTCAGATTGGTATTGCAAGAGTAAGAAACATTGATTTATATTCAGGTTCAGATAGTTCAGATGTATATTCAGATGACTCTATATGGAACTTGTATATGTTCGATATCAAGATGTTCACCAAACTTACTGGAACATTAGCAAACACATTTATAGCAGGTGATAGAGTTACTGGTAGTGTAAGTGGTGCAACTGCTATAGTCCATCACACTGAATCAAGTAACCTATTTGTACATGATGTGCAAGGTGCTTTTGTAGCAGCGGACAACCTATCAGTTGCTGGTAATGGTTCAACTGCAACACTAACATCTACCAACACTGCACCAAGAACATACAACATTGACCGTGCAAGGTCTATTACACAAACACCTAAGAACAATCAAAGAGAAATATTTACTGCAGATTTAGTATTAGATTCGGATAAAGTTTTAACTGGTTCAGTTACAATTAGTGATGCAAACCCAGCAGTATTGACAGGATTTGGAACTAACTTTGCAGATGAACTTAAAGAAGGTGACATCATTATTGATGGTGCTGGTGATGAAAAGATTGTTGCATCTGTAACAAATGGTACAAGTGCAACATTGACAACTACTGCAACTGTATTAACAAATTCAAATGTAATACGAAGACGTGCAACATTGAAAGACCAAGACCAAACAGTTGCTATCGCATCATGGCCTAGAGACTGGATTGATTCACATACAGGTGAATCGGTTCAAGTTAGAAGACAGGAAGTTGTAACAGTTTCTTCAGGTTCTATTACAGTTACTACAAGTTCTAACGGAATTTTCGCTGCGAAGAATACAGATAACTTTACAATTGCAGTTATTGAAAAGAGTTCAGATGCTAGTGCATATGCACAAGGTGCTCTTCTAAATGTAGAAGACTTCAGTGGTTCAGCAGTATCTTCAGGTTCAGGACAATCATTAACATTGTCAGGTATTTCTAATAACGAGGATGCAGTGTTAAAAGTAACATATACTGTTACTATCACCGACCCGATAAACAGAGACAAAACTCTTAGAAGTGCAAGAGTATTAAAAGTTGGTTCAGCAAGAAGTGCGAACGGATTCTTTGGTACTGCATATGACGATAAAGAAATTACTCTTGGTGTGCCAGATGCATATCAGATAAGAGGTATTTACGAAGGTACTGGTGGTTCAACACCTCTACCACCTAGTGCAACATTTAGTGTATCAAGTGGTGTATTCGTTAACTATGAGAAAGTCATAGGACAAACTTCAAATGCTCATGCAGTGATTATTTCAACTGGTGGTACAACTTACTTCTACTATGTTTCAGGAACATTATTAAATGGTGAGAATGTTGTCGGTCAGACTTCACTTGCAGTTGCATTATTAAGTAATGTATCAGCAGGTTCACCAAACATATCATCAAGATACTTCTTTGACAATGGTCAGAGAGATGGATTCTATGACCTTGCAAAACTTGTAAGAAAAGTAGGAGCTCCTGCACCTTCAAATCCAATTCTAGTTTGTTTTGATTACTTTACTGCTTCGGGTAGTGGAGACTTCTTTGATGTAGAATCATATTCAAGTATTCCTTATCAAGACATCCCAACATACTCTCCAACAAGAGTAGACTTAGGTGGTCTAGAACCTGATGGAACATATGAGTTATCAGATGCAATAGACTTTAGACCAGTAGTGGGACAGATTTTAGGTACAACTACATTCGGTTCTAACAATACACAAGACCCAACATCTCCAGTAGATTTGAGTAGCACTTCAAGTGGTGCAGTATTTGCTCCGTTTGGATACTCAACTGGTAGAAACTTTGAGTCATCAAGAAGTGGTATTACATCAACAGCTGCAAACGCAGTAGACACACCAGTAAGTGGTTCTGCCTTTGTTGGTGATATTTCATTCTATGTCGGAAGAATCGATAAAGTATTCTTACATAAATCAGGAATATTCCAAACTTCAACTGGAACACCTGCATTGTCACCGACTAAACCAAAAGCAATCGATGATGCAATTGAGTTATTTGAACTACAGTTCCCTGCCTACACTAAGAACACTAAGAGTGTTAAAGTAAGGTCACAAGACCATCGTAGATTTACGATGAAAGATATTTCAAGAATTAGTAACCGTGTTACTAACTTGGAAAGAGTCACATCACTCTCAATGTTAGAGAAAGATACTCAAACAAAACAAATTTTAGACGGAGATGGGTTTGATAGATTCAAGTCAGGTTTCCTAGTAGACAACTTTAGAGGTCACAGAGTTGGTGATGTTAATCATCCCGATTACGAATGTGCAGTTGATGCTAAGTTAGGGGCTGCAAGACCTCAGTCGTATTCACAGTTCTTTGATATTACATTGAACACAAATACATCTCAGAACTATGCACAAACTGGTGACTTGGTAACACTACCTTATACACCTATTACATATATCAATTCAGATAAAGCTTCTCGTTCAATCAATGTTAACCCATACAATGTGTTCTCATTCTTTGGTAATGTTAAGTTAACGCCTGGAACAGATGTATGGCAAGATACAACTCAATTACCCGAAGTTAGAATTAACAGAGAAGGTAGTTTTGATGCAATCACATCTGCTGTTGGTAACTCAATGGGAACAGTTTGGAACTCATGGCAGACAACATGGGCAGGAGAACCTTCAGTAGTATCTTCAGAAGTTCAATCAACTTCAAATGGTTCTTGGGCAGGAGACCCAACACAAGGTGGTGAGTGGGTTGCTGGTGAAACAGTAACTAGAGAAATCACCGAAACTGTTGAAACACAAACAAGAACAGGTGTAACAACAAGTGTTGTAGAAGACTTTGTAGAAACAAGAAATGACAGAGTTGTATCAGTATCATTGATTCCATTCATTCGTGCAAGAACGATTGAGATTGATGGAACAAACATGAAACCGAACACCAACCATTACTTCTACTTTGATAACATGGATGTTAACAAGTATGTAAGACCGTTCTCAACTGATTACTCACAAGATAGTGGAACAACAGTTGCATCTAATTTAAAAACAGATGGTAACGGAAGACTTCGTGGATACTTTGAATTGCCGAATGACAACACTCAAAGATTCCCAACAGGTGCAAGAGAACTAAGAGTAACTTCTAGTTACTTTAATCTATGTAATCCTTCGTCACAAGGAAGTGCAATATATCAAGCACAAGGACTACTACAAGCATCACAAACAGAAGTAACATCTACAAGAAATGGTAGAGTGATAAGAGAGAGTGCTAATGGTGAAAGAACAATTCAGAACAGAGGAGAGAACTTAAATACTTCTCCTAGGGATACACAAGCACCACCATTTGCTGACCCAATACCACCAGTAGTAGACCCAGTAACACAATTGCCACCTCCGCCACCACCTACATCACCAGTAGTGACGATACCAACACCGCCTACGTTCCCGATTCCGATTGAAGTGCCAGACTTGTTTGTCTTTAGAAGAGAACCAATTGGTTTCCAAGCAAGAAGAGAACCCGAGTCTAGACTAGAAAGAGGTCATGGAGACCCACTTGCACAGTCATTCTTAGTTGAAGCTGCAAATGGTATGATGATGACATCATTAGATTTATTCTTTAGAACTAAAGATACAACAATGCCAGTGTCGGTAGAAATCAGAACAATGATTAATGGTTATCCAGCACAAACTGTATTACCATTCTCTACTGTAACAAAGAATCCTGCTGATGTCAACACTTCAGAAGATGGTTCTGCAGTAACAACATTTACTTTTGAATCACCAGTTTACTTATCCGATAAGGTTGAGTATGCATTCGTAGTATACTCAAATTCAAATGAGTACGAAGCATTCATCGCTAGAATGGGTGAGAAAGACCTTGCAACTTCACAAATAATTACAGAACAACCATGTACTGGTTCACTGTTTATGTCTCAGAATGCATCAACATGGTCTGCAGAACAAACGGATGACCTTAAATTCCACATGAAGATTGCTCAGTTTGATACATCTAAGACACCAGTTCTTAAGTTTGAGAATGATGCATTACCAGTTCAGATATTGCAAGAGAATCCAATACAGACCTTCTCAGGACAGTCCTATGTACAAGTAAGTAGTTACTCTCATGGAATGTACTCCGCTACATCTAATGTCACTATAGCAGGTGTTACAGGTGATAAACAAAATTGTGTTGTGAACATTGGTACTCTTACCCCTGCAACGACTCCAACTAACGGAACATATACTGGAATTGCCACTTCCGCTGGTACTGGAACAGGATGTACTTTAGATATTATAGTCACAGACGGTGCAGTATCAAGTGCAGTAATTAATACAACAGGAAGTGGTTACTTATCAACAGATACTTTAACGGTTGCCACATTCGGTGGTACGACTGGAACAGTTGCAGTTGATACAGTTGCAGATACACTAGGTGGTATTCCAATTGCATCTATTAATGCAACATTTACTTCATTGTCAAATATCGGAATTGATACATTCAATGTAACACCCGACATTTCTGCATTCGACCTAAAAACAGGTTATAATGCAGATGACTCAACAGTAGGTGGAGGAGATATAGCAACATCAACAAGAGACTATTACTTTGATGTGTTACATACAATGATACCAAACACTCAAGTTGAGGGATGTAGAATTTCTCTATTCACAAACACCACTGCAATGTCTTCACCCGAAGGTTATATTAGTGGAAGTGTTTACAATAAGAGAACTACAAATAACTTCTTGACATTGAACGACAACTCATACTTAGGTTACCCTAGTGTTGTTGCTTCACAAATCAATGAGACAAACGAGATGTCGGGTGCTAAGTCATTCAACGCAACTCTACAGTTGCAGTCATCAAATCCAAACGTCTCACCAGTAATTGACGTGGGTTCAATTGGTTGTATCGGTATCATGAATAGAATAAACAACATTGATTCATCAGCTGATGTTCCAACTGGAGTAACATATGTTGCATCCACAGAATCAGATGGTGATAATAATGTAATGACTTATATGACAAGAAAAGTAAGTCTTAAGAATCCTGCTTCATCACTTCGTGTGACTGCAGACTTCTTTAGACCACCAACTACAGACCTTAAAGTACTATACAAAGTTCTGAATAATGATGAGTCTACACCTTTTGATGACTTAGGTTGGAGATATTTCAATACAGATGGTTCTCCAAATGTAACAACAGAAGCTGATGCAAGAAACTTTAAAGAATATGAGTTTAGTGTAGAAGGTCTTTCCGAGTTCAGTGCATTTGCTGTGAAGATTGTAGGACAAGGAACAAATACTTCCGTAGTACCTATGATATCTGCATTGAGATGTATTGCACTTGCATAAGATGGGTGACTACATACAAGTAGAAGGACATTCTAATCTACTAAGAGATGAGGGTTCTACTGCAATAGTAAACAGTGATAGAAACTCATATGAGTTGCACAAAAAAAGAAGAGAATCTTTTGTAAATCAAAAGAACGAGATAAATACATTAAAGAATGAAGTATCAGATATGAAACAGATGCTTCACACAATTATAGAGAAGTTAAATGGCTAAAACAGTTGACCAATTCAGTACAATAGAAGACTTCAGACAGAAGTATAACGAACTTGCAATAGATGTAGGGGATAAGAGTGGTCTAAGAACTACTAGTAGTGCAACAGTTATTGATGCACTTAATAGTTTAGAGGACAAGTCATTCTTCTTCCAAGAGTTTGTATACACTGCTACAGGAAGTCAAACAGTCTTTACTGGTGCAGATACATTTGATAACACATTACTACTAAGAAAGAATAGACTTCAAGCATATAAAAATGGAGTTCTATTATTAGAATCTACAGACTATACAGTTACAGAACCCGATGGGGCAGGTAACTTTGATTCATTGACTCTAGTTTCAGCTGCTTCTGCAGGTGACAAGATTGTCATTTATGCATTTACTGGTTCATACTTAGGTGTGTCAGGTGCAACTGGTGGTACAGTAGGTCAATTTACTGAAACGGCTGCAAACACTATTTACAACATCAACTCAAATGGTGTTATTCTTAATGGTGATGGGGCTCCAAATCAAACAACTACACTACAAAGTGGATTCAATATCCAACTTGCTGGTAAAACATATTCAGAAGACAGTATAGAAGTTGCTTCAGGTAAAACTGTAACTGCACCCACATTCATTGGTGATTTAACTGGTAATGCTGACACGGTAACTAACGGAGTTTACACTACCGATACTGGAACAGTAACTAACACAATGTTATCAGGTTCAATTGCAAACACAAAACTAGTAAACGATAGTATAACTGTAGGTAGTACTTCAATAGATTTAGGTGCTTCTTCAACTACTCTTACTGGATTAACAAGTGTAACATCAACAGGTTTTACAGGCAACTTAACAGGTAATGTAACTGGAAATACATCAGGAAGTGCAGGCACTGTAACCTCTATAAATACACATGCAATCAGTGAGTTGAGTGATGTTTCTGTAACAAGTCCAGCGACTGGACAGGTGTTGTCATGGGATGGTTCGAACTTTACGAACTCAAATCCTGCTGCAACATTCTCAGCACAAGATGCAAGAAATGCTATATCAGGTGGAGATGGTTTAGACTTTAACAATAGTACTGGTGTAATAGGTGCAAATACCTCAAATGGTATTACAACATCATCTGATAATATCGTTTTGGATTACGAAACTGTTAGTGTTGCACCATCAAGTGTTGGTTCAACCTCAACAGGTCATTTATGGTTTGTAATATAAGATTATGATATGTCTGAAGAAATTTTTGTAAATACTGGTACGAGTTTTCAACAACCGTACATTGCAAGACAACCTGCGATTGGAACAACTCCTGCGATAGGAACTGTACCAGCAAGAACACCTACAAATGTTCAAACTCCATTTACCTATAGTAATAGGTCACCATTCACATATCAAGCAAGTCGAAATATTCAGACACCGTTTACCTATCAAGCAAGAACACCTAGTACATATACCAATGCAAACGAGTCTAGGCAAACACCATTTACTTATTCTAGACAAGGTCAAACACCATTTACCTATGCAAGGCAGGGTCAAACACCATTTACATATAGTAACAGACAGCCTGGCACATATGCACGACAAGGTCGAACACCATTTACTTATCAAGCAAGGCAACCTAATATATACCAACATGTCACCAATCAACAGACACCTTATATTGCAAATGCTAGACAGCCCAATATATACCAACATGTTACTAATCAACAGACACCGTTTATTGGTCAAGCAAGACAACCTGCAATTTATCAACATGTTACTACTCAACAGACACCGTTTACCTTCAATATAAGGTCTCCATCAATTGGTCAAGCAAGACAACCTTCAATAGCCAATTCAAGAAGTCCAACTATTACTACTGTACAACAGACCATAACCGAAACAAATATTAATAATTTAGCAAAAGCTGAATTAGAGATATACAGGGAAGGATCTTCTAATTTCTTTAATTCCCTCATGACTAAGTATGTGAAATTTGTGTTCAGTAACGGAAC
>Ga0102814_10001251_pt1 | contig 18139 bp, 14 predicted proteins | sample ColrivemetaGS741_FD_79112 | JGI IMG/M metagenome (GOLD analysis project Ga0102814, IMG submission 79112) | Estuarine microbial communities from the Columbia River estuary - Flood tide ETM metaG S.741 | ecosystem: Environmental > Aquatic > Marine > Intertidal zone > Estuary | place: USA... | reverse complement strand
TAAATATTTTTTGCATTAAACCAAGTTGGTAACTTTTTTTCAGAACGCTTTTTAGCTTCAATTTGTTCAATGATATCTTTAGTTTCAAGAGTAGGGAAGTTGGTTCCTTTTAACAATAAAGAATTAATATCAGAATTTAAATTAGAGCTTATAAATTCCTGGATTTCAGTATTTAATATTGAATCTTTCAAAAGTTTATTATAAGTTTTTGGTGAGTTTTTTTACGATTTTATTTTCAGATAAAAACTCTTTCAAAATAACTTTAATAGCAGTGTAAGCCGGTATTGCTATTATTAATCCAATGACACCAAATAATAAACCTGTAATTAAAATGACTAAAAATATTTCCAGAGGATGCGATTTTACGCTTTTTGAGAATATTATAGGCTGGCTTAATAAATTATCGATTAATTGCCCAATAATAAACACCAAAAACACCCATAAGGCTTGTGGTAAAATTACGTCGCTAAATGATGCGCCTAAATTACTTGTCATGGTTAGTGAAAGCATTAAAAATGCACCTACTAGTGGACCAACGTAAGGGACAAGGTTTAGTAATGCACATAAAAACGCAATAACTATCGCGTTATCTGCACCTATAATTAATAAACCTATGGTATAAATTATGAAAAGAATCAGAATTTGAAAAATAAGCCCGACGAAGTATCTGGATAATAAATCTTTAATTTTAGTTGAAGAATTTTTCCAACCAGATTCTTTGCTATCGGGAATAAATGTTAATAAACCATTCTCAAACAACCGACTGTCTTTTAAAAAGAAAAATGAAATAAAAAGTACCGAAAAAAAAGCGATACTAAAACTACCTAGTCCGCTGATGATTGAGTTAAACAGGTTAGGAATTAATGAATAATCTATTTTAGAAAGTAAGTTCGATTGTTTTATTGATGCTTCTATATCAATTTGATGTAAGTTAAAATAACTAACAATTTCAATATATAAATCTTCAATATTTCCTTGTAACTCTTCAATATTTAATAGCGATAAATTTTGTCCTTGTTTTACTATTAATGGTATAAACAACCAGACTAAGCCTAAAAACAAACCTAAAAGTATGGTCATTGAAATAATAACTGCGATGGTATTTTTAAATTTTAAACGGTGCTGCAAAAACAATACAATAGGTCTACCAATAAGCGATATAACAGCTGCAATGGCGATGTACGCAATCACAGATTGAATTTTGTATAAGAAAAACAATAATAAAGCAATACTTGCTACTATGGCGATAGCTCTTAAAATACCATTTGTAATAATTTTGGAGTTCATTTAGTAAAGATATAAAACAGTTTACAAAAGTTGCTTAGTGATTTCGTATAAAGCAATATTTGTGGCTTGCACCACATTCATACTACTATTATTGCCATACATATCTATATGGATTATAGCATCAGAATTTTTAAGAACAGCTTCTGAAACCCCAAAATTTTCATCGCCAATTATTATTGCGATTGGTTTTTTGTTTGAAAATTTGAAGCTATGAATGGGTTCGCTGCTATCTGTAATTTCTAACGAAATAATCTGATAATTTTTAGATTTTAAATCATCAACTACTTTTAAAACAGATTCACAAATATCATATTGCAAAACCTTTTCTGTGGCTCTTGAAGTTTTAGCGATTTTTCTGCCTATCGAAATATTATCGCCGCAAAGAATCAATTTTTCAATACCAAAAGCATCCGCAATTCTGAATAGGCTACCTAAATTTGGCGCATTAGTAACATTGTCGCACACTAATGTGATAGGAAATTGTCTTTTTGAAAAGTTGGTATTGTAATGTGTTAGCTGCAAATGTGTTGATTTGTTAATGCGTTTATTTGTTTAGGTGCTCCTAAAACTCTAAAGATTTAATGTTCAAAAGCATATTTAACAATATTCGCGCCCATTTTCAGTGCTTTTTCTCTAACATCAGCTGGATCGTTATGTACTTCTGGGTCTTCCCAACCATCGCCTAAATCACTTTCGTAAGTAAATAACAAGACTAATCTATCTTCATAAAAAATACTAAAAGCTTGAGGACGTTTCCCTTCATGTTCATGAATTTTTGGTAATCCGTTAGGGAACTTAAAAGAATTATTAAAAATCTCATGATTCGATGGCAGTTCAACTAATTCTTTATCAGGAAATACTTTTTTAAGTTCTTTAGTTATGTAAGGTTGCATTCCGTAGTTGTCATCTATATGTAAAAAGCCACCAGAAATTAAATAGTTTCTTAGATTTTCAGCTTCTATTTCGCTAAAAAACACATTTCCGTGTCCAGTCAAATGTACAAAAGGGAATTGAAAAATATCGAGGCTGCCAACTTCAACTTCTTGTGGTTTTGTCTTTATCTTTGTGTTTATGTTATTGTTACAATATGTAATTAAGTTGCTTAGTGAAGTAGGGTTTGCATACCAATCACCACCTCCTTTATATTTAACTAATGCAATTTCTTGGGCAGATAAAGTTAAATGTAGAAAGTTAAAAATTAAAAGTATAATTACTTTTTTCATGCTATTCATTTATAAATGCAACCGAATGACAAGCTACAATAGCGGCAGTTTCTGTACGTAATCTGGTTTCACCCAAAGTTACAGGAATAAACTTGTTTTTTATTGCTAATTCAATTTCTTTCGAACTAAAATCACCTTCGGGTCCAATTAAAATTGTAATATTCTGTTTTGGTTTAAGTTGCTTTTTTAACGACTTTCTATCTGTTTCTTCGCAGTGCGCAATAAATAAATCGCCTTTAAAATCCTGATTAATAAAGTCTTTTAGACTAATGGCTTCATTGAGTTTTGGCATATAACAACTCAACGATTGTTTCATAGCCGATTGTAAAATTTTATCGAAACGTTCGGGCTTAATTATTTTTCGTTCGCTATGGTCACATATAACAGGCGTTATACTGTTAATACCAATTTCTGTAGCTTTTTCTAAAAACCATTCGTACCTATCGTTCATTTTAGTTGGCGCTACAGCTATGTGCAAATTGTAATCCCGTTTTGGCTGTAATGTTTTAGAAACGATATTAGCTATGCATTTATTAATATTTGGAAATGTAATTTCGGCAGTAAATAACCAGCCTAAGCCATTGGTAATGTGTAATGTGTCGCCTGTATTTTTTCGTAAAACTTTTACAATATGTTTGCTTTCCTCTTTTTCAAAAGAAAACTGTGTTGTTTTTTCGTTTATATCTGGATTAAAAAAAAGTTGCATTAATTTATGGGCTCTACAATTTTCAAAACTTTAATTTCTGAAATATTTTTAGGTTCGTGTGATTGTAATACTACGTAATAACTATTGGTTTGAGGAGAATCTACAACAAAAACATCTTCTAATTGATGGTTTCCTCTTGCAACGCTTTTTTCAAAATCGAAAAGATTATCTCCTTCTTTAAACCAACCAGAATCTCCACCTTTTTTTGCGCTTTCATCCATAGAAAACTGTCGTGCTAGAAAATCAAAAGGGACTCCGTCCTTGTGTTTTTTTATAATATCAACGCGCAATAAATTAATATCTTTTATTGAAAGTTTTGTTGCATCTAAATAAATATAACTTACTCGGTAACAAGGCGCTTCATTTTTTTCAATAACCTTGTAATATATTTTTTCATAATCGTTTACAACCGTTTTCATAGCACCTTTAAATAATTGAAACAGCTCGCCAGCAAGTATGGTTTTATGTTTTTCTTCATTAAAAACTATTATTTTGCCATCTTTATTCGAACTTGATTCAAGAAATAATTTAACCTGATCTGTATTTTCGACTGTTAAAAGGTCATTCTCGATATTATTTTGAGCTGTAATAGAAATTGAAATGAATAGCAAAATTGAGAGAGGTAATAATTTTATCATAAATTGGGGTTTAAATTAGTTTCAAATTTAAACTTATTCTTCAAAGGTAAAAATGAATGCGTCGCTAATTCATAAATATTTGTTTAGCTCAACTAATACCTAAATCTTCAACCTAGCTGATGCTGCTACATTTTGTTCCGAAAAATCGCCTTCTAAATATTTTAAATAACCAACAATAGCAATCATAGCAGCATTATCGGTAGTAAATTCAAATTTAGGAACATAAGTGGTCCATCCAAATTTTTGTTCGCCATCTTTTAATACTTGTCTAATGCCAGAATTTGCAGAAACACCACCGCCAATAGCAATGTGTTTTATGCCAGTTTGTTTTACGGCAAGCTTCAATTTGTCAATTAGTATTTCAATAATAGTATATTGAATGGAAGCACAAATATCATTAAGGTTTTCTTCAATAAAATCAGGATTTGCTTTAACCTGATTTTGAATAAAATATAGAATAGCCGTTTTTAATCCCGAAAAACTAAAATTGAGTCCATCAACTTTTGGTTTAGTAAATTTAAAAGCTTTTGGATTACCTAATTTGGCACGTTTGTCAATTTCTGGTCCCGCAGGATAACCCAGTCCGAGAATTTTTCCGCTTTTATCGAAAGCTTCACCAACGGCATCGTCAATAGTTTCGCCAATAACGGTCATGTTGAAATAGCTATCAACTCTAACAATTTGTGTGTGTCCGCCAGAAATAGTCATTGCTAAAAAAGGAAAAGGCGGTTTGTTAAAACCTTCTTCATCTATAAAATGAGCTAAAATATGACCTTGCATATGGTTCACATCAATAAGAGGAATATTTAATCCGTAAGCTAATGATTTTGCAAACGAAGTTCCAACGAGTAAAGAACCCATTAATCCAGGACCTCTAGTAAATGCAATAGCATGCAATTGGTCTTTTGTTATATTTGCTTTTTGAAGCGCGTGATGCACTACAGGAACAATGTTTTGTTGATGCGCTCTGGAGGCTAATTCTGGCACAACACCGCCATAAGCTTCGTGTATTTTTTGGTTAGCAACTATATTGCTTAAAATACGTCCATTGTGAATAACTGAAGCCGCTGTATCATCGCAAGACGACTCAATTCCAAGAATATATATATTTTGTGATGACATTATTTAATATTAGGCACAATAATTGTTAATTTTGATTTAGAATGAAAGTCTTACACCGGCTTTAATTCGTAATTACAAAACTACTCATTTATTTTTTTAACAAAAATGAAAAAATCGTTTATGTAGTTTACCTTTAACAAAAGTTAGTATTATACTTTTATCATGCAAATGTAGATTGTTTTTAATAAATTAATATCTTTAAGGAGTATCAAAAAAGTTTTCAAAATAGCATATAAACTAGCAGGAATTTTACTGCTTCTTTTCATCATTCTTGTGTTGGTGCTAGCTATTCCTTTTGTACAAACCAGTCTTGGTAAGTATGCTACAAACCGTATTAATAATGAATTTAAAACAAATATAAATATAGCTAGAGTTAGCTTACAGTTTAATGGCGATGTAGAGCTTAAAAAGATATACATCCAAGATTACAGAAAAGATACACTAATAAGTATTTCAGAGTTAAACACTTCCATTATTAGTATTAATAATCTTATTAATGGTAAATTAACGTTTGGTGATATAGATATTGAGAACTTAATTTTTAATATAAAAACTTATAAAGGATATAGCGAGACTAATTTAGATGTTTTTGTCAATAAGTTTGAAGATGATAATCCAAGAAAAACTAAAAGCACTTTTTTGTTATCGTCTAGCGATGTGTCTATTTATAAAAGTACATTTAGACTATTAGATGAAAATAGGGAAACTACTAAAATTCTAGAATTCACAAAATTAAATATCAATGCTTCTAATTTTTTAATTAATGGCAGCAATGTAAGCGCCAGAATAAATACATTGGCATTTAAAGATAGCAGGGGGTTTGTCGTGAAAAATATGATGACTGATTTCGCATACACGCTCACAAGTTTGACTTTCGCAAACATAGATGTAAAAACACCAAAATCTATATTAAAAGGTGATTTGAAATTTTCTTATAAACGAGAAGATTTACAATATTTTACTGATAAAGTTTTAGTGACAGCGAGATTTAGAGATTCCAGTATTTTCTTAGATGAACTAAATACATTTTATAATGAATTTGGCGAAAACCAAACGGCAAAACTTAGTGTTGATTTAAGTGGTACTTTAAATAATTTACAAACCACGAATTTAAAATTATATACTAATGAAAACACTAAAATAGAAGGTGATATCCTATTTAAAAATTTGTTTAACAAGGCAGAAGGAAATTTTTATATGAATGGATATTTCAGAAATTTATCTTCTACTTATGGTGAATTAAAAACCTTATTACCTAATGTCCTAGGGGCTAATATTCCATCTGTTTTCGAAAAACTAGGTAGATTTACTATTACTGGGAATTCTCAAGTAACAGCTTCTATGGTAGATGCGAATATTCAAATAGACACCGAATTAGGCTATGTAGATTCTAAATTACAAATATCAAAAATTAACGATATTGATAATGCGTCATATAACGGAACGGTAGTTTTTGAAAATTTTGATTTTGGAACGTTTCTTAACGATTCCATTGTTGGCCATGCGTCATTAAATTTTGACGTAAAAGGTTTTGGTTTTACAGCTAAAAATTTAAACACCCAAGTGAAAGGGGATGTTCACGAAATTGAGTTCAATAAATATAATTACTCAGGAATAAAAGTTGTTGGAAATGTTAGAAATAAGATTTTTGATGGAAATCTTGTGGCAAACGATAAAAATTTAAGATTAAACTTTTTGGGGCTTATAGATTTTTCGGGTAAAATGAATAAATACGATTTTGAAGCAAATGTAGATTATGCCAATTTACATGCTTTAAATTTTATTAAAAAGGATTCCATTTCTATGTTGAGCACCAACATAAAAATGAATATGAACAGTAGTAATTATGATGATGCTTTCGGAAAAATATCGTTTAATAATACGGCTTACAGAAACCAAAACGACACATATTATTTTGATAAATTTGATATTTCATCCAGATTTGAAGACGACTTACGTTATATTGAAATAAACTCGCCAGATATAATAGAAGGCGAACTTAAAGGGCGGTTTGTATTTAAAGATTTAAAAAAATTATTTGAAAACTCCATAGGATATATTTATACAAATTATATTCCTCATAAAGTAAAAACTAACCAGAGTATTGATTTTAATTTTAAAATTTATAATAAAATTATTGAAGTCTTTTATCCGGAAATTGAATTGGCTAAAAACACATTTATTCGAGGGCGTGTAGAAAGTAATGAAAAACAATTTAAGCTTACATTTAAATCTCCAAAAATTAAATTGTTAGATTATTTTGCAAATAACATAGAACTTCAGGTAGATAATAGTAACCCGCTTTTTAATACTTATATTGAATTAGATAGTTTAACAACAAAGTATTATAATGTTTCTAAGTTTAGTTTAATAAATGTAACTGTTAATGATACGCTTTTTATGCGTTCGGAATTTAATGGTGGTAAAAATAATGATGATATTTTTAACTTAAGTTTTTATCATACCATAAATAAGGAGAAAGAATCTGTGATTGGATTTAAAAAATCAGATGTTACTTTAAAAAATAACACCTGGTTTATTAATGAAAAAAGTGATCGAAATAATAAAGTGTCATTCAATAAGAAGTTAACAAATTTCAATTTTGATAAATTATTAATCAATCATAAAAATGAAGAAATTAGATTTTCAGGTTTTTTAAAAGATTCTACACAAAAAGATTTACGTCTTAATTTTAAAAATGTTGATCTCGCGAAAATAATCCCCGAAATCGATAGCTTAAAACTTGCTGGTAATGTAAACGGCAAATTAGATATTTTACAACAAAACGGTAGTTATTTGCCCAATTCATCGATTGTAATAGACAACTTCGAGGTAAATAATTACATGCTAGGATCTTTTGATGCCAATATAAAAGGAAACCAAAATTTAACTAATTACAATGTCGATATTTCTATAAAAAACGAATTCACAAAATCGTTTAGAGCCATAGGAGATTTAAATGTTAATGGAAAAGAATCGAGTATAAATGTTAATGTTGAATTTAAAGATTTTAATTTACAACCCATAAATCCTTTTTTACACGATATTTTATCAAACATACGAGGACTTGCCAGCGGTAAAGTTAACGTAGTTGGAAACCTGAAGCGACCAGATATTAATGGAGATTTAATCTTAAATGAAGCAGGGTTTAACGTGCCATACCTAAATGTAGATTACCAATTTGCTAATAATTCCGAAGTGACCTTAAAAAACCAAAGCTTTATATTTAATAAATTGCAGATAACAGATACCAGATATAAAACCAAAGGGCAGCTAAATGGTGCTTTAAATCATGTCAATTTTTCAAAGTGGAGTTTAGATTTAAATTTAAACACCTCAAAAATATTAGTCTTAGATACTAAAGATGCTGAAGATGCTTTATACTATGGGACCGGTTTTATTGGCGGTCGAGCTACTATTTACGGACCAACAGAGCAGTTAGTTATTAGCGTGGTTGGTGAAACAAAACCTGGAACAGTCTTTAAAATTCCCTTAAGCGATACCGAATCCTTTGGAGATAATTCGTATATACACTTTATTACTAATGAAGAAAAGCTAGCCAAAAGACAAGGAATCGACTTAGTTTTTAATGAAATAAAAGGACTTGAGCTGGATTTCGATTTAGATATTACAGAAGATGCCGAAGTAGAAATTATAATAAATAAAAGCACCGGTCATGCTTTAAAAGGACGAGGACGTGGTGGTTTGTTAGTAGAAATTAATACCAACGGAAAATTTAATATGTGGGGAGATTTCTCTGTATTTGAAGGGGTTTATAATTTTGCATATGCCGGCATCGTTCAAAAAGAATTTATAGTACAGCCTGGTGGTACAATAGCTTGGGATGGCGATCCATTAAAAGCCATTTTAAATATGAAAACTATTTATAAAACCCAGGCAAACCCCTCACCACTGCTAGATAATCCAATAAATAGAAGTATTCCAGTTGAATTAGGAATTAATCTTACAGGTGATTTAGAACAACCAATACCAGAGTATAGTTTTGAATTCCCTAACGTAAATACCACTATAAAATCGGAATTACAATACAGACTAGAATCTGAAACTGATAGACAAAATCAAGCACTTTATTTACTTTCAACAGGTTCTTTTTCAAGAGGATTAGACGAACTTAATTTCTCGGGAACCATAGCAGAACGATTAAACGGTATTGTGAATGGCATTTTGTCGACTGGTGATAGCAAATTTAATTTAGGTCTAAATTATGAAGCTGGGCAAAACAGACCCGATTTTCAAACGGATGATAGAGTTGTAGCAACTTTACAAACAAAAATAAGCGATCGGGTTTTAATTAATGGTAAAGTTGGTGTTCCGGTTGGTGGTGCCGGCGCTTCCGAAACTGTAATTGCTGGCGATGTTGAAATAGACTTTTTATTAAATAAGGACGGAACTTTAACAGCAAAAGTATTTAACCGCGAAAATAGTATTCGAAATTTTGGTGAAGCCATAGGCTATACACAAGGTATAGGGTTATCTTATAATGTAGATTTTGATACCTTTAAAGAATTGATTAGAGGTTTGTTTAAAAGAGCTAAAAGAGAAGAAGAGGTAACATTAGAAAAACTAGAAGAAAAAGAGTCAAATCCACTCCCGGATTTCATAAAAATTAAGGCCTCGGCAGACGAATAAGCCAATATTATCGTTAGAAAAAAGCTACATCTGTTTTTTTATTTCATTTTTTTTATTAACTAAAACGTTATAGTTTTACAAGTATTATTAAAATAGATTAAATGCTATCGCTATGTGATATTTGTTTAGTAATTTTACCTTGAAAAATTGAAATTTAATGTCAAAAATTATAAAAAAAATAGCAGTTTTAACATCAGGAGGAGATGCTCCTGGAATGAATGCAGCTATTCGTTCAGTGGTTAGAACTTGTGCTTATCATAATATAGAGTGTATAGGCGTATATCGCGGATTTGAAGGACTAATTGAAGGGGATTTTAAAGAAATGAATGCCCGCAGTGTAAGAGGAATAATTAATAAAGGAGGAACTATTCTTAAATCTGCCCGTTCTACCGAATTTAGAACAAAAGAAGGTAGAAAGCAAGCACACCAAATGCTAATTGATGCAGAAATTGATGGTCTTGTGGCTATTGGTGGTGATGGTACTTTTACAGGAGCTATGATTTTTAATGAAGAATTCGGCTTTCCAGTAATGGGAATTCCTGGAACTATAGATAACGATATAGTAGGTACAACACATACGCTTGGATTTGATACGGCTCTGAATACAGTGGTTGATGCCATTGATAAAATTAGGGATACAGCAAGTTCTCACAACAGGCTTTTCTTTATTGAAGTGATGGGTCGCGATGTTGGTCATATTGCTTTAAACGTTGGAATAGCTGGTGGAGCTGAAGAGATTTTAATCCCTGAAGAAGACTTAGGTTTAGACAGACTAGTAGAGTCGTTAAACAGAAGTAGAAAATCTGGAAAATCTTCAAGTATAGTTGTTGTTGCTGAAGGCGATAAAATTGGAAAAAACATTTTTGAACTTAAAGATTACGTCGATCAGAACATGGAAGGCTATGATGTTCGTGTATCTGTACTTGGGCATATGCAACGTGGTGGTTCACCATCATGTTTCGACCGTGTTTTAGCAAGTAGAATGGGTGTAAAAGCTGTAGAATCTATGTTAGAAGGAAAAACCAATTATATGGTTGGTTTAATAAATAGTAAGATGGAATTAACGCCTTTAGAAAAAGCGATTAAAGGTAAAACAAAAATAAATTTAGAATTATTGCGTGTCTCAGATATCATGAGCATATAACATTTATAAACAAGATTATGTCAAAATTAAAATTAGGAATTAACGGATTTGGTAGAATAGGTAGAATTGCTTTTAGAGTAGCAGTTAGCAGACCAGATATTGAAGTAGTTGGAATCAACGACTTGCTAGATGTAGAGCATTTAGCATATTTATTAAAATATGATTCTACTCATGGTCGTTTCAACGGTACTGTTGAAGTTAAAAACGGTCACTTAGTAGTAAACGGTAAAGAAATTAGAATTACTGCAGAACGTAACCCAGAAGATTTAAAATGGGATGCTGTTGGAGCTGAAGTAATTTTAGATTGTACTGGTATCTTCACAAGTTTAGAAGGTGCACAAAAGCACATTACAGCAGGAGCGAAAAAAGTAGCTATTTCTGCACCATCAGCAGACGCACCAATGTTTGTAATGGGTGTAAACCATAAAAAAATAACTGCTAAAGATACTATTGTATCTAACGCATCTTGTACTACAAACTGTTTAGCACCATTAGCTAAAGTTATTAATGATAACTTCGGTATTATTGAAGGATTAATGACTACAGTACATGCTACTACTGCAACTCAATTAACTGTTGATGGTCCTTCTAAGAAAGACTGGAGAGGTGGTAGAAGTGCATTAACAAACATCATCCCATCTTCAACTGGAGCAGCTAAAGCTGTTGGAAAAGTAATTCCAGAATTAAACGGAAAATTAACAGGTATGGCGTTTAGAGTTCCAACTCAAGATGTATCTGTAGTAGATTTAACAGTAAGAACTGAAAAATCTGCAACTTGGGCAGAAGTTAAAGCGGTATTGAAAAAAGCATCTGAAAACGAATTAAAAGGTGTTTTAGGATATACAGAAGAAGCTGTTGTTTCTCAAGATTTTATTTCAGAACCGTTAACAAGTATTTTTGATGCTGAAGCAAGTATCGCTTTAAACGATAATTTCTTTAAATTAGTATCTTGGTACGATAATGAGTTTGGATATTCAACAAAATTAGTTGATCTTGCTCAATACATTAGTAAAGTATAATTTTAAAAAAAATAATTATTAACAACTCCACAGATTTATTGTAATTTAATACAAGAGTCTGTGGAGTTTTTTATTTGAAACCATATGATTTTAATTGTTGATAGTGGCTCTACCAAAAGCGATTGGATTGCTATAGATAAAAATGGGAAACAACTTTTAGAAAAGTTGAGAACAAAAGGTCTTAATCCTGAAATTTTAAAGGAAGAAAAGCTAAAGAAAATAATTAAAAAGAATACAGACTTAAAAGCTCATAGAAAAGAAGTTACACATGTATTCTTTTACGGTGCTGGTTGTGGTACCGATAGAGGTAAAGAATTAGTAAATAATGCTTTGACAGAAGTGTTTACCAATGCCATAATAAAAGTAGATGAAGATACTATGGCGGCCGTTTATGGTACTATTAACCACGATACCGAAGCAGCAGTTGTTTGTATTTTAGGTACTGGTTCTAATTGTAGCTATTATGATGGTAAAAAACTTCACCAACGCGTTCAGTCTTTAGGTTATATTTTAATGGATGACGCTGCAGGAAACTACTATGGAAAAGAATTAATAAGAGATTATTATTTTAGTAATATGCCAGTTGATATTAAAATTGCTTTTGGTAGTAAGTTTAATTTAGAAGCAGATTATATTAAGTACAATATTTATAAACAACCCAACCCAAACGCATATTTAGCTAATTTTGCTGAGTTTATGTTTTTAAACAAAGATTCAGAATATATAGTAGAACTTATTAAAAAGGGACTTCGAATCTTTGTTAAAAATTACATTATGCAATACAAAGAAGAAATAAAAACGGTTCCAGTACATTTTGCAGGTTCTATTGCTTATTTTTCTCAAGATCAAATTAAAGAAGTAGCTAAAGAAATGGGCTTTACGGTTGGCAATTTTGAGCGCAGACCAATAGAAGGTTTAGTAGCTTTTCATAGCAAAAATTTAAACAGATAATATTTGGTTAAACATATAGCTATTTATATTTCTAATAATGATGATAAGCCTCAACTTATCGAATGCATCGTTTCGGGGAATATAATAGCGCATTATGTTAACTTAAAACCAGCAATTTTTTCTGAATTAACTCTAAACGCTTTCATTGAAGAGGAAATGCGTCATGGACATTTTGATGTCAATACTGATACAAAAAATAGTCTTGAAAAATCTTCTGAAGGCGAACGAAAAAAAGCCCTATTAAACCATCTTATTGGTACTAACCCTGATTATTTAATTGCGGATAACATATTTGGCAATCTGGATATTAAATCTCAAGAAGCCATTGAAGAGACCTTAACACATTTAAGTGAAAAAATCTCTATCATTCAAATTACCAATAGAAGGAATGAAATATTAAATTTCATAGGCGAAACTTATCAATTAAAAGGAAAAGATCTCGTTCCGTTTCAAAATATACCAGTTGAAACAAATAAAAAATCGTTTGTAAAAGCTTTACCACCACCATACAACCCCATTTCAACAAAGTACAATCCGTTAGTAAAATTCAATAAGGTGAATGTTATTTATGGAGAAAGAACCATTATTAAAGATATTTGTTGGGAAATTAAGGCAGGTGAGTTTTGGCAATTGGTTGGACCGAACGGTTCTGGAAAAAGCACCATTTTATCTTTAATATCTGGCGATAACCCCAAAGCTTTTTTACAGGATATTACCTTGTTTGGCGTAAAAAAGGGTAGTGGCGAAAGCGTTTGGGATATTAAAAAGAAAATAGGTTATTTCTCTTCAGAATTAATGCGCGGTTTTATGCGAGCAGATTCCATTAAAAACATGATACTTTCTGGGTTTTACGATTCCATAGGACTATACAAGTTTCCAACCGACAGACAAATTCTTTTAGCCCACCAATGGTTACAGTTATTAGGAATGTATTCGATCAAAGATTCTAGTTTTTTAGACTTATCTATTGGTCATAAACGATTGGTATTAATAGCCAGAGCCATGGTGAAACATCCACCACTTCTTATTTTAGATGAGCCCACAAACGGACTTGATGACAACGATGTGGCATTATTTTCAGAACTCATAAATAAAATAGCTTCAGAAAGTGAAACAGCTATTTTGTATGTATCACACAGAAAAGAATCAGGTGTTTTAAACCCAGATTTTGTTTACCAATTAACACCTCATGAAACGGGATCTACAGGCGTAAAAGTAATAATTTAGTAGGATTAATATTTTCTATATATAGCGTATTTTATTACAAAATAAATTTTTATCTTTACATATAAAGAATAACAAAACCTCCTATTATCCCGAAATATTTAGACGGAAATGGGAATATTAATCCATATATGGCTAGTTGTGCTTAATACGAAAATAGGAAAATGACACTCGAAGATTTAGGATATAATTCCATTTTGGAAAATTATCGAAAAGAAAATAATCTTGATTCTTTTGAAGTTGGACGTGTCATATCTGAACACAAAGAAAGATATATTGTTAAGACAGATATAAATGAATTTGATGCTGAATTAATTGGTAATTTAAGATTTGCTGCTAAAAGCAGATCTGATTTTCCTGCTGTTGGAGATTGGGTTGCTATTTCCAAATATGATGAGGGTAAAGCTCTAATTCACAGTATTTATCCGAGAAATTCAAGAATTGAAAGACAAGCAGTAGGAAAGTTTGGAGAAAAGCAGATAATTGCAACAAATATTGATTATGGCTTAATTGTTCAAGCGGTTGATAGAGACTTCAATGTGAACAGATTAGAAAGATATTTAACAATTTGTAATGCCGCTAAAGTAAATCCTGTTATTATTCTTAGCAAGATTGATTTGATAAATGAATCTAAGTTAAAAACCATTCTAGACAAAATCTCTGAGCGAATTAAAAATGTTCAAATAATTACTATAAGTAACCAAACTCATTTAGGATATAAGGAATTAATTACAATTATTAAAAAAGGTAAAACCTATTGTTTACTTGGTTCTTCAGGTGTTGGTAAATCAACACTTTTAAATAATATTTCAGGAAAACAATTAATGAAAACCGATTCAATAAGTTTGAGTTCAAGTAAGGGAAAACATATTACAAGTCATAGAGAATTAATTATATTGGAAAATGGAGGCATATTAATTGACAATCCAGGAATGAGAGAAATTGGAATTGCAGATACTAAGAGTGGTTTGGAGGTTACATTTGACGCTCTTGTTAAATTATCTCAAGGATGTAAATTTAAAAATTGCACACACATAAAAGAGATTGGTTGTGCAATATTGGAAGCTGTTGAAAAAGGAGAAATAGATAAAGATTCCTATGAAAATTACTTAAAAATGGAAAGTGAAAAGGAACATTTTGAATCTACTATAGCTGAAAAACGTAAGAAAGACAAAGATTTTGGAAAGATGATAAAAAATTACAAAAAGGATAGGAAATCGAATAAGTACTAAGCACAACACCGAATAAAAATAACTGCGGTTTTGCGCTAAAACGAAGGTAGTTGCGTGTTTGCTACATCTGATTTTCCTGCGGAAAATCCTCGAATGCAAACCCGCAACTATTCAAGAACTGTGTTAAAAACCAATAAAAAAGCAGTTTATTTTTAAACAATATTCTTCTTTTACATTTCCACTATTCGTTAGAAATATATTCTGATCAAAATAATATCAAGTACTATTTACTTTACCGGTACACTTCTATAATTCTCATCATACCATAAATGGGATCTAGCAATCGCAAAGGCTAGTTTTAATAGCTTATTGCAGACAGCTACCAAAGCTAATTCTTGCTCTTTCCTTTAGCTAAAATTCTATTGTAGAGTTCTCGACAAGCTCTATTGTGCTTGCTTGCCGAAAAACTATAGATAAACAAAATTTTTCTTAATCTTCTGTTTCCCATTTTACTTATCCTTGGCCTTGACCTTATACTGCTTCCAGATTCTCTTATTATAGGTGTCAAACACACAAATGAACATAACTCTGAGGCTTTGTTAAATCGCTCAAATCCATCGGTCAAAACTATTAACAGCGCACTGACCTTGGCGCCCAAACCCGGAATACTTTTAACCCGACTGTGTAAATCTTGGTAATCCTCTTTTACTATTTTAAGACTATCAGCTCCAAAGAAGCTATTTCTTTTTTGTAATAGTCTATACTTTGATTTATTGATCGTACCACTCTAGAAACTGGACTGCCCTATGCCTTTTCTGAATGTAACTTGTTTTTTAACACTATTATTTCTTTGGTGTACAAGTTGCTTAAGCTTAATAAATGTGAGCATTCTATTTGACTCTTCGTCTGCCCTATCTATAAGCCAGGTTTATTGAAAACAGCGTAGTCATAAATCATTTTGGAATCGCTCTTGTCCGTTTTTATTTTTGACAGCCTCATTTGGATAAATCGTTTTACCGATAATAGATTCTCTACACTGACCTTTACCTTATGCTCTACTAAAGAAGAGGCTAAACGTAAATGGTAAACACCAGTAGATTCCATAACACATTGTGAATTGGGTGTAGTTAGTTTAATAAAACTTTTAAATCCAGAATTGTCATTGCTGAACTGATGTGATAACCCATCGCTTCCTGTAACATCAAAAACATCTTTACTGATTTCAATTCCAAAATAATTTGTATTTTCAATAATAGATTATAATTTATGAAAGAACGCATCTACTGTAGTTTCCACAACTTAAAAACGAGATCTCAAGTCTCTTAGAACTGTACGAAATAATAGTAGAAAAGAGAGGGGATTCTCAAGAAAAACGAGATTGAATCTCAATACACATAATAACCTTAATCCTCTCTTTTTGTTCTTTCTGTTTATATACTTAAATTTAAAACTTAATTAGTAAAAGCTAACTTAAGTTATAGATAAACGTTGGCAATAAGCTAAAAAAAATCAAAACTTATGAAATTCAATTTGAAAAGAAAAAAAAGGTTGAAAAATTTAGTAGCTATTTCAATCATCTCTATTGGTCTCTTATGTGCTTCTTGTAAGGACACATCTGACTCTTCAAAAAACACAGAAAGTGAATTGATAATGAAAATCAATGCTGTTCAACAACAGGTGATGGCTCAAGGAAATATTACTAAAGAAGAGGAACAGGCAATGTTAAGTTTATGCAGTATTATGTCACATGATGACGGTTTAGCAAATTATAGCCCTGATAATAGGATGATATTAAAAGATGTAGATATCGCACCTGTCTATAATGGTTGTGAGGAACTTTCCAAAGAAGAAACAAAAGAATGTTTTAATAATAAAGTGGCGACATTTATAAAGCGTGAGTTTAACTTGAATTTATCTAAAGATTTAAATCTTTCAGAACCAAAGCAGGTTGAAACTTTTTTTATAATCGATGAAAACGGAAATCTGACTGGCATGAAAGTCAGAGATTCAGAGGTAACCATTCAAGCAGAAATCTTGAGAGTGCTTAGAAAAATGCCTGTGATGAAACCTGCTATTCACAATGGGGAAAGAGTTTCTGTATTATGTTCAATTATAGTAAAATATGGAAATGAAATAGAAATTGATGTTGTTTACATTCCTGAAAGACCAAATGATTAAAAGTTGAATCACTAATTGAAATAACTTTCAAAAGCCAGTTACCAACAACGTGTCTAAAAATATAGCTATTATAGGCTTTCCTAAGGGTTTTTGCATATTATGGGAGTACACCAAATTTTTAATTTGGTTATATTTATAAAAGAAAATTAAACATAAAAGCTAAAAATACGGCTCGTGCTATATCAAAAAGTTAGCGTTTATTTATACGCTACGTTTCATACACAAGAACGTTGTAGCCTTCATGACTTGTACTGAAAAAAGCTACATAATTTCAAACAATTATGAAAAAAAATAAATCAGACATTGCCTTTAATCTTCCCTTGGCAAACGCACATCCTCTTGCGCAATTTGATATACCAATGCCGCTAGTACGGTAGCATTTATCATCATATCGCGTTCTGGAACATATTCTAAAACATCTAAATTGGTGTGGTGCGTTACTGTGCTATAATTCAATTCATCTTGAATGATTTGAAACGCAGGTATCTTGTAATAATCAAAAACCACATGATCGGTTCCGCCTGTGTTTTCAATGGTTAAAGCATTCACATCTAAATTTGCGTAGGGCTTTAGCATCTCTTCAAAAATTGGTCTGACAGCTTCATTTCCCTGTAAAAAGATGCCTCGCATTTGACCAGCACCATTATCCATATTTAGATAGACCGAAATTTTTTCAACTTCATTTTTTCTTTTGATTTCCTTTAATTTTCCATAGTGATTTTCTGCATACGCCATAGAACCTAAATACCCCTGTTCCTCTCCTCCCCAAAGGGCAATTCTAATGGTTCGCTTTGGTTTTAATCCAGACGCTTTGATAATTCGCAT
>Ga0102814_10001250_pt1 | contig 18142 bp, 16 predicted proteins | sample ColrivemetaGS741_FD_79112 | JGI IMG/M metagenome (GOLD analysis project Ga0102814, IMG submission 79112) | Estuarine microbial communities from the Columbia River estuary - Flood tide ETM metaG S.741 | ecosystem: Environmental > Aquatic > Marine > Intertidal zone > Estuary | place: USA... | reverse complement strand
ATTGCGCAAATTTAAAAATTTGGTAAAAATGTACCCAATCCCTATAAATGTGATTTCGACTCAATAGTTACTATTGAGTCGAAACTGACTTGTTACAAAAAGAAAGCGTTTTTGGTGATTAGAAAACAGGGGCATTCGGGCAAAAGCATCCGCCAGTTCCAGACAAAGTGCAATGAAAATAAATGATTTGAAATAGCAGTAGCTTATCTGAAGCGACTGAGCAAATAAATTCTAAAGCTGACCTCCTACAGATTATACTCACTGAAGGTGTCTCCATCCTTCAATTTTCCTTCCAGCAATCCTTTTTTAAACCAGCGCATTCTTTGTTCAGAAGTACCATGCGTAAAAGCATCGGGAACAACGTACCCACGGGCCTGCAATTGAATTCTGTCGTCACCCACGGCAGCCGCTGCATTCATCGCCTCCTCAATATCCCCTTTTTCAAGAAAATTCTTCATTTTCTGACCATGGTGAGCCCAAACGCCAGCAAGAAAATCCGCTTGAAGTTCAAGTCTGACAGATAATTGATTGGCCTCCTTTTTAGAGACTTTTCGCTTTTGCATTTCAACCTGAGAACTAATGCCCAATATGCTCTGAACATGGTGTCCAACTTCATGAGCGACGATATAGGCCATGGCAAAATCACCCGGTGCCTTGAATCGGTTTTTCAACTCCTGATAAAAGACCAGGTCGATATAAACTTTTTGATCGGCGGGACAATAAAACGGACCGGTTGCTGACTGAGCAGACCCACAGGCTGATTGTACAGAACCACTAAATAGCACAAGCGTTGGTGGCTGATATTGTCTGCCGAGTTCTTCTTTAAATAATTTTTCCCAGACATCTTCCGTATCTTTCAGAACCACTGACACAAAATCAGCGAGTTCATCATCTGCAGCATTGGTCGTGGCCGGACCGCTCGTCTGACTGGGAGCACTTTCAGATAACACATTTTGTAAAACGCTCACAGGATTCTCTCCCATGATCAGTTGAAAAACAGCTATTAAAATAACACCGATACCGATACCCCCTCCAACTTTCCGGACGCTTCCTCCCTTTCTCCTGTCATCTACATTTGTACTTCTTTCACGATTTTGCCAACGCATGTTCTTTGATTTTAATTAGTATAAATATATGTAAAATTTAATCAAGACTTACTTCTGAATTATTAAAAACATTTACAAGCTTTTAGTTCATCCAAATCAGCTGTTTTTTTACACATCCTGTGTTTTTAAGCGAACGGGCTTATCGATTAATTTTTACTTTTTACATAAGACATGACGTCCTGTCTGTCCACAACCCCAATAATTTTATCATTAAAAATGACCGGAACGATAGAATACCCCTTTTCCTGCATGATTTTGAACAAAGAATCCAGTGAAAGATCGGGGGTAACAAATTCAAAACGGACACTGAGAATCTTCCGGATTGAATCTGAACCATGGAAATCATCCGGCAGGTTTTTGAGAAAATATTCATGAATGACCCCTTCTACCTGATTCATGTGATTGAAAACGATAAAAGAGCCTTCTTTTCCTTCTTTATATTTGTCCATTACATCCTGTATAGATTGAATGCCGTAAAACAAGCTGTAATCCGTTCGCATGATCTGCCCCACTTTCGCTTTTTTTATCCGGTCTTCAATCTCCACCATTTTGAACTCCCTTTGTGCCATGATAAAAACAAACACACCGATAAAACCAAGTGAAAACTGCCTGTAAACGATGGCGATGATAACAAATACCACGGCGATCACTCTTCCCGTGATGGATGCGATCCTGGTTGCCTTTATCCTTTCCATTTTCAGGGATAACAAGGACCTCAATATCCTGCCCCCATCCATAGGAAAAGCCGGAACCAGGTTAAAAGCAAACAGCATGAAGTTGAGAAAAAACAGATATACGACCAGTTCTGAGAAACTATCAATAATGATGAGATCCTCAAGCAGTTCTGAACTGGTTTGATCAATGGCAAAGTAGAGGTACAATCCACTGATTAACATCAGGGCCACATTGACCAGCGGTCCTGCGATGGCGATGAGAAATTCCTGAATGGGTTTTTGAGGCATACCCCGGAGTCTTGCTATTCCACCGATGGGTGTCAATAAAATATCCGTTGTTTTTATCCCATATTTTCTAGCGGTCAGCGCATGGCCATATTCATGAAGAACAACACAGGTAAAAAGAGAGATCACGGTCATGGCGAGCCAAAAATAGCCATGCAGACTGAGCTGGTCCTGAAAACCGATATACATGATCAGGATCACGGTAAACCCGAAGGTCCAGTGAATTTTAACAGGTATGCCTGCGAATGTTCCGATGTGTAATGACTGGGACCCGGGTCCTTTCATAATTGCCAGTTGCTTGATTAACGATTCAACATAAAATACCCGTCCAATGTTGCCATGAACGGGTATTTTACATTAAATTCTAATTCAATTTATGAATATAATTGTCCATTTATGATATTCCTGGAAATTACGATTTGCTGGATTTCAGAAGTACCCTCGTAAATCTGAGTGATCTTGGCATCCCGCATCAATCTTTCCACGTGATATTCTTTCACATAGCCATAGCCACCGTGAATCTGTACTGCTTCAACGGTATGTTTCATGGCCATTTCAGCGCAGAAGTATTTTGCCATACTGCTGCTGTGGTCATAATTCATGCCTTCATCCTTGTGCCAGGCAGATTTGAGAACGAGTAATCTTGCTGCCTCAATGTCTGTAGCCATATCCGCCAGCTTAAATGCGATGGCCTGATGCTTGAAAATAGGTTTTCCGAAAGCTTTACGTTCCTGCGCATACTGCGTGGAAAGTTCGAATGCACCCTGAGCGATTCCAAGTGCCTGAGAAGCGATTCCGATACGTCCGCCAGATAAGGTTTTCATAGCAAATTTAAATCCAAAGCCATCCTCCCCGATTCTGTTCTCCTTTGGCACCTTCACATCATTATACATGATGGTATGTGTATCAGAAGACCGGATACCTAATTTATCTTCTTTATTTCCTATAACGACGCCATCCCAGCTTTTTTCTACGATAAAAGCATTGATACCCCGATGTCCTTTTTCCGGGTCCGTCTGAGCGATGACGATATGAATACTGGCACTATTACCATTCGTGATCCAGTTTTTTGTTCCATTTAGAAGATAATAATCTCCTTTGTCTTCTGCAGTTGTTTGCTGACTGGTAGCATCACTTCCTGCTTCAGGTTCTGAAAGACAAAATGCACCGATCCATTCGCCTGAACAAATTTTTGGCAGGTATTTCATTTTTTGTTCTTCATTTCCAAATTTTTCAATTCCCCAGCTAACCAGTGAATTGTTTACGGACATGATCACTGAACAGGAGTTATCCACCTTTGAAATCTCTTCCATAGCCAATACATATGAAATCGTATCCATACCCATTCCACCATATTTTGGGTCTGTCATCATACCCAAAAATCCCATTTCTGCCATTTGTTCGATCTCAGATTTAGGATAGATCATATCTCTGTCTCTGTCGATTACTCCTGGCTTTAGGATTTGCTGTGCAAAATCCCTGGCGGCATCCCTTACAGCGAGTTGTTCTTCTGTGAAATTAAAATTCATTTGATTAATTTTTGTTATGCCACAATGTACACAATTTTTAGAATTGTATAAAGTGATTGGCGGAATGAAATAGCTAAAAAAAATGCAAAAAAAAGGGTGAAAATAATTTCCACCCCTATATCTTAAACGCAAATGTTATTTGCAACGATTATACTCAAATACATCCTGACCAAAATTTGACCATTGTGCGATCTGTTTCTTTGGAATCATGTTTTCACATTCGCCGAAAAGCGCTATGAAATTATCTGAATAAGCGGAACCATCCAGTTTGAAAGCAGGGAAATTACCATCTTTCACATAGTAGCTGGAAACGGCAAACGCCTCTTTGTTGTTGCTGTTGTTTATGGCCACTAAATCATCAGTCAACCATGGATTCAGATAAATCTTGATCTTACTGCTGAATGAAGGATTCAATAACTGAAGCAACATCGGTCTTGTTTTACCTCGCATTTCCACATTAGCTAATTCAAAATAAACATAAGCTTCAGCGATCAGATGTTTTTTGAAATCTTTTGAATCCCAATCAGCACCATCGAGTTTATTATTTAGTCTGTCATTAACGGCAATATAAATATTCGAGATTTCATGTGGTCTGTATATTCTATCAGCCCCTTTGCTGTCTTTGATGGTAATACTCTTAATAATGCCATCCTTTTTTTCGATATGGCTGGCGAAAGTTTCCAATTGACTGCCATCCTTTAAGCTAATAAATACGCTTTTTTCGGTTGTGAAATTATTGGAACCCTGAAGAAGTGTCTGGGATATGCCTATATTTGCCAACCCAAAAACCATTAAAACAATTAGCGATAGTTTCATACTTTGCATTAGATGAATATTTTATTATTAATATTAGTATGTAAAAATAATTGAGTATTCCTTAAATAAAATATTTTTCAGGTAATTATTGAAAACAATTTGGAAAAGATCAATTACTAAGTAAAATAAGGGGACTGAAAGTGTATAATTCGCATCCCTATCATTTAAGACCAAAAAAAGCATTGAAATGCTGCTTTTGATTTTATTTTATTGAAGACCAGTTATATGGAATTCATTTAACAAGCATAAATTTTTTTTTTAAATACCGATTGAGTATTTTACTCGGCATTTACAATTTATTACAAAACTAAAACGAAAATCTATGACAGATCCAAGACCGTGGTTGGAACAATATCCAAACGGGTTACCTGCCAATATTGACTCCAGTAACTACCCATCATTGATTTCTTTCCTGGAAGAAACAATGTCAAAATACGACACACATCCTGCTTTTATGAATATGGGCAAAACGATCACTTTTGGGGAAGCGAACAGACTTTCTGATCAATTAGCCGCCTACCTTCATTCAAGGGGATTAAAACCAGGTGACAGAATCGCTATTATGATGCCTAATTTACTCCAATCCCCGATCGCATTATTCGGTGCGCTGAAAGCGGGTTTGATCGTGGTAAATACCAACCCTTTGTACAAACCAAGGGAAATGAGACATCAGTTCGTGGATTCAGAGGTCAAGGGTATCATCATCGCTGATATGTTCGCTTCAAATCTGGAACAAATCCTGGATGCTACAGAGATCAATACGATCATTTTAACTTCTATAGGTGAAATGATCGGAGGACTGAAGGGAAAGATCGTCGACCTTGTCGTGAAAAAGGTGAAAAAGATGGTTCCTAAATATAACCTGCCGAATACAGTAAAATTCAATGAAGCATTAAAGGTCGGAAAGAAATTCAAAGTAATGGATTTTGAACGAAAACCTGAGGATGTGATCTTTCATCAGTATACTGGCGGAACAACCGGTGTTTCTAAAGGGGCAATGCTAACCAATAAAAATATGGTTTCTAACGTACTTCAGATCAAGGTTGTAATGCAAACCGTGTTAGAAGAGAAAAAGGAAATGGTCTTGACCCCACTGCCTTTGTATCATATTTTTGCTTTAACAGCAAACCTTTTCGGAATGATGAGTCTGGGGGTTACCAATGTACTGGTAACCAATGCCAGGGATCTTCCTTCCGTGATCAAGGAATTCAAAACCCAACCTATTTCAGTATTCACTGCAGTAAACACCTTATTCAAAGCGCTGCTGAATCATAAGGACTTCAGAGCACTTGATTTCTCCAAGCTGAAGGTTGCAGTAGGAGGTGGTATGGCCGTACAGGATGTTGTGGCAGCTGAATGGTATAAAGTAACGGGTATTACCCTGAGTGAAGGATATGGTCTGACCGAATCCTCACCACTGGCGTCAATCAACCCACTCGATGGTTCAGCCCGAATCGGCACCATTGGATTACCTGCTTCTTCAACTTATATGAGGATCGTAGACGAAAGTGGCAAACAACTGGAAGCCGGTGAGATCGGCGAGATCCAGATCAAGGGACCACAGATCATGAAAGGCTATTACAAAAAACCGGAAGAAACCGCCGACGCACTTAAGGATGGTTGGTTATGTACCGGAGATATCGGCATCATGGAACCGGATGGTTATTTCAGGATCGTCGACCGTAAAAAAGACATGATACTGGTTTCTGGCTTCAATGTATACCCAAATGATATCGAAGAAGTCGTTTCAGCACACCCAAAAGTACTGGAAGTGGCTGCTATTGGAATTCCATCAGAAAAATCGGGAGAAGTTGTTAAGTTGTATGTTTCCAAAAAGGATAAATCATTGACGGTTAAAGAACTTACACAATACTGCCGGGAAAATCTGACCAATTACAAAGTACCCAAGGAAATAGAGTTCATCAAGGAAATGCCAAAAACAAATGTTGGTAAAATTCTGAGAAGAGCCCTTCGTGAAATGGAAAATCAGTCTACTGAATGAATGACCCCGCAGCAAGCTGACGGAGTATCAAAGCGGATTTTCTAGTTTCGACGATGCAAGCATCGGGGAATTAAACCCAACTTTTAATTAATAACCTATACGAAGTCAGAGCTTATAAATCCTGAATTATACCTTTTAAAAAAGTGGCTGCACGTTCAATGCAGCCACTTTTTTTATGCAAGGACTGCTGTTTTAGCATTCCGGACACTCTTGCCTGTTCATAGCCATAGTCAAGTGGAAGGCCAATGCAAATAGTCAAGAACAAGGTCAGGTCTGCGCATGCTATTTTGATCAGCCACAAAAAAAATGTCCCCCGGAGTTGAATCCGGAGGACAAAATTTTATGAAAATGATACAGTATTATTTTTTTAACAAATCCCTGATTTCAGTTAACAGATCTTCCTGAGAAGGTCCGGCTGGTGCAGCAGGTGCTTCAACTTCTTTCTTTTTAGATTTGTTGTATGCTTTTACGATCATGAAAAGCACAGCACCAATCAGGATAAAGTCAATGATGTAATTGACAAATTTCCCCCATCTGATGGCTACTTCTGCATTCAAAACAGAACCATCAGCCCCTATACTTGCTTCCTGCATTACATACTTTAATTCTGAAAAATCAACATTACCAAGTAAAAGACCGAAGACAGGCATTATAATGTCATTGGTAAAAGAGCTTACTACAGCCCCAAATGCCCCTGCAATGATGACAGCTACTGCCAGATCCAGAACATTGCCCTTCATAATAAAATCCTTAAATTCTTTAAACATATGGTCAAGTTTTAAAATTAACAATGATTTGTCACAGATAAATATACGCAGTTTAATAGACTTGAAAAAAAATTATGGAACAAATATCAGCTATCCTCAAATGGATATCTATAAAATATTATTCCATTTGACTATAATTTTGCTTTTTCCTCTCTGATTTTATTCAATGCAGAACCCGCTTTTACCCAATCAATCTGTGACTGATTAAAAGTATGTGTTACTTCAAATGTTTCTGAACTTCCATCGGTATGATCCAGCTTGATCTTCAGGTTTTTCCCTGCTTCCATGGTTTCAAATCCAAGGATACTAACCTTATCGTCCTGTCTGATCAAATCATAGTCTGCAGGATTTGCAAAAGTCAGCCCCAGCATTCCCTGCTTTTTCAGATTGGTTTCGTGTATTCTTGCAAAAGATTTAACCACAACTGCTTTCACGCCTAAAAATCTTGGCTCCATAGCAGCATGTTCCCTTGAAGATCCTTCACCGTAATTCTCTTCACCAAATACAATGGTACCTGTTCCGGCTGCCTTATATCGTTTTGCTGATTCAGGAACTTCCAGGTAGTCATTGTCAATATAGTTCAACACCTTATTGGTTTCCCCGTTATAATAATTCACGGCGCCGATCAGACAGTTATTGGAAATATTCTCCAGGTGTCCTCTGTATTTCAACCATGGACCAGCCATAGAGATGTGGTCCGTTGTACATTTTCCTTTGGCTTTGATCAAGATCCTCATGTCTTTCAATTCAGCTGCCTGAATTGGCTTGAAAGGCGTAAGCAACTGTAACCGGTCTGAAACCGGAGATACAAGCACATTAATGCCACTTCCGTCAGTCAATGGTTCTACGAATCCAAGGTCTTCAGCCGTAAATCCTTTTGGTGGCAATTCAATACCCGTTGGCGGATCCAGTTTCACTTCTTTACCTTCTGCATTGATCAGCGTATCTTTCAATGGGTTGAATCCAAGATCACCAGATATGGCGATCGCTGCAACCATTTCCGGAGAAGTTACAAATGCATGTGTATTCGGATTTCCATCTGCCCTTTTGGAAAAGTTTCTGTTGAATGAATGAATGATTGAATTCTTTTCTTTCTTTTCAGAACCAGCCCTTGACCATTGTCCGATACAAGGTCCGCAGGCATTTGTAAAGATCGTCGCTTTCAGATCCGTGAAGATCTCCAGCAATCCATCCCTTGCAGCTGTTGCCCTCACCTGCTCTGAACCCGGATTGATCCCGAATTCCGCCTTTGTTTCCAGGCCTTTATCCAGTGCCTGTTTTGCAATTGAGGCAGCTCTGGTAAGGTCTTCATAACTAGAATTGGTACAAGATCCGATCAGTCCCCATTCGATCTTCATCGGCCAGCCATTCTTTTCAGCTGTTTCACGCATTTTGGAAACCGGTGTTGCCAGATCCGGTGTGAAAGGACCGTTTACGTGTGGTTCCAGTTCTGATAAATTGATCTCAATTACCTCATCAAAGTATTTTTCCGGTGCTGCATATACTTCATCATCACCTGTCAAATAGGATCTGTTGGCATTTGCAAGATCCGCTACCTCTGCTCTTTCGGTTGCTCTCAGGTATCTGTCCATGGAGTCATCATAACCGAAGGTTGAAGTGGTGGCGCCTACTTCAGCTCCCATATTACAGATCGTACCTTTTCCGGTTGCGGAAAGACTCTTTGCGCCTTCCCCAAAATATTCTATAATCGCGCCTGTTCCCCCTTTTACGGTAAGAATACCAGCCACTTTCAGGATCACATCCTTAGAGGCTGTCCACCCGCTCAATTTTCCTGTCAATTTAATACCGATCAGTTTTGGCATCTTCAGTTCCCATGGCATTCCTGCCATTACATCTACTGCATCTGCTCCTCCAACACCGATCGCTACCATTCCCAACCCACCGGCATTTACCGTATGTGAATCTGTACCGATCATCATTCCACCCGGAAAAGCATAGTTTTCCAAAACAACCTGATGAATGATACCCGCACCCGGTTTCCAGAAACCAATGCCATATTTATTGGAAACAGAAGCCAGAAAATCAAAAACCTCTTCACTTGTATCCAAGGCGGATTTAAGATCCAATGCAGCCCCTGACTTTGCCTGGATCAGGTGATCGCAATGTACTGAGGAAGGAACGGCCACTTTTTCTTTTCCAGCCATCATAAACTGAAGCAATGCCATTTGAGCTGTTGCATCCTGCATGGCAACACGATCCGGTGCAAAAAACACGTAATCTTTTCCACGGTTATATTGCTTCAGAGGAGATTCCTGATGCAGGTGGGCATATAATATTTTTTCAGCAAGCGTCAGGGGACGTCCAAGTTCGTTCTTTACCTGATCCACTTTATTTGCAAACTGATTATAGTGCTTTCTCAGCATTTCAATATCAAAGGGCATATTCAATAATTTTGTTTTTAGAAATGAGTTGCAAAGGTATTAAATTTAGTTGAAATCAGGAAGTGTATTTTGACTGATAAGTTGGCTTGACCCATCGTAAAGCCTGACTTTTGGAAATCCTTACCCAACTTTGAATTCAGGACCCGTTTCAATTTGGAAAGCCAATCCCTCAACTATACCTAATTATTGCCTTTTTAAGCAGAATATCAGGCGGCAGGAAACTAAAAACAGCCTGCTCATTTCTTTTACGGAACACATTTGTTATTTTCGCTAATAAAATTCATTCTATTGCGTATTCCAGCCCAGATATTATCCGTTTTACTTCATCCTATTTTGATCATTTTGTATGTATGGATGATCTTGATGGCCATTGACCCTTTCCTCTTCAAACTGGGAGATAAAAATGCAAAAATCATATTTCTGACATACACCTTTGTAAGCACTCTGGTCATCCCCGTCCTTTCCATTTTTATCATGAAAATGCTTGGTTTTGTCAAAAGCTTTGAAATGAAGGACAGCAAGGAACGAATCGGTCCACTGATCGTGATCGGAACACTTTATCTCTGGATGTTTATCAATTATAAAAACGACCCGGGCATTCCCCCCGTTTTTGTGACCTTCATCCTTGGAAGTGTATTCTCTATATTCATTGCATTCTTTATTAACAACTTTTCAAAGATCAGCCTCCATATGGTGGGAATGGGTGGATTTTTCACCGCCCTGCTCCTAATGAAATTCCTGATCAATTACGATAGCTTTTTTATATCCGTGTTCAATTGGTTTTCGGCACAGGTTTCTTTGAGTTTTGTACTGATCGTGATCGCATTGCTCAGCGGATTAGTTGGCAGTGCCAGATTATACCTCAAAGCACACGAAACAAAAGATCTCATTACCGGATTCATTGTTGGAGTTGCGGCTCAGATCATCGCTTACATCATCATTTACTAATTATTCAGACCATGAAAAAAATTATCTTTATCCTTTTCATTGCCTTTTCCCTGCCTGTAATCATCACAGCTCAGGAGGACTACAAAGCTTCCTGCAGAAACCACAAATCTCATGCTGCGAAGATTGTGCCCACCGAGGCCCAACTGGCCCATATGGAATCCATGGCTTTCAGGAGTGATACTTTTGACATCGTTCATTATTCAATTTATCTGGACGAGGTGGATTATGGTTTGAAAAGTATAAAAAGTCACTGTGATGTTCATTTTTTTCCAAAAATGGAAGATCAGAATGCATTGCATCTGGACTTGCTGGACCTGAAAGTAGATTCTGTACTTTTTGAAGGCGCAGCAGTCACTTATAATTATGACAGTCTGATGTTGCACGTATATTTTGATTCATTGCTAACCGTGAATGATACCAGTATAATTAGCGTTTATTATGGTGGCAAGCCTACGATCGATCCATCCGGTTTTGGAGGATTTGATTTTCAGGATGGATATGCCTATAACCTGGGAATCGGTCTTGCATCCATACCACACAACTTCGGAAGGGGATGGTTTCCGTGTTTTGATAACTTCGTAGAACGATCCACCTATGATTTTTTTGTCACTACTCTAAACACCCAAACTGCCTATTGCGTAGGTACACATATAAGTACGGATTCCATCGATGCCAGTCGTAAACGTTTCCATTATTCCATGCAACAACCGATCACAACCTATCAGGCTGCCGTCGCTATTGCGGATTACAGAATAACCAGAACCATGCATGAAGGTATTGAAAAAGAGATTCCGATCGAACTCGTTTCTAAACCTCAGGATACAACAAAATTTAAAAACAGTTTCGCCTTTATAGCTGAATCCCTCGATGCACTGGAATACTGGTACGGACCATATCAGTGGGAAAGGGTTGGTTATGTGATCACGACCGTTGGCGCCATGGAGCACCCAACCTGTGTGGCATATCCCTCTTCTCTCGGTTTGAATGAAAATCCATACAATAACATGGACATCATGTCTCATGAACTCGCACACCACTGGTTCGGAAACCTGACTACACTAACTACGGCTTACGATATGTGGATCAAGGAAGGCACCTCCGAATATGGTTATCACCTGTTCACCAAGGAATTTTTAGGGGATGAAGAATTCTTTGATCTCATCGCCAGCAATCAATTTGATGTTATTGAAAATGCACACAGGAACGATGATGGGTACAGAGCCCTGTCCGGTATGCCATTTGAATATACCTACGGCACGACAACCTATCAGAAAGGCGCTGCCGTTATCCATAATATGCATAGTTATTTGGGGGACTCCCTCTTTAAAGTTGGCGTTCGGGCCATTCTGGATGAGTTTGCATATAGCCATTGCGATGCAGCTGATTTTGAATCCATTCTTTCAGCGGCAACCGGAAAAGACATGTCTTCTTTCTTTAATGACTGGATCTATGCACCGGGTTTTTCTGCTTTTGAAATAGATTCAATGCATGTCAGTCCAAACGGAAATCAATATGATATCGACCTGTTTATCGAACAAAAACTATTCCACGCGCCGGAATACCATCAGCAGGTGCCTATGGAAGTGAGCTTTTTTGATGCGGACTGGAATCAGCATGTTCGGAAGATTGAACTGAGCGGACAGCATTCAATTGCCAGTCTGAGTCTTGATTTCGAACCGGTATTTCAGATCCTGAATCATAACAGCTTCCTCAATAACGGGCAGTTGTCCTATCTTCAGACCATTAGGGAAGATGACAAATACGAATTCAATCGCAGCAAGTTGGCTATTTCTGTGGAGGGCCTGCAGGATTCTTTACTTGTTTTTGTAGAACATGTGTATGGTGCCCCGGATCCGATCCTTCGGGAGGATCTTGACATCGAACTTTCAAAAAATCATTACTGGCTGGTCGATGGGATCAACCCGGAGGACGCAATGATCAATAATGTAAAATTCTATTATGAAGGGAACCACGAAGATTACCTGGATTATGATTTGACCAATGACAGTGAGGACGACATCATATTACTGTATCGTCGCAATGCATCTGAAGACTGGGTTGAGTATCCATACGCGGTCAAGAATAAATTCATTCCAGGGGATGGAAAAGGATTTTTCCGGGCAGACAGTTTACTTTTTGGTCAGTTTACATTTGGAAACGGAGATTATTTTGCCGTGAATACAAAAGAAGATCTGCTTGCAGATAGCGGTATAAAAATAAGACCAAATCCTGCCAGTGATGAGATCCATGTCAGACTTGAAAATCAGGATCAAGGAACCAAATTACAGATTATCAATCAGCTTGGTCAGGTGATTTGGGTAGAAATGACGGAAGGAGACAGAACGAAACTAAATATTTCAGGCTGGTTGTCCGGCATCTATGTACTGAATGTATTAGACCGAAACAACAAGGTCATTTGCCGGGAAAAATTTGTAAAGATCTGATCCGGCTTATTTGATAATGCTATAGGTACAAACGATTTTTTCCGGATCACTCTGTCCGGGATAAAGGATACTGATGTCAAAATCAAGTGTGTCCGCATTGAGTACACCGGTGGATTCAAAAATAATGTAATAAACTGTGTCCTGACCCTGGGGAACACCCAGCCACTGGTCCGGAAAATAAATGGAATCATCGTGTACGCTTGCTTCCAGAATAAAATCTGGTGTGCTTACAAAATCAACCCTTATATCAAAAGGACCCGTTGCCCTGTAAATATCCACCGCAGTAAACTGATCGGTCAATCCACAATTAACGTAGCCCTCATAACTACCTAAAAAAGCATCAGAAACCCGCACTTCACAGTCTTTTCCGGAAAATCCCTCAGGACATTCTTTCGTACAAGAGAAAAACACGCCTGTAAAGACAGATAGCAAAAGGAATAAAGCCGAAGGATAGATTTTACGAAGCACTAGTTTGAATATTTGGTATTAAATAAAATTATAATATAAATTTAACATAAATTAATCCACTTTGTAATGCACCTTGCATAAAAAAATTAATTTGCACTGATTGTCATCAAAAATCTTTATACATTTGCAGTAGTAATCATGAAATAGTAACATTTCATTCGTTATTTCGTGCATACATTTTAAGGAAATCGTTTTTTCCTTTTTTGAGAACTTGAGAAGATATATATTTTATGCTAGAATTTGGTTTAACATCAGATCAGCAGGAGGAGTCCGTATTGGACCATGTGGTAACTAATCCCACCTTGCTTTCCGAACTCATCGTCTACAACGATGATCACAATACTTTCGACTGGGTAATTCAATGTTTAATGGACATTTGCAACCATGAATTTGAGCAATCCGAACAACTTTCCCTTATCGTTCATTACAAAGGAAAAGCCGTTGTTAAAACAGCTGATCTGGACATATTGAGTCCGATGAAAAATGCGCTGATAGACCGGGGTCTTTCCGCAGTGATCGAGTCCTGCAATAGTAAATAAACAACTAATAACTTTTTTACTTAATACAACATTGGTGTTGTCTCTTTTTGGTTTTGGAAAGATAATTTTCCTTTTTTCTGGTGTTTCAAATTAATTCTTTGCCAGCGAAAACAAAAACTCCAGTCCCCCTTTATTGTATTTTCTGGCAGAAATACTGCCGCCATGCAGCTGAATTGCATTTTTAACAATCGCTAATCCCAGACCGGTTCCTCCCGTTTTCCTGGACCGGCCACTATCCACCCGATAAAACCTTTCAAAAATCCTTGGAAGATGTTGTTCTTCAATTTCATTTCCAGTATTGGCAACAGAAAAATGCAAATAACCATTTTCATCCATATAATTATCGACAATAATGGAAAATCCCTCCCCGCCATATTTGATGGCATTGTCAAACAAATTATAAAACACTGAATAAAGAAGGGTCCTGTTCCCGTTCATCGACAATTTTTCGGGTAGATGAAGTTTTATCTTCACTTGGTGTGTCTCCAGTTTTAATTGCAGGCTCTCTTTGACTTCATCTAAAATTTCAACGATATCTAGCTGATCAAAAACGAAATTACTATTTGTTTCCTCTATATTATTGAGGGTAGATAAGTCTTCAAGCAAAGCGGTAAGTTTCTTTGTCTGTGCGTAGGCTTTCTCGATGAAATAGGATTTCTTTTTATCCTTCAGGTCATTGTTGAGCACGGTTTCAAGATAAGCCTGAATCGTAGCAGCCGGTGTTTTTAACTCATGAGAAATATTTGAAGTCATCTGTTGCTTCATAATTTTTCTTTTTTCCAGTTTGGAAATATCCTTGATTACAATCTCAAAATTTTCATCTTCAAAGAAGATACAGCTGATCTCAAAATATTTATTGTTCTTGAATATTTCTATATGATGTTGGGGCAAATTATGGATATTGATCTCATCTTCTTTTTCCAGTTGATGGTCAATAAATTGATTGATCTCAATGAAATCAGCCACATTGAAAACGTCGGAAGCAGATATGGTCGTTTTTTTAGAAATGTGATTCAGAAAATGAATGAAATGATTATTGGAAAATATTTTTTCCTTTTTCCCGGAAAAGAAAGCCACCCCTTCATTTAAAGCATCCAAATGGCCAAATAGCTTATTTTTCTCAATGGAAAGTGAATCTTTGGCTTCCGTCAGCTGATTATAGATCTTTACAATTTCAGAACTAACAACCCCCAATTCTCCTTCCGGAAAATGGACCGCTTCCACTTTATTTCCTCTTGAAATTGCGATGGCAAAATCCTTGAGCCGGACAAGGGTCTGACTGATCCTGTTCATGATCAGGATCAGGACCAGAACGCTAAGCAAACTGATGGTGATCAGATAAAATATGAAAACTTTCTCCGCTTTTAAAAAATCCTGAATTTTTACGTCATATAATGCCGCCGTCCTGATATAATATGCTCCGTAATATTTTGAATAATAATAATAACTGAAACCAGTGGTAGCAGACATTCTGATATTTGAACCGAATTCATTTCGAAGGGCAAGTTGTAACTCGGGTCTTTTTAAGTGATTTTCCATCTCATCCAGGGCCCCGACTTCACTGTCATAATTAACGATACCTGATGCATCAATAACACTGATCCGAATATTGGTCTCCGGTAAAATGCTTTTAAGGGAATCGATTTGAAAGTAGGCACCCGTTTGGTTGATCCGCTTGTTCACAATGTATTTATTGGTCATTTCGGTGATGTTGTCCAGGGTGTTTTCCAATTGTCTTGTCCGGAAATCACTTTCCCTTTTGTACTGAAGCAGCACGATGAGCACAGAAAATACGACAAAGACCAGGACCAGGTACAAGGTGAGTCTTTTATTAAAACTTAGTTTGTTTAACATGGGTTAAAACATTATTTGGTGGATTAATTCTCAAAAGTGTAACCATAACCGGATTTACTTTTTATCTGATCCCCGTATTTGATCATCTTCTTTCGCAATCTGGTGATGTGTACGTCAACTGTCCTAAGTGTCACTATGGTCGTATCTTCCCATACTTTTTTGAGAATGTCATTTCTTGAATAAATCATGCCACGATTGCCCAGCAAAAGCGCCAGAATTTCAAATTCCTTTTTGGTCAGTTCAATTTTCTGAGCCTTTATCGTGACCGTTCTTTTTTTAAAATTTAACTCCAGATCCTCATAAATCAGTGATTTTTCAGCAGAACTGCTCAATTCAGCGGATCGCCTCAGGACGGCCCTAACCCGGACAGCGAGCTCTTTCAAAGAAAAAGGTTTGGTAATGTAATCATCCGCGCCCAGACCAAATCCCGTAATCAGATCGTTTTCTGTGTTTTTGGCCGTTATAAATATAATGGGCACTTTCAATCCCAGTTCATTCCTGATCTTTTCTGCTGCCCTGAATCCAGACATTTTTTCCATCATCACATCCAAAAGGATCAGGTCAAACCGGCTCAGGTCTTTTTTCAACGCCTCTTCGGCAGCGTAGGCTATTTCAGTCTCATAGCCTTCGCTTTCAAGATTGAACTGCAGAATTTCACACAAATCCTCTTCATCGTCGACAATTAATATTCGTTGCCCTTGTTTTTGCATGATCCTTTTTTACTTGATTTCATTAATGTCCTTATGCGCTATGTTGGTTCCCGTAATGGCATAAATGGACGCCTCCGCCATGTTGGTTGCCTGATCCCCGATCCTTTCGATCGAGGAAACCATGGACCGAATATCAACAAAGTTAAAAATGAGTTCCTGTGATTCTTTATTTATCTCCAGATTTGCCAAAGTCTTCTTTAATATTTTTTGATTCAGAGAATCAATTTCATTGTCCTTTTCTATGGTTTTTATGGCCGTTTCCACATTGTTGTTCATAAAAGACAGAATCGAATTCCGAACCATTTTAGTCGTCGTTCTCAGCATGGTCAACAAATATTGAGTCGGTTTACCTGCGATGTATTTCCCTTTCAGATCCTGGCTAAAGTGGTAAATTTTGACCACCAGGTCGCCGATCCTTTCCAGGTTGATCACCATTCTGTATAATGCGAAAATATGTCTCAATTCCGAAGCAACCGGGTTATACAATACTATGGCCTGGATGATCTTATTGTCCAGAATGATCTCCAGATTATCCAGGTCTTTTTCATTTAAGATCAGGGTTTTGCCCCATTCCTTTATCTTTTTTCCATCGTCAGATTCGATGATCTTATCCAAAATATCAAGCTGTGTTAATACCAGATTGGACATTTTTTCAAATTCACTGTTCATGACTTCTAACGCAAGATCTTTATTTGATGACATAAGCTTTCAATTGATTAGCTGAATTTTCCGGTTAAATATTCCTCGGTACGTGTATCAACCGGATTGATAAACATATTTTTAGTTTTTCCGTATTCCACCAGTTCTCCAAGATACATAAACATGGAATAATCTGATATTCTTGAAGCCTGTGACATATTGTGTGTCACAAGCAAAATCGTATATTTTTCCCTGAGTTCCATCAACAGCTCTTCCACTTTTTTCGTCGCAACTGGATCCAGGGCGGATGTAGGTTCATCCAATAAAACCACATCGGGTTTAAAGGCCAGTGCCCGGGCGATACAAAGTCTTTGCTGCTGCCCCCCCGACAAAAAACTACCCTTCTTTTTCAGGGAATCTTTCACCTCATTCCAAAGAGCAACATCCTTCAGGGACTTTTCAACTATTTCCTCCTTTTCATCCTTCTTGAGCCGGATCCCGTTGAGATGATATCCTGCCAGCACATTTTCCTGTATGCTCATGGTCGGAAATGGATTTGGCCGCTGAAAAACCATGCCGATCTTCCGCCTCAACATGATCGTCGAAATATCGGAAGTATTCTGTCCATTCAGGAAAATTTCACCTTTCGTTTCAATATTCGGATACAGATCATGAATCCTGTTTATGGCCCGAAGCATTGTACTTTTACCACAACCGGAAGGGCCCATTATGGCCGTCACCTTATTTCTGACGATGCCTGCAGATACGTCTGTCACCGCATATTTGTCTTTGTTATAGGAAACAAATAAATTTTTGATTTCCAAGACCGGATCGTCTACTTTAATAATATTTCTACTCATTTATGTGGTTCTTTTGGCAATAATGTTCTTCGATATAATATTGAGGGCAAGAATCAGGATCATCAGTAACAAAGAAGAGGACCAGATCAAGTCGACCAT
>Ga0102814_10001248_pt1 | contig 18175 bp, 17 predicted proteins | sample ColrivemetaGS741_FD_79112 | JGI IMG/M metagenome (GOLD analysis project Ga0102814, IMG submission 79112) | Estuarine microbial communities from the Columbia River estuary - Flood tide ETM metaG S.741 | ecosystem: Environmental > Aquatic > Marine > Intertidal zone > Estuary | place: USA... | reverse complement strand
GGAAATATACTATGACTGCATTGATAGAGGGGTAAAAGGAAAAGAAGCCGTTGAATTGACATTGATGAATCACATGGATGTTATTGTGGCTGCAACATAGGATCTTGATCAGGCATTGGATTATGTGGATATGCTTCAGGAGCATATTGAATACCGGTTGAAGCATTATTCAAAGTGTATTACGAAAAGCACTGATAATTATCTGAAATATCTGCAGGAAACCTATGTTCGTCAGTTAAAGCAGAAGCTCAGAATAGAACTTGATCAGGATTAAGGCTCTATTTAGTATTGAAGCAATAATTCGGTCGTATCAAATGCGGTAGTGATCACCGACTTTATTCCATTATTGGAAGTTCCTGATAAATAATAGAAGTACGAGTACATAGTATTTCCGTCATTCACACATATGATCGATGTATCTATTATTCCATATAAGTTTTGCTGATCTTTGGAGCAACACTCTTCGCAATCCACTTTTCCATCCTGTTTAGTGAACGCAAGAAAGTCAGAAACAGAAGAGGGGGAAGCATTTATGAAGCGGAGATTGACCCAGCTTTTGGCTGTTGTGCCAAAATTCCTGACGTTGTCTTCTTTCAATGTCATGGTAGAAAAGTAGATGTTTTCGTTAATATCGAAATAAAGATCTTTTGAAGCTTTTAAAACGTAACGTTCCATTTTATCTCTTGGGAAAGTAAAGGAATAATTACCATCTGATCCTAATGTTTGGGTGCCGATCAATTGAAGGTCTGTTGTTCCAACCGGCACTTGATAAAGTTTCACAACAGCTCCTGTGTGAGAAGTGTTGAAGGTTTTATCCGATATGTTTCCTTTAAGTGTGAACTCGCCCTTTCCTTTCTTGCAGCCTATGAAAGAGAGTCCTAATATTAAAATGACAAATAGTCTCATGAACTAAAATTACAATTCTTCACTGAAAACGTCAAAACGTTCACTAACATTCTTCTGTGGATAATTAATGCTTATATTTTTTATTCAAGGTGATTTGTAGAAATTTAAAACTCCTATATTGGTCGTACAAACTTAAAATCTATTGCTATGTCAGAATTAGACAACATGAATGCAGGAACTGAAGCACGTCCTACCTTATTAACAGTGCTTTGTATCTTAACGTGGATCGCTAGTGGTCTTGGTGCGTTAGCTTATTTAATCCTTGTAGTCGCTGGTGCTGCTATGGCGGATGCTCTTTCTAGCATCCCTGGAGTAGGATCTATGGTTACTTCTGGAATGATCTTCCTTGTGCTTGCACTTTTAGGATCTGTTTCTAAGATCGTTGGAGCAGCTCAAATGTGGAAGATGAAGAAGATGGGATTCTATCTTTATGCTGTAGGTGAACTAGTAGTATTTATTGCTGGTTACATGGCTGTTAAAGATATCCCTGCTGAAATGGGAGGCGGATTCCCTGTAATGGGTCTTGTATTCTCTGCAGTGTTCATCGGTCTGTACGGAATGAACCTCAAGAAAATGGCTTAATCTGAACAATTTAAAGTAAAGGAACCTTTCGGGGTTCCTTTTTTATTTAACTAACAAAAATAACTATGTATTCACGAGATTTAGAATTTGCTTTTGGAGCAGCAATGGTAGGGTTTGTATTAATCGTTTTGGCGATTTCTCTTACAATTGCTATCCTTTATTTGATGAACCTTCAAAACTTAATGAAAGAGGTAAATCAAAAAAATAGATTGGTAGAGCCAGGGAATGTTTGGCTGATGCTGATTCCATTATTTAATATCATCTATCCATTCATACTTTATCCAAAGATCTGTGATTCAGTAAAAGCCGAATTTGAATATCGCGGAAAACCAGAAGTTGGAGATTACGGACGATCTTTAGGGATCACAATGCCGATCCTTGGTTTAGTTGGCTTTGTTCCCTTTCTTGGTACTTTTGCCGGACTTGCCAATCTTGTGATCTTTATCATATTTTGGGTAAAAATGGCTGAGTTTAAAAACAAGCTTCGAAAAATACCAAAAACTGGAGATGGGTTAAGTTCCAGCAAAGATTTGATCGATTAAAAAAGACGAAAACCTCAGAAATGAGGTTTTTTTTATGATAGAATTATGGATGAATTGCAATTAGATGATGTCCGCTCAATAGATCAAGAGAAAGAAAGAAGTTCATTTTTAACAGTGATCTGCATTTTATCTTTTGTTGGAAATGGTTTAGGTATCGCTCAGGGTTTTTTAGTGTTTTCTCTTGCCGGATTTTATTATAGGATGTTTCACTCGGTAGCTGCGGTAGGTCAAGGAACTTTAAAATCGCAAATGAGAACGGTTGATAGTGTGATCAACGCGGTGTCTTGGTTCGGTATCATTGTTTTATTGAGCAGTATTGTGTGTTTGATCGGTGCTATATTGATGTGGAGACTCAAGAAAATAGGTTATATGCTTTATGTGCCGTTTCAGATGATACCGGTTGTATATTTTGTTTTTAGTTTACTTTCATTTATTCCGGCCGAAGGCCATGGAGTGGCTTTAATGTTTGGATTCTTTTACTCGCTTTTACCATTGGCATTTATTGTGCTTTTTGGGATTCAGTTAAAGCAAATGAAGTAAGAAATAGGCGACGCGAATAATGAACTTCTAGCTTGTTTTTGTACCTTCGTTTTCCTAAAATCAACAATTATGTCGGAAGATAAGAAGATCATTTTTTCAATGGTCGGGGTGTCTAAAGTCACACCACAAGGAAAACAGATCATTAAGGATATATACCTTTCATTTTTTTACGGAGCTAAAATTGGGATCATCGGTTTGAATGGTTCCGGTAAGTCGACCGTTATGAAGATCATTGCTGGGCTAGATAAAAACTACCAGGGTGATGTTGTATTTTCTCCGGGGTATTCTGTAGGATATCTGCCTCAGGAACCTGAGCTTGATTTGAATAAGACCGTTAAGGAAGTCGTTATGGAAGGTGCTCAGGAAACTGTTGATGTTCTGAAAGAATATGAGGAGATCAACAATGCTTTCATGGATGAAGAGGTTTTGAATGATCCTGATAAAATGGATAAGCTTATTGCTCGACAGGCAAAAGTTCAGGATAAGATCGATGCACTCGATGCCTGGGAATTGGATTCAAAGCTTGAAAGGGCTATGGATGCGCTTCGTTGTCCTCCTGATGATCAGAAGATCTCTACACTTTCAGGGGGTGAAAAGCGCAGGGTTGCGCTATGCCGTTTGCTACTGCAAAATCCGGATGTCCTTCTATTGGATGAGCCTACCAACCACCTTGATGCTGAGTCGATTGATTGGTTGGAACAACACCTTCAACAATATAATGGGACGGTCATTGCAGTAACACACGATAGATACTTCCTTGATAATGTTGCTGGTTGGATCTTAGAATTGGATAGAGGAGAAGGTATTCCATGGAAAGGAAATTATACCTCATGGTTGGAGCAGAAGGGGAATCGACTTAAGGAAGAGGAGAAATCAGAAAGTAAGCGTCAAAAAATGCTCGCTCGAGAGTTGGAGTGGGTTCGCATGAATCCAAAAGGAAGACACGCCAAGAATAAAGCAAGGATTGCCAATTACGAGCGAATGCTTGTGGAAGATCAGAAGACGAAAGAAGAGGCGCTGGAAATACCAATCCCTAACGGTCCAAGACTTGGGATGAATGTAATTGAGGCTTCGCATGTGGCGAAATCCTTTGGAGATAAATTACTTTATGATGACTTGATTTTTAACTTACCGCCAGCAGGAATCGTTGGGATTATTGGGCCTAATGGTGCTGGTAAGACGACGATCTTTAAAATGATCATGGATGAGATCGAGCCAGATGCAGGGGAATTTAAGGTAGGGGAAACGGTTAAGATTGGCTATGTCGATCAAACCCATAAGGATATTCATCCAGATAAAACGGTATTTGATGTGGTTTCTAATGGATTAGAATATGTAGAAGTTGGAAGTCAAAAGATCAATTCCAGAGCATATCTCTCCAAGTTTAATTTCAACGGAGCGGACCAGAACAAGAAAGTAGGTGTTTTATCCGGTGGAGAAAGGAACAGGCTGCATTTGGCAATGACGCTTAAAACAGAAGCGAACGTACTTTTATTGGATGAGCCAACCAACGACATTGATATCAATACATTAAGAGCTCTTGAAGAAGGAATTCAGAACTTTGCAGGTTGTGCCGTGATCATTTCCCACGACCGTTGGTTCCTTGATAGAATTTGCACCCACATTTTAGCCTTTGAAGGAGATTCTCAGGTCTATTGGTTTGAAGGTTCATATACAGAATACGAAGAGAATAAGAAGAAGCGACTTGGTGATTCCGGACCAAAAAGGATCAAGTACAGAAAACTTGTCAAATAATCAGATATGGATCCACTTCATGGTATTACTTTGGAGCGAATGCTAAAAGAATTGGTAGATAAACTCGGTTGGGATCATTTAGGGTATTTGATCAAGATCAATTGTTTTAATCATGAACCCAGCATAAAGAGTAGTCTGAAATTTTTGAGAAAAACACCATGGGCCAGAGCAAAAGTGGAGAAATTATACATCGAAAGAATTGCGGAACCAAGAATACAGGATCAATTAAAAAATAATCTATGAGTGTAAGAAATTTAGAACCGAAAGAGTTATGGAATCATTTTAATGATCTTAATGATGTTCCGAGGCCTTCTAAAAAGGAGGAAAGAGTGATCAAGTTTATGGTTGATTTTGGGAATTCATTAGGGTTGGAGACGAAGGTTGATAAAATCGGTAACGTGATCATCAAAAAACCTGCGTTTGCTGGAATGGAAGATCGAGAAACGTTGATCCTTCAGTCACACCTTGATATGGTTCATCAAAAGAACAATGAAACGGTGTTTGACTTTGATTCTCAAGCTATTGAAATGATCGTGGATGGTGATTGGGTTAAAGCAAAAGGAACTACTCTTGGGGCAGACAATGGAATAGGTGTTGCTGCAATTATGGCATTATTGTCTTCAAAAGACATCAAGCATCCAGCGCTTGAAGCCTTTTTCACGATCGATGAAGAAACAGGTATGACAGGTGCCAAGGAAATGGATGGAGGTCTTTTGTCAGGAAAGATCTTATTGAATCTTGATACAGAAGATGACGATGAATTATCAATTGGTTGTGCAGGTGGTATAGATACTAACACTTCATATAAATACACACAAGTATCTGTTAAACATGATTTTGAGTGTTTTTCAATTGTTTTAAAAGGGCTTCTTGGTGGACACTCAGGAATGGACATTCATCTGGGTAGAGGAAATGCAAATAAGTTGCTTGTTCGGTATTTGTATCACTTGGTATCACTTGTTGACATACAGCTGATCGAATTTGATGGCGGTAGTCTAAGGAATGCAATTCCAAGAGAGGCTTCTTGTGTTATATCTGCTCCAAAAGGATCTCTATCGTTTTTAGCAAGTGAAACGGATTCTTACTTTGCTATGTTGAATCGTGAATACGGTTTGATTGAACCAAATTTAAGCATTAGTGTTGGTCAGGCAAGCGATTCTGAGAAAGCCGTAGATGACCAAGATCTGCATAAGATTTTAAATGCGCTTTATGCGGTACATAATGGAGTTTATCGAATGAGTCCTGAGATTGAAGGGTTAGTTGAGGCGTCTTCTAGTTTGGCTAGAGTGATCATTAAGGATGGAGAGTTTTCTACCCAATCCCTTCAGCGATCAAGTGTCGAATCCAGTAAAGGAGACATTGCTAACATGATCAGAAGTGCTTTTGAAAACATGGGTTGTGCGGTAGTTCAAACTGGAGATTATCCTGGATGGGCTCCAAATTCAAATTCAAGGATCCTGCATTTAATGAACGACTTGTATCGAACAACGTTCAATGAAGAGCCACAAGTAAAAGCGTGTCACGCAGGTTTAGAATGTGGGATTTTAGGAAAACACTTACCAGGAGTAGATATGATTTCTTTTGGACCGAACATTAGAGGTGCGCATAGTCCGGATGAAAAAGTGCAGATTTCATCTGTCCAAAAATTCTGGAAGTTCCTTTTATTAACCATTGAAGCTACTCCATCAAAAGCATGATGGATAATCGAAATGAGTTGATCAAACTCGCAAATACGAAAATGCCCTTTGGTAAATACAAAGGGCATTTTTTGATTCATATACCCGAGCCTTATTTGGTTTGGATGAAGAATGAAGGGTTCCCAAAAGGCAAAATAGGGGAGCAGCTTGCAATTATTCTTGAGATCAAGGTGAATGGGTTGGAGTCGTTGATCTATCCGTTAATAAAAAAATAAATAAATATCTAAATTTATATTTCCTTCTGTATTCTATTGTTTTTTAAGTGTTTAAGTGGCTTTTTTAAAGTCATTTATTCATGTTTTAATTGACATTTTTTAATTTATTTCATTTTTTTTGAAACATTCTGATCGAAGCGGGCGTAAATGGCCCTGTATCGAATGATAAATAGTGAAAATTAAAAAAGGAATCATGATAAATAACAGTTTGAAATTAGCACAGTACAAGCTTGCACAACACAGAGTACAAGGGACTAAGAGCAAGATGAATATCCATGAAGTAGCGAAATTAATGGATGCTATTAAAACTGCAGAACAAGCTAAAAGTGTTCAGCAAAACTCAATTTTTCATTCGTTTAGCATGAATTAAGTAAACCAATCATAATCAGTAGGATAGGAGTTCGTTTGGACTCCTATTTTTTTTGTATACATTTGTAAATATCTAATTCAGCAAAAATAATTTACAAATGTTAATCTCTGAGCGAATTCAAATGGTGATCAAGATGCATAATCTTACGCCTTCTTCTTTTGCAGATAAAATTGGTGTTCAACGGTCTAACGTGAGTCACGTATTGTCCGGTAGAAGTAAGCCTGGCTTGGATTTCCTAGAGAAGGTACTTGCTGGTTTTCCTCGAGTAAATGCTCATTGGTTGATTACAGGGGAGATAAATGATTCTTCTTCAACATCCTATAGCGAGTTAAATCAAGTAAAAAATGAGACACTCATCGAAGAGAAAGACAATAATGAAATCGATAGAATTGTGATTTTCTATAGAAATGGTACTTTTTCGGAATATAAGCAAGCTTAACTTTCGATAACAGCAGAACCAATAAGTTCTTCACCTTTGTACCAGGCTGCAAACTGTCCGGGGGCAACACCTTTCTGCTTCTTCTCGAACAAAAGAAAGAACTGGCCATTCTTTTTGATCAAATGTGCTTTCTTAAGTGGTTGTCGATATCTGATCCTTGCAGAGACTTCCAGATTTTCATCCGTGTTCATTTCAAAATTAGAATTGATCCAATTCATTGTGTCTTTCTGTAGTTTCAGGGCCCAGCGGTTTAATCCAGGATGTTCTTCTGTTTGACCGGAAAATACAATGTTATTTTCGATGTCTATTCCGATCACGAATGATGGCTGAGGGCGACCTCCAATGTGTAGGCCTTTTCTCTGTCCGACAGTGTAATAATGAGCCCCATTGTGTTCTACCACTTTCTTTCCGTCTTCTCTTTTGTATTGAAAAGGTTTTGCCAGCTCTTCGATGTTATTTGGGTTTACTTCGAGCAGATCATACGCCTTGAATTGTGGTAGATCCGGTGAAACTTCAATCACATCCCCTTTGATTGGTTGAAGCTTTTGCTGAAGAAATGTTGGAAGACTGATCTTGCCTACAAAGCACAAGCCCTGAGAGTCTTTCTTTTCAGCGGTTACTAATCCCATCTGCGCTGCAATTGCTCTTACTTCAGGTTTCAATAATTCGCCAATCGGAAAAAGTGCTTTGGATAACTGTTCTTGATTTAACTGACACAGAAAATAACTCTGATCCTTATTTGGATCTTTACCGGCGAGTAGACCAAAAGTGCCGTCCTCGTGCTCAATTTTCCTGCAATAATGACCTGTAGCAACGTAATCAGCTCCCAGATCCATTGCTGCCTTTAAAAAGACATCAAATTTGATCTCTCTGTTACATAATACATCTGGATTTGGTGTTCTGCCTGATTCGTATTCACTGAACATATAGTCTACAATGCGACTTTTATACTCTTCTGAGAGATCGATCACCTGAAAGGGTATTCCAAGTTGCTGGGCAATAATAAGTGCGTCGTTTGAATCGTCAATCCATGGACAATCGTCAGATAATGTTACGCTTTCGTCATGCCAGTTGCGCATGAACATGCCGATTACTTCATATCCTTCCTGTAACAGTAAATAAGCTGCTACACTGGAGTCAACACCGCCTGATAAACCTACGACCACTCTTTTCACATTGCAAATTTACCGAATAATTGTTTTATTGGTTGGGTTTCATTTTGGTGCTAAAAATTGACAAATATAAATTAGTTGTGTTTACAAATATAAAAAGCAGATTTAACGTTATATAACAAAGCGTATTTAGAACATTGGTTTCATTTTTGCTATTTTCGTTTTATGCTAAGGTTGATCATTGTCGCTTTATTGTTCGTTCCTTTTACCTCCAGTTCGCAAGAATGTGACAGGGTACTCTTTACAGGGAAGGTTATAGATTCTCTTAGGCCACAGGCTTTCTATAATCTTATGGTTGTAAACAGATCGAATGGACGAGGAGTTTTTGGTCAACCGAATGGTTCTTTTTCTGTTTACGTGAATAACGGTGATACCATAGCTTTATCTGTCAAGGATTATCCATTATATACTGTTATAGTTGAAGCTGACTCAAATTGTCAATGCAAAAGAACCATTTATATTGAAGGAAGGCCTCAGGAAGTCACTGAGGTGGTTGTTCGACCATTAAAGACACTTGATCAGATAAAAGAAGAAAGAGCGGCTCTTGCAATGAGAGAAACGCGAATGGTAACCGGAATTGAAGCTCTTCAAAGTCCAATCACAGCATTGTATCAGGCTTTTTCAAAAGTTGAACGAAATAAGCGCTGGATTGCTGAACAGGAGTACAAGGATGATCAACGTATGGTTGTTAAAGAGTTACTTCGACTTTATGTTGCCTACGAGATCATAGATCTTGAAGAAGAAAAGTTTGATTCTTTCATCGCTTTCCTTAATGTCAATGATGATTTTCTAAAGACTGCTTCTGAGATGGAATTGATCACTTATATCAAGGATAAGTTTGACCATTTCAAGCAAATGAACTGGGAATGATCTAATGCTGTAGTATTCTTCCTTTTTGTCCTTCGGGAATCTTGAAGATCCATTCATAATATCCGATAAAGTGAGAGTCAAAAAATCCTTTCCTGTAATAAAGGTTTTCAGGGATATAAACACGTTCGTTTTCTGATAAACCACCTGCGCAAGTTTGAGGAGCAACACCATCCTGAAGGCAAGGAGGGTCTGTAATGAAGTCACTTCCATATTGCCACACCTGACCCCATTCATCTAATTTTACTTTTCCTGCGGATGCGTTTTCAGGTGAAATGATATAATACCCACCAAAAGCGATTTTACCTCTCAATTCTTCAATGATGCCAAGTGAATAGGCGTATCCCATGCTGTGAGCAACAATGAATAACGTATCGTTCACAGATCGATTTGGGATTTCGTTCAGCATGACCAGTAGATTTCTGCCGGCAATTTTTCCATTATTAACTCTTTTGTCAAAACCTGATTGATTGGAGTTGCTAGGTAAAAGATCTTTTGTCTTAACAACTTTGTCTCCATATAAACTAAGCGACTTTATCTTTTGTGTGTGACAGATGTGTTTTTTGCGATTGTTACATCTCCTGGGATAGCTGGTGGATAAAGATGAAAATGAATATAAACTTCTGTGATTGCTGGTTTCCACGCTAAAATGTCCGTCAGCGTAATACGTTTCAGTGGGATTGATCCTTTTGATGAATTGTTCATCAATTGCTTTCCACGGCCTCCAGTAATTGAATCGATCATAGTTGTAGATCAAGTTTGAAGAATTTGGGAATTCAATGCCATTTTTTTGTATGTCGCCAAAATTCTCTTCAAAACTGTGACCGTTTGAAGTTGGTCGATAACCATTTACAAAGACCAGAATTCGTTTGGTAGCATCAGATAAGATTAGTTTTGATGTTAAATCGATTCCCAGGTGGTTGTATACTCTCTGATCTGTCAATGAATCATCAGGAGAGATGCAGTTGATAACGATATAATGGCTTGATGCCGGCCTTAGGTATTGATGATGTTTTAAGATCAGATTATCATTATCTGAGATGAATTTCAATTCGGTTATTTTTCCATCAAGGCCTTGTTTGGCATCGAAATACAACACTTTTTTTCTTTGTTTAATGTACCACTGATCACCTTTTTTGATCAATATCTCTGAGCTGAGAGTACTTTCCGGGTTATCTCTGAGGAATTCATTTTGAAGTACAGATCTATTAACAGCGTAATATCCTAATTCATCAAATTCACTGATGTGACCGGAAACAACCTGGTATTTATCCAGTTGATATCCGATGAAATAATACCCGAAATAGGAGAGGAGTATTGTCGCCGAACCAACTGCCCATTTGATCATTTTTCTTTTGGCATAAGAAGTTAGATCTCTCTTCCACCTGCGCTTGACCACTGCTCTTACAATAATGAACACTAGAAAAAGAACTCCCCATAGAATGAAGTGTAGCCAGCATATAAGAATGGTTTTATACTGAAATACTACCTCAAACAATTGATCCTGAATATTCAAGTGATATGAACGATAATTCTTCTTGTACGGTCTTTTTATAGCGGTGAGTAAAACGGAATCAGCTGAAATGATTTTGCCTTGAGCGTCTTCTTCCCAAAAATAATAAGCAACCATTCCGTTATTGGTGATCACATCTTCGTCTCCATCATAAAATAGGAAGTTTTTGTAATAACGATGCAAGTCATCCCACTGATCCATTGTTAACTCGGTGCCACCATTGATGTCCATGAGGTTTAAAGTTGAGCCCCTTGAAGGCCCGTTATTAGCCCATGAATTATTGAGAACACCCACTCCATAGCCTAACTGACGGGCAATGGTTAGTTCAAAACGAGGGGAAGTCTGTGATTTAACAAAACCAAATGCTTTATTTTTTGGCATGTATCCTTTTCGGGACTTGTTCACAAACCCATCAATGATAAACAGGTAGTATTTGTTTTTAGCATAAAGATCTCCTTCGAAAAAACGATCTCTGAACTCTCTCATTTGTCTCGTATATCTGTCGTTTTGATAGCTTGGATTATCCAGTAAAATACTCTGAAGGATAGAGTCTTTATATGAAATAGGAGGTAATATTTTGAGCTGGAAATTACATTGGAGATAAACAGAGTCCAGGTATTTCTGGATCAGCTGTTCGTCCACCTCACTATCATTAAGAAGTACAATTTGAACTTCCTGCACAATGGGCTTATAAACTTTAATGTTTAAATATGAAACGACCTGATCTTCGAGCTTAGCCTTAACGAGATAGCTATTTCTTTCCCTTGGTAAATAAAGTGTCGCGGAAGTGTCAGAATCAAGCTGGAAGGGTATTTTTTTTCCTTCTCCATATTCAAACGAAAGTTTCTGGGGATTGGGTATTCGATCAAAAAGAAAGATCACCACATCTGTTTCAAGAAAACCAACCGCCTTGTTACTTACGCAAAATTTGTTGCCCGATTCATTCTTTTTCTGGATATGATGCTTTTCCCATTCCTTGTAATGACATGGATCAAATCCATAGCGTTGTTCTGGGTGGCTAACGAAAGAGAATGAAGCTAACTGCTCTGGACTTTGTCCAATTACCTTGTCAGCAATCAATAGTGCCAGTATGAAAAGCAGGAGTTGAATTCTCATATTCAAAAGTAAGCAAAGTAGGTGCAAAAAATAAGCCGGTAATACCGGCTTATTTTTATTGTCTGTTTATCTCGTCAACTCTTTTCTGGCGTTGCATCGGATTTTCTCTCGATTGCTTTTGTTTGAATAGTTCGTATCTCGATGGGATTTGCTCCTGAGGCCACGAATTGTTGCCTAGATCTGTATCTGCCGTTTCAAGGAAAGGATCAAGTCTAAACGAACTTACTTCCTTGTCCAGGATCAATACCTTTGAAACTTTTTGTTCGTATGTTTTCCAGATCTCAGCAGGGATCTTGATCACTTCTGAAGTGTTATCCTTGTAATTAACCTGTATGATTAGTGGCATCACTAATCCACCAATGTTTGAGAATGTCAATTCGTAGAACTGCTTATCAGAAGAAAGAGGTAGCTTATCCTCTTCAGAAAGTGTGTTCATGAATTCTTCGTATTCTTTCTTATCAAGGGCATCAACAAGATAGATGTCTCTTTTTGCATAGTAATCATCGATCTGATCATCTCTTTCATTGTATGTTTCCTTGATCATCTCTTTGTTTCTGATAATCGAAATGTTTTGATCTGCATTTTCAGATTGTTCCTTATTGAATGCTTTTTCAATTGTCGGATTCATCGTATTTAACTGGAACCATTTCACTTGATCCAATGAGATATCCACGTGATCAGTGGAGTAGAACCAACCTCTCCAGAACCAGTCAAGGTCAACGGCTGAGGCATCTTCCATCGTTCTGAAAAAGTCTGCAGGAGTAGGGTGTTTGAATGCCCATCTTTCACAATATGTTTTGAAGGCGTAATCAAATAATTCACGACCCATAACTGTTTCGCGCAAAATGTTAAGTGCTGTTGCTGGCTTTCCATATGCATTGTTTCCAAACTGGAAGATCGATTCAGAATTGGTCATAATAGGGGAGATTCTGCTCTTGTCGCCTGACATGTAGTCAACGATCATGTGGGCAGGTCCTCTTCTTGATGGATATCCTCTTTCCCATTCCTGTTCGGTTAGAAACTGAACGAAAGTATTTAAACCTTCATCCATCCAGGTCCACTGTCTTTCATCAGAATTAATGATCATAGGGAAGAAGTTGTGTCCTACCTCATGAATGATCACTCCCCACATACCATATTTAGTTTGTTCTGAGTACGTACCGTCTTCTTCAGGTCTTCCTCCATTAAAACAGATCATTGGATACTCCATCCCGATCCATTTAGAGTGAACAGATATTGCGACAGGATAAGGATAATCAACTGTATATTTTGAATAGGTGGCTACAGTGTGCGCAACAAGCTTTGTGGAGTATCTTTCCCATAGTGGATTTCCTTCTTTTGGGTAGTATGACATCGCAAGTACATTCTTTCCACCGACTTTCACTGCCATCGCATCCCAGATGAATTTTCTTGATGTTGCAAATGCAAAGTCTCTGACATTTGTTGCCTTAAAGATCCATGTCTTGGTACTTTTCTCCTTCTTCGATTCCTTCTTTTCAGCTTCTTCTTGAGTAACGATCAAAACAGGAGTTTCCATAGAGGTCTTTGCTTTCTCGAATCTCTTTTTCTGTTCTGCAGTTAAAATGCTATTGCCGTTTTGAAGTTCACCTGTTGCACCAACGATGTGGTCGGAAGGAACCGTAATTGAAACCTCGTAGTCTCCGAAAGGTAGTGTAAACTCTCCTCTTCCAAGGAATTGCTTGTTCTGCCATCCCTCGACGTCATTGTATACACACATTCTAGGAAAGAATTGAGCGATGGTGTAGAGGTAATTACTATCTGTTTCAAAGAACTCATATCCTGATCTTCCACCAACTGCCATACGGTCATTGATGTTGTACCACCATTTAACTTTGAATGAAATACTTGATTTTGAAGTTAAAGGCTTTTCTAGATCAATACGAAGCATTGTTTTGTTGATCGCGTATTTCATTTTTTGACCAGAAGTAGTCGTAATCGATTCTACTTTAAATCCTCCATCATATTTGAAGAGTTTGCGTTTAACATCACCAATGGATTTAAAGTCTTCCATTCGTTCGATCTCGATCAATTTTGAATCAGAGTTTTCAGCAAAAAGATTTTGGTCCAGTTGCAGCCACAGATATTCAAGCTTGTCAGGTGAATTGTTTGTATACGTAATGGTTTCTTCACCCATTAACTTTTGGGTTTCATCATCAATGGTGATCTGAATTTTATAATCCGCTTTTTGCTGATAATAGTTTAGTCCTGGAGCACCTGCAGCGGTCCTGTAAGTGTTTGGAGTAGGTAGCTCCATGTCCAGCTGTGCGAACTTGCTTTGGGAAAACCCAATCAGAGGAAGCATTGTCAGTAGAATACTAATCTTCTTCATTCTTTGCATATAATTTTATGGTTTGTGATGGTTCTTGTTTTAGAAATATGAGATCATATTTCTGTTCTCTATACTTAAAGGTCATTTTGTTCTGTTGATCACTAAAAACACTCATCAAAAGATTGAATTTAATTTTTAGCTCTTCCGGTATCTGGTTTACTGACGCGCTCATGTAGAAATATACAATTCCATTGAGCAATACCTCAATCCCTTCTAATTTCAACCAGATCATTTCAGTGCCTTCGGTAATGGTGTTCTCTCGGGTTGATTCAAAGATCAAATGGCTGTTGATCTCCTGTTCAAGAAGTTTCAATGAAAGAGAATCTGTTCCACAGGATTCAAGTGGATTGACATCAACTCCTTTTTTTTCTAAATAAAGATCAAAGTCATGTGCTGTAGCAGATAAAGAGACTTCAAGTTTACCTGATACTTCGTTGTATTCTACTTCTGCAAAAGAGAAATAAAATTCATGTGCATTCAATTCTGAAGCAAAGCATGAGATAAGAAATATGAATACTAATTTCTTCATCGAAGGGGCTACAAAATTAAAATTATACTTTAATGCATAGACTAGGACAATTTACATAATAGTAATTTTGCCCAAAAAAAAGATATGACGATCGGTATTGTAGGTTGTGGAAACCTTGGTTTTTCATTGTTGAATGGGATTCGCAGAAATTCGACAGACCAGGTATTGTATGCAAGTAAAAGGAATGTTTCTGATCTTCAAAATACAGACCCCAACACACACTTGACCTCTTCTAACGCTGAATTGATTGATAAATGTGATCTTTTAATTGTCGCATTAAAACCTTACAACGTCATACCTTTCTTGTCTCAACACAAAGATCTTATAGATCCTGAACGACATACGATTGTTTCTGTGGCGACTGGAATTACGATAAACGAGATCGCTGATGTATTGGCTCCAGGCACGGATATTTTCAGAGCTATGCCGAATACTGCATCCTCTGTTAATGAGTCGATCACAGCGATCTCAATAAAGCAAGATCATTTGGGTAGAAAAGATCAGATCGATGAAATTTTCAGATCAGTTGGACAGACCATATTTATTGATGAGAACCTTATGGAATCTGCAACAATTCTTGGGGCATGTGGAATTGCATACGTATTACGCTTCATGAGGGCGATGATCCAGGGTGGCATAGAGGTAGGTTTTGATGCGACCACGGCTACAAAGATCGTTAGTCAAACGGTTAAAGGAGCTGCTGAACTTATTATTCAAAATGGAACTCATCCTGAACAAGAGATCGATAAAGTGACTACACCGAAAGGTTGTACGATCGTTGGGTTGAATGAAATGGAGCATAGTGGCTTTAGTTCAGCTCTGATAAAAGGAATCGTAACTTCTTACGAGAAGATCGAAAAATAAAAAAGCCCCAAACGGGGCTTTTAATTATTTTTTCTTTCTGTTCTTCATTTGCTCTTGCTGCATCTTCTGCATTTGCTCAAGCTTTTCCTGGAACTTTGATTTTTTCTTTTCCTTCGGATTTGCTGTGTTTGCAGCTTTTCTTTCGGCCATTTTTAACTTCAGTTTTTCCTCATCAACAAAGAAATTCTTGATCAAAACCATGATCAGAATAGAGATCAGCGTTGAGATGAAGTAATAATAACTCAATCCGGAAGAGTAATTGTTAAAGAAGAAGATCATCATGATAGGGAAGATGTACATGATCACTTTCATGTTTGGCATTCCCGGCTGTTGAGGCTGCTGCATGTTTCCACTATTCATAACAGTGTACACAAGAGTGGTACCTGCCATTAACAATGTAAATAAACTCATGTGATCACCATACGGCCAGATGTAGACTCCGAAATCCCAGATCGAATCATAAGAAGAAAGATCTTCTGCCCATAGGAAAGATTTCTGACGCAATTCAAACGCGGCAGGGAAGAATCGAAAGACTGCCAATAGTATAGGCATCTGGATTAGCATAGGTAGACATCCGGACAATGGACTTGCTCCCGATTCTCGGTATAAAGTCATCATTTCCATTTGTTTCTTCATTGCGTCATCTTTTTCCGGATACTTCGCATTCAATTCATCGATCGCCGGTTTCATGATCCTCATTTTAGCAGAAGAAACAAACATCTTCCACTGAACTGGAACAAGGATCAATTTGATGATCAATGTTAAAAGTAGAATTGCTAGACCAAGACTTAAACCTGAATCAACCAAGAAATTGAATAGTGGTTGAACAGCGTATACGTTGATCCATCTAAAGAGTCCCCAACCAAAATTCAGGATCTCGTCATATTCTTTGTTGTATGATCTTAGAACCTCATAATCATTCGGACCGAAATACCAGTTGAATGAAACAGAAGCATCTGATACATTTGAGAAGCCAGGATTTAAAGACGACTTGAAGTCCTTCAAATGAGACCATGAACGATCATGTCCTTCATCGTACGTTTTTACTTTGAACTCAGTTCCTTCTTTGGAGAAGCCATTCTCAGGACGCAAAATAGAGGAGAAGTAGCTTTGCTTGAATGCTACCCAGTTTACTTTGTCTTCGGCTTCCGAGTCATCATTACCCATTTCACTCAGATAATCAAACCCTTCCTTGTCGTAATTCATACAGATCGTAGAAACTCGGCGCTGTTCACTAAACAATCGTTCAGTCTTACGATAAGCAACATCCCAGTTAAGAAGCACGTTTTTCGGATCAACTTGCCCACCAAAACCTTTCATTCCAACTCTGTAGTCGATCTCGTATTTACCCTTATCCAATTCGTAACGCTGAGTCACAGTCTTTCCATCACCAAGGTCTGCAGAGAATTCGATCGCATTGTCTGATTTTTCACTTATATTAAAAACATAATTAGATGTTCTTATAGTTTTATCTTTCAAAGGAATAACAAGCTGATTAACGGCATCTCCTTCCGCGAAAAGTCGCATTGGATTTTCCTTTTTATTCTTGTAATCCTCGTAGGTTTTGTATTCTTTAAGATACACTGCAGATACCTGTCCACCTTTTGTAGAGAAATAGATCTTTAGTTTGTCATTCTCGAGGAAAACAAGGCTTCCATTTCCACCTTCATTAACTGCAGCAACAGTAGTAGCATCACTTTTTTGTTCAGCTTTCTCAGGTTTTTTAGCGTCAACCTTGTTCTTTGCTTCCTTCTCGGATTCTCTTTTCTCCTTTAAAGCAAGCTCCTGTTGTTGCTTTCTAATTTCTTCTTCAGTCGGTTGGTTATAGATCGTAAATACGGAAAGTATTAATCCGATCATTACCAAACCGATAATGGTATTTCTATCCATTCTTGTTATTTCTTCTTTTTGTTTTCAATAGCCGCCTGAACAAACGCCACGAATAGTGGGTGAGGGTTGGCAACTGTACTTTTATATTCTGGGTGGAACTGTGCACCTACGAACCAAGGATGTTCCGGGATCTCAACAACTTCAACTAAACCTGTTTCCGGGTTCTTTCCAGTTGGAATCATACCAGCTGCCTCGAAATCCTTCAGGTAATCATTGTTGAATTCATAACGGTGACGGTGTCTTTCACTGATCTTGTCCGTATTGTATGCGTTTGAAACCTTTGATCCAGGCTTTAATTGACATTTATAAGCTCCGAGACGCATTGTGCCTCCCATGTTGGAAATATTCTTTTGTTCTTCCATCATGCTGATCACAGGATATTTGCAGTCTTCTGCGATCTCAGTAGTATGAGCGTCCTCATAACCAAGCACGTGACGTGCGTATTCGATCACTGCACACTGCATTCCCAGGCAAATACCAAAGAATGGAACCTTGTTTTCTCTCGCGAATCGAACTGCTTCGATCTTTCCAGAAATACCTCGAGAGCCGAATCCAGGGGCAACAAGAATTCCATCAAGTCCACCTAATTCGTCTTCAATATTTGCTTTCGTTAATTTCTCAGAGTGGATCCACTTCACATTTACTCGAGCGTGATTAGCTGCTCCTGCGTGTATAAATGCTTCACTGATCGATTTGTATGCGTCCTTCAATTCCACATATTTACCAACAAGACCAATGTTCACTTCTGCTTTAGGGTTCTTCAGGCGATCGATGAAATTCTTCCAATTACTTAAGTCTGGTGTAGATTTAGAAGACAATCCAAGCTTT
>Ga0102814_10001245_pt1 | contig 18183 bp, 13 predicted proteins | sample ColrivemetaGS741_FD_79112 | JGI IMG/M metagenome (GOLD analysis project Ga0102814, IMG submission 79112) | Estuarine microbial communities from the Columbia River estuary - Flood tide ETM metaG S.741 | ecosystem: Environmental > Aquatic > Marine > Intertidal zone > Estuary | place: USA... | reverse complement strand
TTAAATTGTTTGGATTTGATTTCATGTTGATCGATACGGCAGGAATTAGAAAAAAAGCAAAAGTTACTGAAGACATTGAATATTACTCAGTTTTACGTTCTGTAAGATCTATTGAAAATTCAGATGTATGTATTTTCATGATCGATGCAGAAGAAGGAATTCAAAAGCAGGACTTACACATTTTTTACATCATTGAAAAAAATTCGAAAGGAGTTGTTGTTCTTGTTAATAAGTGGGATTTAGTAGAGAAAGACCACAAAACAATGAGCGAATATGAAGAAAAAGTGAGAGAACAATTGGCACCTTTCAATGATGTTCCGATTATCTTCACATCTACAATAAGTAAACAACGAATTCACAAAACAATTGAAAAAGCAATGGAAGTTTTTGAAAATAGAATTCAAAAAATTCCAACCTCTGTTTTAAACGAAGTAATGCTCGAGATCATTGAGGCAACTCCCCCACCTTCAGTGAAAGGAAAATATGTACGAATTAAATACGTACAACAACTGCCAACTCACGCTCCTGCATTCGCGTTTTTCTGTAATTTACCACAATACATTCCAGACAGCTACAAGCGTTTTATTGAAAACAGACTTAGAGAAAAATTCAATTTTTCTGGAGTTCCAATCAAAATATTTTTCAGGAAAAAATAATTGATGTATTATTTCTGTGACGATTCAATTTCTTTTAACTTTGAAGGAAATGGAATAATTTGAAATTCGCAGCAATAGATATTGGAACCAATGCAGCCAGACTTTTAATCGGTGAAGTATCGACAGAAGATGGCTACTCTTATGTGAAAAAACATTCCTATACAAGAATTCCATTAAGGTTAGGTATTGACGTTTTTGAAAATGGCGTTATCAGTCCTAAAAAGGAATTGGACTTCATTAAATCAATGAAAGCTTTCGGTTTAATCGCAGACATTTTTGATGTAACTCAAATTAGAGCTTGTGCAACAAGTGCCATGAGAGAAGCTGTAAATGGATTAGAAATTCGTGATAAAATCGCCCAAGAAACGGACATTAATATTGAGATTATAACTGGAGATGAAGAGGCAAATTTGATCTTTTCGACCTTCTTTTTGTTAGATATTGATAAAAATGCACCCTTTATTGTTATTGATGTAGGTGGAGGAAGTACAGAAGTTAGTGTGTTTGAAAATGGTGAACGTATTGCTTCGAAGTCTTTTAATGTTGGTACAATCCGTATCATGAAAGAGAAAACAGATTTAAACATCTGGAGTGACATTCACGACTGGTTGTTACAACATGTCGATCTATCTGTTGTTCATCAAATTTATGCAACAGGAGGGAATATTAATAAGACACATAAAATTCTTGGTGCGGCTCATATGGAACCACTTCATTTTTCAGAACTTCAAACATTGAGAGACGATTTAGCAGCACTTACATTTACACAAAGAATGAATAAGTATCAGCTTCGACCGGATAGAGCAGATGTTATCATTCCTGCATTAGACATTTATTTATACATCTTGAAGGAGCTTAATTGCATCGAAATTATTGTTCCTAAAATTGGACTTTCAGACGGGATGGTTTATAACATGTACCAACAAGAAATTGGCGCCATTTAAACGAACATTCTTTTCTTGGTAACTTTCTTGTTTTAATTCATGGAAAGATTAATCTTTGACCTAATTTTACAAAAAAAACAAACTATGAAAAATCTCCTATTTATCATTTGCCTTATTTCCTTTTCAACGCTAAACGCTCAAGTGCATCCTCATGCATTGGGTTTACGAGCTGGTGGTTCTAATTTCGGAACGGGTGGAGAACTATCTTATCAAATGGGTATCAATGAAGTAAATCGTTTAGAACTAGACTTAGGCTTTAGAGGTAGAAACTATGGTCACGGGGTTAGCAACAGTACATTTGCTTTATCTGCAATTTATCATTGGGCATTTAACATTACAGAAGGTCTTAATTGGTACATCGGACCAGGAGCACAACTTGGATTCTATCGATACAACAATTATTACAATGAAAAAGACAAATTATATACCAACGGATCCGGAATTGCTATTGGAATTGGTGGTCAAATAGGATTGGAATACGACTTCTCTGATTTGGATGTTCCTTTATTATTGAGTTTAGACACAAGACCAATGTGGTCATTTTCTAATTACTATGGTGGATTTGGTTACGGAGGTGCTTTTGCAATTCGTTACATTTTTTAATAGAACTAAATAAGCTTAAATTGAATTGGGAGTGTCATGTACACTCTCAATTTTATGTTATTAGACGTGCCTGGTTTCCAGTTAGGCATCAATGAAATCAATCGCTTTACTTCTTTATCAAAGTTTATTGATCCCTCTACCGATTTTAATATCTCAACACGCGATAAACTTCCGTCTTTTTCTACCACAAAACGAACATATACATTCCCTTGAATGTTGTTCTCTTTCTCAAATTTCGGATATTTTAAATTCGCTTTAATGAATGCAAATAAAGAGTCAACCCCACCAGGGAATTCTGGCATTTGCTCTACATACTGATGTATTTTTTCTTCCGTATTTGCAATAGGAATTTCTTCTTCAGGAATTTCAACGATTTCCATGCCACCTTGAATTTCGGGTTCAATTCCTCCAGCAACGATAACTTCACCTTTAGTACTAACTAAGTTAACACATTGCTCATCAACACTTTTTACATCGGAAATTTTCTTCGTTTCTTTTTTAGCCTTCGGGGTTTCTACTTTATTTTCAACAGTGTCCTCTACTAATAGCTGTTTTTCTATTGGAGGCGGAGTTTGTATGTTATTCATTTTGGGGGTTTCACTACACGAAGCCAAACTTAAACATACCAATGCTAAAATTAAAAATGGGCTTTGTGCTTTTGACGTTTTTAAGGCTTCAATCAAAAAAGGGATATCATCATGTGTGAAATCAAACTGATCTTGACGCATTCGGCCACAAACGCTTTCATTGGGATTGGATAAAATATAAGTAATAATTTCCCCCCTGTTTTTTGTCGTGAAATCCATTACGGACTTATTGCATGAATCACAATGACGGGATATCAACCCAATTTTCATGTTATTCCAATCTTCATTACAAGGTTCTTGAATTTTCAGTTTCATACAAAGAATTTATAATTGATTGTACAATTATTAAACCAATAAGTTCAGGCTAGAAAAAGGCTCGCAATTCCATCCCACCAGAATGAATGGATTTCGTGTCTAACGACTTTCTTCCGTTGTACATAATAGAGAGTTGGAGACTTTTAGAAATAGATCGCTGGTAGCCAATATTCCAAGTATAATTTACACCCGGTTTCAATGCTTCTAACATCTCAAAACCTAATGCAGAATTCTGAATACCAGAATAGTCAATGTTTACCAATTTCATCCCACCTTGCAAACTTCCCTTTTCAGCTTGGTTGATTTTAAAAGTTGATCCAACTTCTTGAACTGTTGATAATTCGCCCCCTAGTTCTTCTGCATTCTTCTTTTCAGACAATCTTCCATCAAGTGTTAGTCTAAAAATAGTATTTGGCTGAAAAATAATGGAAGGTTCAAGTGTTACATAATCCAAACGATAATTTCTACCTGATGTATAATCAGCTTCAGAGGCCTTTATTCCCTTAGTTCCTGAAACCTTAATTGTTATCTTCCGAATGATATTCCATCGTGCAGTAACTTCATTATATTCATTAAATCGCGAATCAAACCCAGATGCCAACAATGATTTACTACTTGTATTTTGATAGGAATACTCTACTCCTGCAATGTTTGAATTTCGATTAAAATAAAGTGTGTTCCGAATGTTTGAATTGATTGCTATTAGATTTGTATCGTTAATTGTTGTCACAAATGGATTAAAGGATTCGCTAACATTAAAATAATCTGTTTTTCGATTGATTCTAAACCTTGCTTGGTCCGAAAAGCGAGTGATGAATTTTAAAACACCTTTCTTATTTGACCATACTCTTTCGGGACGTAAATTAATAGACTGATTGTATTCGTTTGAATAAGTTTTCACATATTGATTACTCGGTGTAAAAACACGAATGTAACTCGCTTGATCAACGTATTGAGCAATTTCAAACTCGTTTAAATCTTTTACATTGTCATTGTTGTAATCTACCCACGTATAAACACCTTGCCCGTCATTTACTTGAATGTATAAAAACTCTCTTTTCAATTCTAAGCCCGAACCTATTTCATAAAATGTGTTTAAATGAATGGCTCCTTTAAATGCTTTCATCTCGTAATCGACTCTACCAAGTAATGTGTTTTCAGGTGTTACGTTAATCAATGTTTTATCCAAAATTTCGAGTTCTCGGTAACTCCCTAAAATATTCAACCGATGATCTTTCCATTCTGATAACGTGATTTCACCACCAATGGTAGTTGCTTTAGCGGCTGATTTTAATTGAACACTATCTGATCTCTGGTCGTATCGTTCACGATAAAATATTTTGTACTTATTCCTAATTGAGTCGCTGTTACTAACATAGAATTGATAGTCAAAAAAGCCATAACTAGATAAATCTAATTGATTATTGCGAAATTTATTCTGTTCTTGATCGTCAATAAAACCAATTTTGAACCATCCAATATTTTGAGATAAATCGACTTTTTGACGAATAAAATCATTTTTCCCTTCTGCTGCGCTTTTCAAATAACTACTATTCCAATTCGCGCTAAAACCTTTTTGATTCCATCGACCAGCAAATTCTCCCCGATATCCTTCGTAATCTCCTCCGATTAAATATTGCTGTCCTTCTAAATTTATTTCACCATTGCGATTTATAACTGACGCACCAATTTTACTTGCCAATTGATTACCGATATATCCTTTATTGCGAGTGTTCCAATCTCTGTCAAACTCAACCTTTCGATATTGCTCAATTGGAATAAAATTCTTTTCGAGTGTTTCGACTTCTACCTTGGTTCTCAAAATCCATTTGGAAATTGAATCTTTAGAAAACGGGATGTCCCCAACAAAAAGTACTCGACCTCCACCGCTTTGGTTATCATTGCTATTGAAGCGTGAAAAGGTGTTTACATCGTTATTGCTTAAAACTAGTTCCGTTTCCAAATAACTTCTTTTAGTAAGATTAAGACGATAACCAGCAGTTACCAATTGTCGTTTTTTAGGCGTTACAATTAAACGCGAAGCTGCATAATCTCCAACGGAAAGTCCACCAACAGGCATTACCCATTTGTAAACCTTTCCCAAGGCATTAAAATGACTAAAAACATAATCTCCATTTCCTTGTCCAACAAATTCAAAAGTAGCTCTATAAATTGCAGAATCAGGAGCGACTGAAGAAACCAAGACAGAATCAAATGACAAAGAGTCTTTCATTAAATAAAGGTTCTGATTTTCGAAAAAGCCAACAGAATCAATACTGGAAATCCGAGCGAGACTTAAAGTATCTCCAATTTCAGAAAGTTTTCTCTTTTGACTAATTGATAAGTCTTGTTGCAAAGTCTGATTTTTTGCATCCTGTTCTGAATAAACATTTAACCATGCTTTTACTTTTTTTGTTTGATAAACAGTAGATGTCTGAAACAATGATCTCACATAATTCTGATCAGAATATTGGAACTCAACGACTATTCGACTGTCTTTCGTAATTTGATTTCTTGATGTAAATGTTACCTCAGCCGTATTATAATCAATAACATAATCATACTCTTGTCCACGATCAAGCAAGCGACCATCAATAAAAACTCTCTCTGTTCCTGATAAAACAATAATAAATGGCTCGTTTTCACTTCCAATTAATCGGTATGGGCCTTGGTTTCCTTCTATTCCATTTATAATTTGTCGTTGAAACTTGCCGCGAGACATGGCACCGCTTATTTCAGTTTTAAGAGATCGCAATGTGTCTTTTGACCACTGATAATTTAAATTTAATCCTTGAGCTCTCTTTTTATAAGACATAAAATAGCCAGTAGGTTTATTTAGCCAGAAATCCCCTGCAATCAGCTTCAAACGATCGTTACTAATTTGAATGAAAATTTGATCAAATTCTTGCAACTTATTTGTGTTTCCATCAGGCTGAATTGGCAAGTTATCATCTGAAACAGACGCTAACAAAAATAAATTTGGGGCAATTTGTCCCGTTAATTCCAAATTCAAAGTTGAATTGACACCAAGATTTTGGTTGTTTCCAAAAGTAACACCCCTCGATATACTTCCCGTTTTTGAGAGACTATTCCCTCCAAAAATATCTTCGTTTGTTGCCGTATTTGAAATCAAAAACTTATCGAGTGGACCTTTGTTTTGATTATACACAATACTTGTATCTCGTACACTCATCACCAAAGATAAATTCATTGGTAAAACTCTATATTTCACTAAGAACCTACTAGAACAAGTCGTACGTAGAATTAATGTAGCAGATGCAAAATCCAACGAATAGTCGTCCAGAGTTAATTTGCTATCTCCACAGTATAATTCAAACGAGTTTGGATAAATAGACAATGTATCCAAAACCAAAGTATCTGAAGAAACTGAAATTTGTTTTTCACGCAAAGACGATTGAGCACCTCCATCAAACGACAAAAGAACCGCAGCAAATACAATTGTATATCTAAAAAAAACAGACATCTTTACGAATGTACAACGTTGTTTCAACAAAAAACTTGTTTCAACATGAAACTTATCGAGAAATAAGATAAAACAAGTGCTGTTAAAAAAAGTTAAGCATGTTTATTCACTAATACTTTCATTTAAATTCGTTAAAATCTTTCACTTGAAAAAAATTAAAGTCAATTTAATCCTTGTTTTAGTAATATCGGCAATGCTAGCCTTATTATTCATTCAGGCATTTCAGACAGTACAATTGTTTGATCGAAAGACGACTGAATTCAATTCGAAAGCTCAAGTTATTTTAGAAAGAATTGCCCTTCGACATGAAAAAGCTGAAGAAATTCGACATTACATGCAGCTTGCGAATAAAGACTTAAATATTCGCTACAAGGACATTTTAAAAGAAGAATTTAAGAATCTTTTATCCGCAAAAGAATCAATTTCCATAGAAGACACATCCATTTATAACAATGGGAAAATGGAAAATTACCTCATCATTAAGGGGAAAGTTTATGATTCTATTTCTGGTACAACAACGGAACAACGAGTTTTAGCAAGAGATGTAAGACAATTAAGAGATTTATACAATCGCAAGCCCAATCAAGAGATTGACAAAGATTCGATAAGGTTAGCAGTACAACTACACCAAAGAGTTATTCAGCAAATTTTCAAAAAAGCGAGATTTGTGAATGAAATGATGCTAGCGGCATTTAAAACAAACAATTACATTGATCCAAGTACAAGATTGGATATCTTTTTTTTAGACTCCGTTATTAAAACAGAACTGCAGGCTGAAAAATTACCGGAAGATTTCATTTTTAATCTGACATCTGAAACTAAATCAGTAATTAAATTTAAGCAAGCTCCGAGTAATTATACGTCTAGAATTAATCTTCAAGAAAGTCATAAAACAACTTTGCACCCCAGTAATGCTTTGGATGATGATATTACTTTAAACATCGTTTTTCCCAAACAAAAATCCTTTTTATTCGCGCAAATTGGAGGGGTATTCTTACTTAATTTAATTCTTGTCGCACTGATAATAATTGCACTTAGTTTTATGTTCAAAACCATATTAAGTCAGAATAAATTATCAACGCTGAAAAATGATTTCATTTCTAACATGACACACGAATTTAAAACGCCAATATCAACCATATCATTGGCGTGCGAAGCGATGAGTGATAGTGACATGAATCGTGATGTATCAACTTCAACTTCCCCATATGTTTCAATTATTCAGGAAGAAAACACACGATTGGGTTTATTGGTTGAAAAAATTCTACAAAGTGCAACGCTAAATAAAGGAGAAATAAAATTGAACAAGGAGAACATATGTTTGAATGAATTATTATGCGGCATCGTTGAAAAAGCATCCTTTAGAACGAAAAATATCCAAGGAGAAATAAGTTTAAATATCCAAAATGAATTAATATACCTACAAGCAGATAAATTTCATTTCAACAACTTGATTTCAAACCTTATTGATAACGCAATAAAATACAGTAATAACGCGCCAAAAATCGATGTTTCGGTGCGAAAAGAAAATCAAATAATCTCAATTGCTATAAAAGACAAAGGGATTGGGATGAAAAAAGAGCACCTAAATAAAATATTTGACAATTTATACCGTATTCCAACAGGGAACATTCATAATGTTAAGGGATTTGGACTTGGCCTTAGCTCCGTGAAAGCAATAACGAATTTACACAACTGGGAAATAAAAGTAAACAGTACACCCAATGAAGGTTCCGAATTTATTTTAAGAATAAAAGAAACATTATGACAAAATCAATTTCAATATTATTAGCAGAAGACGATGTTAATCTTGGCCATTTATTACAAGCCTTTTTAAAATCAAAAAGCTTTGAAGTTTCGCTTGCACAAAATGGAAAGATTGCCTTTGATAAATTCAATAAAAATGATTTTGACTTTTGCATTTTTGATGTTATGATGCCTGAGATGGACGGCTTTACTTTAGCAAAAGAAATACGAGAAATAGATAAAAAAATTCCGATTCTTTTTCTTACTGCTAAATCCATGAAAGAAGATAAACTCCAAGGGTTTGAAATTGGCGCAGACGATTATTTAACAAAGCCATTTTCTATGGAAGAGTTGTTAGCTAGAATTAACGCAATTCTTAGGCGTATTGAAACACCAAAAGAAGAAAATGAGGGCGATAAAATGGTTGGTAAAATAAAATACGAACCTGAATTAAGATTACTTCATTTAGAAGAGGGAATTAAAAAATTAACTACGAAAGAAAATCAGCTACTAAAGTTATTAGTCAAGAATGAAAACGAAATTCTAGACAGACAAGCGACCCTCAGAGCTATTTGGGGTGATGATAATTATTTCAATGGGCGAAGTATGGATGTTTACATTGCAAAACTTAGAAAAGCATTAAAAGAAGATCCTTCCATAGAAATAATGAACGTACATGGCAAAGGTTTTAAATTGATTATCAAATAACACCAAACTTTTTCTACTTTTGCACCGTTAGAATAAAGGGACGATTTCATACTATCATGATGTCCTAGGTCTTTCTACTATGCAGAAAAAATTTGTTTCAAATCTTATATTAATCGTTTTGCTCAACCTTTTGGTTAAGCCTCTAGCGATTTTTGGAATAGATGCTGAAGTACAAAATGAAGTTGGGGCCGAACAGTTTGGGATCTATTTCTCACTATTAAACTTTTCATTTCTGTTTAATATCCTTTTAGATTTTGGTATTAATAATTTCACGACCAAAAATGTTGCTCAACACCCCAAAATTGCTTCAAAATATTTCGGGAAAATTCTAACGGCAAGACTCGTTCTTTTTGTTATTTACGTAGTTGTTTCTCTTTCAATAGGCCTTGTCCTAAAGTGGAATGGTTATGAGTTGTATTTATTATTACTGTTATTAACGAATCAATTTTTTATAGCCTTAATTGCATATGCTAGAAGTCATTTTGGTGGATTAATGCTTTTTAAAACAGAAGCAGTTATAAGTGTATTAGATAAGATTCTTCTAATAATTATTTGTGGTTATTATCTTTATTTCCCACAGTCAAATCACCCTAAATTTGAAATTGAAACCTTTATTTGGATTCAATTAGTCTGCTATTTCATTACACTTGTTGTTAGTTTTATCGTACTATTTAGTAAAATAGGCAAGCCAGTTATTAGACATAACAAAGCTTTTACTTACAGCATTATTCGAAAAAGTTTTCCATATGCTTTGCTCATCCTATTAATGATGATCTATACACGTATTGATTCTGTTATGGTTGAACGAATACACGTTAATGGAAAAGCAGAAGCAGGCTATTACGCCCAAGGATTTCGTTTATTAAACGCCCTTTTCATGTTCGCCATGATATTTTCGAACTTATTATTCCCAATATTTTCTAAAATGTTCAAGCAAAAAGAAAATGTAATTCCAATGCTAGCTATGTCTAGTAAACTTTTAATTGGTGGAGCACTTTTAATTGCACTTATCTCATTCTTTAATTCTGAATTTATATTATCTATCATATACAAAAACGACATTTTTATCAGCGCCCAATCATTCAAATACATCATGCTTAGCTTTGTTGGAATGTGTGCTACGCTCATATTTGGAACCTTATTAACTGCCAGGGGTGATCTTAAATTTCTTAACATAACATCTGCAATTGGTATTTTAATTAATATCATTATTAATCTTATTTTGATACCTAAATACGGAGCTGTTGGAGCATCAATTGCTACAGTTGTCACTCAAACACTTGTTTCAATTGTACAAATAAATCATTGTTTCAAAACACTTTCAGTTCGACTTTCAATGAAACAATCTTTTCTTTTTACCTCGTATGTAATTTTATTAATTGTCGTTTTATATTACATCCCAATTGATTCTGTTTCAATGCTTTTACTATCTATTCTAAGTGGTTTAATATTGATGTTTGTGTTTCAACTTATTCAATTAAAAGTTTTAAAACAGTTATTTCTTCCAATAAAAAAAATTAAATAATTCAACTTAAAATAAAATCCCTTTTTTTCGGTTATGTAGACTCGTTAGGAATCATTAAATTCGCTACTTAATTAAAAAAATATGGATAAAGAAATCGACATCGATAATACCAGACAAAACTTATTGTTATTTATTTGGCAAAAAAGAAAGATTGTATTTATTGTTACATGCATTGCAATCGTCGCTTCAACAATTATTTCTTTATTTCTAACCCCATTATTTAAATCTACCGCAATTGTCTTTCCAGCTGCGACTAGTACCGTTTCATTTTCTGAACAAAGAAATGCAAAGGCCTCTTCAATGGATTTTGGCGAGGAAGAGCAAGCAGAACAACTCGTTCAAATTCTTCAATCATCTAGAATTAAAGACAGAATAATTCATCAATTCAACTTAATGGAACATTATGAAATTGATGCAGATGATGTTAACAAAAATCACAAATTAGGGAAAGCGTACGGTAATCATATTCAATTCGTTAGAACACGTTATGGTTCAATTGAAATAAACGTTTTGGATAGAGACAAAGAACTTGCTGCTCAAATAGCAAATAAAATTGTTGAATTAATTGATACGGTTAAGAATGAAATGGTTCGCGAAAGAACAGTTCCAGCTTTTGAAATTAATCAACGTAAAAAAGATCAATTAGAAATAGAAAAAACAGCGATTTTGGCAAAGATGGATAGTTTGTCAAAAATAGGAGTCGTTTCAATTGAAGGTAGAGCAAATTTATTTTCTGCTTACAATCAATCTAAAAATGCAGAAGATAGAAGCTTCTTTAAACAACAAATAGATATCAATTTACTTTATGGTGCAACTTTCGATGGTTTGGAGATGATGCGAGATGAAAAAATCACAAAACTTACCAAATTCGAAGATGCATACGAACAAGCAGAATCTGATGCGAACACAGAATTTAATCATAAGTTTGTTGTTGAGTTAGCTGTTGTTGCAGACAAAAAGGACCAACCAAAAAGACTTGTAGTTGTTTTATTATCTACAATTGGTGCCTTTATATTTATCGTATTTGGACTATTGATTAAAGAACGAATCGAGGCTTTGAGAAAAGAAGCTTAATGCAATTCCTAAAACAAAATAGTATTCTGCTTGGTTTAAGCATGCTTTATATCATTTTAGCATGTTATTTAACCTGGATTGACTTATCTTTTTTAACCCTTTTCCCAATTGGTTTAATGGCTATTTATTTTGCCATTTTTTATACTGAAAAGACATTCTTAGCGATTGCTTTTTTAACACCTTTATCTATAAACATAGAAGAGTATACTGATAGTTTTGGGTTATATCTCCCCACAGAACCTTTGCTTTTTGGATTGATGATTTGGTTTCTAATGAAACAACTTAAATCAAACATTATACTTAAAGAATTATGGCAAAACCCTATAATTTGGGCAGTTGGATTTTATTTAACTTGGATTTTTATTACAAGTATTACAAGTGTCTTACCAGCTGTTTCATTCAAGTTTCTTTTGTCAAGAATTTGGTTTTTTATACCATTACTCGTCTTTGGACCTACATTCTTTATTAAACGTAAAAATGTGATTGCGTTCATTTGGCTTTTCTGCTTAGCCATGGTAATTGCGATTATTTATACGCTTATGGTTCACTCAACTTATGGGTTTGGTGAAAAAGAAGGACATTGGGTGATGTGGCCATTTTTTAAAGACCATACAATTTATGGAAGTACGGTCGCTTTTATTACCCCTCTAATCTTTGGATTGTATTTCTCTAAAAAACATACCCCATTAATTCAATTGGTACTTATTGGTTTAATCATGATTACGCTGTTGGGCTTATTCTTCTCCTATACAAGAGCTGCTTGGTTAAGTGTTATTGCTTCAATTCTTGTGTTGATTACAATTAAGCTTCGGATAAAATTTATTTACCTCGCATTCGTAGGAGGAATCGCAGGAATTGTTTTACTGTTTTCGTGGGATAACATCCAAATGGAAATGGAGCGTAACAAATTTGAACATACCACTGAAGAGTTTGGTGAAAAACTACAAAGCGCAACCAATGTAACAACAGATGCATCTAATCTAGAGCGTTTGAATAGATGGTCGTGCGCGATTGAAATGTTCAAAGAACGTCCATTTTTAGGATTTGGTCCTGGGACATATGCCTTCGAATATGCAAGATTTCAAGAACCCGAAAATCTCACTATAATTTCAACAAATTTTGGTGACATGGGAAATGCTCACAGTGAATACTTAGGCCCATTATCAGAGATGGGAGTTTTTGGTTTGCTAGCTATGCTGGCTATCGTGGCTAGCATTTTCTATAAATCAATAAGTCTATACATTAAGTGGCCTAAAGAGGATTCAGAAATGCGCGTTTTATTCCTTGCAATGATCATGTCTTTAGTGACATACTTTGTACATGGTACATTGAACAATTATCTAGATACGGATAAAGCAGCAGTTCCAATCTGGGGAATTTGCGCCATATTTATTGCACAAGAAATTTATTTAAAATCTAGTGCGTTACCCAAAGAGAGGGATTCAAACAATTAACTGTAGAACCTACTACGTGATGTATTTCGAAATGAGCGATAGAAATACTTTGTTTATCCTTAGATAGTAGAGACCCAATAACTTTCTTTGTACTTACTTTTTGACCAATTGAAACATAACTGTCTTGTAAATTACTATATACTGTTCGGTAATTCCCATGTTTAATAATGATCACCTTTCCTGCACCTGGGATATTCAATATACTTGTCACTTCACCCTCAAAAACTGCCCTTACTTGAGCATTTTTTGGAGCGCTTATATCAATCCCACGATTATTTGTAGTTACATTCTTTAAAGTCGGATGAGGATTCTGTCCGAAACTTTCTGTTATTGTCCCTTTATCAACAGGCCAAGGCAAACGACCTCTATTACCTTCAAAACTTTTATTTAACGCCTCAGATTCTTTCGTGTCACTAAACACAGGAATTTTGGATTCAGTTTTTACTTCTGACTCTGCCTCTGTTTTAACAGAAGCAACCTCCTTTTTAGCTAACGCTGCCTTTCTAGCTGCTTCTTCCTCTTTCTTACGCTTCAATTCCGCAGCCGCAATCTCTTTCCGTATGGCTTCAGCAATTTGATTTTTTAAAACAGCCTTAGCTTTTTCATTTTCCTTTAGACTGGCTAAAATAACTTCCTCTTCTAATTTAAACTTTTGATAAACTGCTTCTTGTTTTATTTTATCTTCTTCAATTGCTTTACGTTCTTTTCTCTTTTCATCCATCACAGACACTTTGTGTCTTTTTTCATACTCGATGGAGGCAACCTCTTCCTTAATCAATCTTTGGTGCTGCTTAATTAAAGTGAATTGTTTTATTTGGATTTCCGAAATCTTTTGTAAATACTTATTTCTTTTAATTGCTTCAAAATAACTGTCTGCAGAAAAAATGTACATCATTTTTCCATACTTATTGCGATGTTTATATGCATACAACAAAAGTCGTTTGTATTGGTCTTTTAACTTTTGAATTTTCGTTTCAAGTTCAATGATTTGTTTCTCTTTACTTACCACTTTTAATTCAGCGCTACGAATTTGATTGTCGTAATTCTTCAATAAGCGTTCTCGAAAACTAATTTGATTTTCGATTACTCGCAATTCATTCAACGAAGATGTGGTATTGGACTTAGATTTCGCTAAGAGCTGTTTTGTATCATTTATTTTTCGCTCTAATCTTGCCTCTTCTCCACGAAGCTTATCTGTAACGGATTGACCCTCTACAGAAAATGACACAAAAAGTACTAGTAAAACAAAAAACCTATTTACATTCCTCATATTCTTCTGGTATTACGAAATATATAGTTTCAACTTCATTCAAACGTGTCTTTTTATAATCCATGTTTATTTGAATTTCCTTTCGAGGAGTTGTAATTGAAATTTTAACCGTTGCAGGCAAATTAATTCCATCAATAAATTCTCGTGTTAAGTATTCAATTTTAACTATTGCTGTATCAATAGGACTTTCAATTATTGTCTCTTTTAACGTTTTTAATTCTGAGTCCAAAACAAAAGATTGAATTACTTCTTTTTGATCTTTTCTCTCATTTTTTCGAATGTCTTTTTTTCGATGAGAAGTTAAAAGATATCCTCTAGAATCTTCCTCTTGATAATATTTTGCAGATGAATCAAAGCCTAAAGGCATACCAGTTATTAATTCTTCTACATTTTTTGAAGAAAAAGCAACACCAAAACTTTCTTTAATAAAATTGAGACTTTGTAATGTATAACATTTGTCCCTTTTATTTGTCAATTTCATTGAGTCAGTTGTGACAACTGCATTGATAATTGGAATTGAAGCATATGTAATTAATGCATTCATCGCACTATCTGCTACAACCCGAATCGAGGTTTTGAAAGAAATGTTTTGGGTAGAGTCTTTATAATCTGTTGAAATTTTAGAATAAAAATAGCTGTACTTTTGAGAAGACATACTGTCTACAGCGTGCAGGAGAACCTCATCTTTGATTTTTGGGAATTTTTCAAAAGATTCTGTAATCTTTCTAGAACACCCAACAGAGACTAGGTAAGTTACTCCTAAAATAAAAGCAATGCTATTTCTCATCATAATACCGTTTATCTTCAATTTTTTGTTTGAGATTCATGTTTAAATTGTTTCTTTCAAATGCCATCTCCCACCATTTCAATGCTTCAACAGAATTTTTCAATTTAAAATTCACATCCCCAAGATGCTCCATAATTATTGCATCAGTTGCGTTTAAACCATGTGCTTTTGTGAACAACTCAAGCGCATCTTTGTATTTGCCCATGCGAAATAATACCAATCCATAAGTATCGTTGTATTGTGCTTGCTCAGGGCCCGCTAATAAAGCCTGTTTTATCATCGATTCAGCCAATTCAAGATCAATGTTTTTTACTGCAAGACGATAAGCAAAATTATTCTTTAGTAAAGAGCTTCCAGGAACCAACTTAATTGCATCAGCGTATTGTTTTTTCCCTGTACTTATTTCATTCAATCCAAAATTTGCTTCAGCCAATTGACCTATGATTTCGGCTTCAATCGGTTTGTCATTTACAACCAATTCTTTCCCAAGAGATAAAACATCTAAGGCTTCGTTATATTTCTTTAATTGATTCGAACTAATTCCATTTAACAAATAAATTGTAGGAATTGAAGGGAAATATTCCAAACAAACTTTACTGTCTTTGTAAAGGGCGTTGAAATCATTATTTTGATACTCCATTATCAAAACCTGATTCCAAATTGGATACTGTGTTTTATCAAAATCGAGTGCATTTTTATATGCTTTTAATGCTCCTTTATCATCTCCCAAACGCAACAAATAATCTCCATGAATTGAGTGTGCTTTCGCTTCTTCCGGATATTGGGTTACGACAATATTAACAAGGTCCATTAAATCATCATCTATTTTATAACTTGCTTCATGAATATTGATCAAAATTTTCATTTTAGTATCAATAGAAACATCATCAGATTCAAATGCTAATTTTAACTCTTCATACGTTTTTTCTTGATTGCCTTCCTGTTGATAGATATCTGCTAAGGTTAAATGAGCTCTCCCATTTGATGGGTCAGCAGCAACTAATTCCTTAAGCATTGTAACCGCTTTGTCTTTTTGTTTGTTCTGAAAATAAAAATCAACAAGTGTTGCGATTAACATGGGATCTTTTGGGAATTTTTCCTTCGCAACCAACAACTCCTTTTCGGCTTCAGTTTTCTTATTCAGGCTTAAATACAACCGATGTTTCTGAATCGAAATATCAGGATATGTTCCAATTTGCTCTTCTGTTTTATTCAAAGCTGCTATCGCTTTTGATGCCTGACCTGCTTGAACCAAAGCTTCGGCGTATCCATAAAGCCAATCAACATTCCTAGGCTCTATTTTTACAAGTTTTTCAAAATTTTCAACAGATTTTTCAAAAGCCTTCGTCTCAAAATACATGTATGCTAACTCCTGAATGTACCAAGTGTTATCCGGATCAATTGATGCCGCTTTTTGAATGTAATTTGAAGAAATTAAATCATTCCCTCTAAGCAGTTCCAATTTTGATAAGGCATAATAAACAGCATCATCGTCTTGTCTAATATTTAAACACTTTTCCAATTCGGCTACAGCTTCATTGACCCTACCAGAAGCCTTTAATCTCAAACCTTTATGAAAGCTTTCAATGTATGGATAATCCTTAGGATGAATTCCTTTTGGTTCAGTTGCATTTTTTTCTGTTTTACAGCTAAAAAACAAAAAAGCCAAAAGGGCGATATAAAAATAATTCTTAGTCATTGATTGTTGAATAATCTCCAATACTCAAATCCCTTGCCAAACCAGAATAATTGACATTTGAACCTATCATTGAATTGGAAAGATTTGCATTAATTATTTGTGTTTGATGCTGAATTATAGAATTTGAAATGATACTTTTTTCAATTTTAGAATTTTCACCTATTGAAGCATAAGGTCCAACAATTGAATTCTCTATCACGGTTCCTTCACCAATAAAACAAGGTTCAATAATCATTGAGTTAATTTTAACAACACTTGAATGTACATTATTAACTCCTTTAGATGATTCATTTTTTAAAACTTGCTGATTGGTTTCGATTGTAACTTTTTTATTGCCGCAATCCATCCATTGATCAACTTCACCCGTTTTAAAAACTTTCCCCTTTGACATCATACCTTTAATTCCATCATTAATTTGGTATTCTCCGCCATGGATTATATTCTCATCTAAAACACGTTGCAATTCAGTTTTCAAATCGGCGACCTCCTTGAAATAGTAAATTCCAATTACGGCTAAATCACTTACAAACTCTTGAGGCTTTTCAACCAATTCTGTTATTTCGTTTTTACCATTCAATTTAACAACACCATACGCTTCGGGAGCCGCTACTTTTTTAACCCATATAACTGAGTCAGCTGTTGGGTCAATATCAAAAGCAGCTTGAATTAAAGTATCAGCGTAAGCAATGACCGCAGGTCCAGACAAAGAAGGCTCAGCACACATGATAGCATGACCAGTTCCTAGCGGCTTATCTTGTCGGTAAATGGAAACTTTAGCACCTAATTCTTCACCTAATTTATTCAGACTTAACACTACCTCTTCTCCAAAGAAAGCTTCATCGCCTAATACAAATGCAACTTCCGTGATTTTTTCATTTACGATGGATGCGATGTCTTTCACTAATCTATGAACAATTGGTTGTCCCGCTACTGGAATTAATGGTTTAGGAACCGTAATTGAATGAGGTCTCAATCTACTACCTCTTCCGGCCATTGGTACAATTATCTTCATTACTTAAATTTTTTCGATATTATTATTTAACTCCAGTACTTCCAAATCCTCCAGCACCGCGATCGGTTGAAGAAAGTTCATATACTTGAATAAAATTCGCTTGACCAATCTCTGCAAAAACAAGTTGCGCAATTCGCTCCCCATCTTCAATTGTAAATGATTCGTTAGAAAGGTTAATTAGAATAACACCTACCTCTCCTCTATAATCTGCATCTACTGTTCCAGGTGAATTTAATACTGTTATTCCTTTCTTCAATGCTAAACCACTTCTAGGGCGAACTTGGCATTCAAATCCGACTGGGATCTCCATGAACAAACC
>Ga0102814_10001241_pt1 | contig 18235 bp, 18 predicted proteins | sample ColrivemetaGS741_FD_79112 | JGI IMG/M metagenome (GOLD analysis project Ga0102814, IMG submission 79112) | Estuarine microbial communities from the Columbia River estuary - Flood tide ETM metaG S.741 | ecosystem: Environmental > Aquatic > Marine > Intertidal zone > Estuary | place: USA... | reverse complement strand
GCTAATATAACCATGTATTCAACTTTTACATTTGCTTTAATATTTTGTAAACCTGAAATTGAAAATGATATGAATAATTAATGGAAGAATTTTTAATAAAATATTACATTCCTTTAACACATGGTGTAGAACTATTAGCTGCTTTAACAGGCGTTATATATTATAGAAAGTATAATTATTCAAATGCTAAATATTTTATTTATTTTTTAGTGTTTATTGCTATAGCCGAATTAGTTTCAGGATATACACATTTTATTGAAAATGATGGTCTTTTTAGTTTTTTAAAAGGAACGGTTTTTCAAAAAAATTACTGGTGGGGAGCACTGTATTGGAGTTTAGGAGGTATTATGTTTTATTCATATTATTTCTTAAGAATAATTAAAACAAAAAGCTTTGTTCTTGTTATAAGAATTAGTCGTTATTTTTACTTGATTTTTTTCTTTGTGTATATATTTTTTAACTGGAATGATTATTTTATTAAACCTTTTCCAGTAATAAATATTTTGGGAGCCATCGTTATTTTTCTCTGTGCGATTTTTTATTTTATAGAAATTTTAAAAAGTGATGTTGTATTAACCTTTTATAAATCTATAAATTTTTATATTGCAACAACTATATTTATTTGGTGGTTAATTATTACACCTATAGTGTTTTTTAATATTTATTACAGGCATGTAGATTGGAATTTTATTTTCTTGAAATGGCAAATCTATTTATTTGCCAATATATGTATGTATTTAACCTTTACAATTGCTTTAATATGGTGCAAACCGGAGAACGATTAGCTAGTACAGCTTCAGAACGTTATTTATTAATATACATGATTACTGTTTTAGTAATTGTAACAACATTGGTAATTATATTTTTTGTAGTTTTTTTAAAACGAAAAAACAAATTATTGTTAGAGCGGATTAAACAACAACAAGCATTTGATGCAGAAATAGTTCAAGCACAAACAGAAACTCAGGAACAAACTTTAAAAAATATAGGCTGGGAATTACACGATAACGTTGGGCAGTTACTGTCTTTTGCAAGCATGCAATTGAGCATTCTAAAAATGGAGGTTTCAGACGATGTTAAAGAAAAATTTAAAGATACCAGTGATGCGATAAAGGAAAGTTTAGCTGAAGTACGTTCGCTTTCAAAAACATTGAATAACGAAGTGGTACTTAATATTGGATTTGAAAAATCCATAACCAACGAATTGAATCGCCTTAAAAAAATGAAGTTCACGTCGGCTGAACTTAAAATTATTGGCGAAAAAGTAAGTTTTAAAGACCGAAAACACGAAATTATAATTTTTAGAATTCTCCAGGAATTTTTATCTAATTCGGTAAAATATTCCGAAGCGAAAAACCTGAGTATTGTTTTAAATTACCAACCCAATAATTTGATGATTACAGCCAGTGACGATGGTAAGGGTTTCAATATTGATGGAGTTGAAAAAGGTTCGGGTTTAATTAATATGAAGAGTAGGGCTGCGCTAATTAATGCAACTTTAGAATTAACATCACAACCAACTAAAGGGGTACAACTAGTATTAAATTACCCGCTTTAAACGTCATTGCGAGCTTCATGCAATGAAGCGAAGCAATCTGTTTATTTTGAGTTCTTATTAAATTTATATGTAAATTTTATGAGATTGCTTCGTGCCTCGCAATGACGCTATGTTTTATGAGATTGATTCGTGCCTCACAATGACCGGAAATTTGATGAGATTGCGTCGGTCATACTTCTTCGGAATGACGGAAATCATTAACTAAAGTATTTAAACATTTTCTTTAAAAGACCCAATTTCTCTTTATAAGGCGCATATCTAATGGGTGGATCAATCCAATTACCCCTTTTAATAATAGCTTTCTTATGTGAAAATGTATCGAACCCTAATTTTCCATGATACGCGCCCATGCCACTATTTCCAACCCCTCCAAATGGCAATCTGTGGTTTCCAAAATGAATTAACACATCATTAATAACACCACCACCAAAGCTGAATTTGTTAAGAATAGCTTCCACAAAGCATTTTTCATTTGAAAACACATAAAGTGATAAAGGTTTGTCGTAATGATTAATAATACGCTCAATATCTTCATCTGAATTATAAGTTAAAATAGGAAGAATAGGTCCAAATATTTCTTCGCTCATAACCTCACTATCCAATGCGGGTTCATCTATTAAAGTCGGAGAAACATAACAGGTTTCTTCATCTACTTCGCCACCAAAAACGACGTTTACATTCTTTAGCATGTTAGCTAATCGAATGGTGTTTTTAGTATTTATAATTCTAGGGAAATCTGGTGAATTCATTGGGTTTTCACCATAAACGCTTGTTATTTCGGCTTTTAAAGCCTCTATAAATACTGTTTTAATATTAAATTTTATAATAAGGTAATCTGGTGCAATACAAGTTTGACCTCCATTTAAAAATTTACCCCAAACAATCCGTCTTGCTGTTAGTTTTAAATCTGCCGAATCATCAATAATACAAGGCGATTTACCACCTAACTCTAAAGTAACTGGCGTTAAATTTTTAGCAGCGGCTTGTGCTACGATTTTTCCAACAGAAACACTTCCCGTAAAAAAGATATAATCCCATTTTTGTTGTAGTAATTCTGTTGAAGTTTCAACTCCGCCTTGAATCGATGCCACGTATTCTTTTGGAAATACCTTTTCAACAATATCTGTTATTAACTGTGATGTGTTTTTAGTAAGTTCACTTGGTTTTAACACTACCGTATTTCCAGCAGCCACGGCCATTATTAATGGTTCTAGGGCTAATAGAAAAGGGTAGTTCCACGGCGCAATAATTAATATGCTTCCGTAAGGGTCTTTATAAATATAATCTCTTGAAGGAAAGGTTAAAATGGAAGATTTTACACTTTCAGGCTTGACCCAGTTTGTTAGGTTTTTTATAACCAGATTTAGCTGTGAAATAACAATACCAAATTCACTGATAAATGATTCAAACTCCGATTTTTTAAAATCAAGTTTTAAAGCATCATAAATAGCTTGTTCCTTAGAAATAATCTCAGATTTTAATGCTTTTAAGTGCATTAATCTGCTCGAAAGATCCTTGGTTTTTTGAGTATTAAAATAGATTTTTTGATCCGAAATGATATTTTGAACAGTATTCACAAGCTATTTTTCTTAAAGATATGAAATTTAAGCATTACATGCGTTCCAAATAGGATCATCTGGTAGGGGAGCAGTAATTGAGATAGTTTCATTTTTTACGGGATGTATAAAAGTAATGTGTCTTGCATGTAAATGAATACCTCCATCAGGATTACTACGGTCAAAACCATATTTTAAATCGCCTTTAATTTGGCAACCTATACTTGATAATTGCGAGCGAATTTGATGGTGTCTTCCAGTTTCTAGGTCAACTTCCAGTAAATAATAATTATCCAGTTTTTGCAGAAGTTTATAATGAAGTATGGCTTTTTTGCTGTCTTTTACTTCTTTAATAAATGCAGATGACTTATTATTTTTTGGATTCTTTTTTAACCAATGAATTAACGTGTCTTCAGTTTTAGGCGGCATATTTTTTACAACAGCCCAGTAGGTTTTATCAATATCTTTTGAAACAAAAAGCGCATTTAAACGCGGCAATACTTTACTGGTTTTTGCAAAAATAACGAGTCCTGTTGTTGGTCGGTCTAAACGATGTACCACGCCTAAATAAACGTTTCCGGGTTTGTTGTATTTATCTTTAATATAACTTTTAACAACCTCGCTTAATGGTTTATCGCCTGTTTTATCTCCTTGAACAATATCGCCAACACGTTTGTTTACGATTATGATATGATTGTCTTCAAAAAGGATTTGAAGGTTAGACTTGTTAGATAAAATTTTGGATTTTTGGATCACTCGATTATTATATTCTTCGATTTATTTTAGAGTAGATTTAAACTTAGATGTCATTTTTATTATGGATTCTAAATTTTGAGATAACTTTTCTAAATCTTCATTATTAATAAATTTTAAGTCGTAAGCAATTAACAATTGAGTTTCAATTTCGTATGCTGAACCTAAGGTTATTTGTAAAAATCTAGCGAAATCTTTATTTGAACTTCTGGAAGAACCTTCAGCAATATTAGAAGGTATTGAAACAGATGCTCTACGTAATTGATTAGTTAATCCAAATTTCTCAGAATCCGGAAAATTGGAAGTTATTTTATATATTTCTGAACAGAATAATCTGCTTTTTTTCCAAATTTCTAATTCCTTAAATTTATGCATAAATCTAATCTTCTAAATAGTCCAATAATCCAAAAATCCAAGTAGTCTTCATTAATATTGTTCAGAATCATTTGGGAAATCTCGCGATTTAACATCACCAACATATTGTGAAATTGCCGAAGTCATATCTTCATACAAATTCATATAGCGACGTAAAAAACGTGGATGAAATTCATGCGTCATTCCCAACATGTCATGTAAAACCAATACTTGTCCGTCAACACCATTTCCAGCACCAATGCCAATAATGGGGATACTTACACTTTTCGCTACTTCTTCTGCAAGTTTTGCTGGTATTTTTTCAAGTACAATGGCAAAACATCCAATACGTTCAAGCATTTTAGCGTCTTTAATTAAATCTTCAGCTTCTTGCTCTTCTTTGGCACGAACGGTATAAGTTCCGAATTTGTATATAGATTGAGGCGTTAAACCTAAATGTCCCATAACTGGAATTCCAGCAGCTAAAATTCGTTTTATCGACTCTTTAATTTCTCGGCCACCTTCCATTTTAACAGAGTGGGCACCACTTTCTTTCATAATTCTTATGGCAGAACGCAAGGCTTCTTTTGGATCGCTTTGGTAACTTCCAAATGGTAAATCTACTACCACTAAGGATCGATCTATAGCACGAATAACGGAAGACGCGTGATAAATCATTTGGTCTAAAGTAATTGGCAACGTCGTTTCATGACCCGCCATCACATTACTCGCAGAATCTCCAACAAGAATAACATCAACTCCAGCGCCATCTACTATTTTCGCCATAGTATAATCGTAGGCAGTTAACATAGATATTTTTTCGCCATTGGCTTTCATATCCACCAAGGTTTTTACCGTAATTCTTTTATATTCCTTTTTTGCTGTAGACATGTTTCTTTGTTATTATTTTAGTAAGATTCAAAAGTAATAAATAATGTAGATATGTTAGGTTTCAAAGTTTCAAAGATTCAAAGATTCAAAAGAAGTAAAGTTGTCCCTAAAAAAATTAGCAATCTGTTAAATGGACTCCAACCGCTAAACCACCTTCAGAAGTTTCTTTGTATTTCGTATTCATATCTTTTGCTGTTTCCCACATGGTGGCAACTACCTTATCTAGTGGTACTTTTACGTTTTTAGGATCGGTATCCAGAGCCATTTCTGCAGCGTTTATTGCCTTTATAGCTCCCATAGCATTGCGTTCTATACATGGTATTTGTACTAATCCACCAATTGGGTCGCAGGTTAAACCTAAATGATGTTCCATGGCAATTTCTGCGGCAACAACTACTTGTTCTGGTGTGCCACCCATAAGCTCACAAAGCGCAGCGGCAGCCATGGCAGATGACACTCCAATTTCAGCTTGGCAACCACCCATAGCGGCACTTATGGTGGCTCCTTTTTTAAAGATGCTTCCAATTTCGCCAGCAACCAATAAAAACTGTTTAATATGGTTAAAATCTGCTTCATGGTTTTCGATAACCATGTAGTACATTAAAACTGCTGGAATAACCCCTGCGCTACCGTTTGTTGGTGCCGTTACTACACGACCTAAAGACGCATTCACTTCATTAACAGATAAAGCAAAGCAACTTACCCATTTTAATATTTGTCTGAATTTAACTTCGGTATGGCGTATCGTTTCAAACCATTCTTGTGGTGAGTTATACGGTAAATCCCCTTTTAATGTCTGGTACGTATCGTAGGCTCGTCTTCTTACATTTAAACCGCCTGGTAAATTTCCTTCGGTATGACAACCAATATAGATGCACTCCAGCATGGTATTCCAAATACGTTGCAGTTCAAAATCGATGGTTTCAATAGGTCGGATTGATTTTTCATTTTCTAAAACAACTTCAGAAATGGATTTATTTAGTTGATTACAATATTTTAATAATTCGTTTCCTGTTGCTATAGGATATGGAAAGGTGCAATAAAAGATTATTTTATTAGCTTTTGAAACTTTACGTTCTTCTTGCACCACAAAACCACCACCGATAGAGTAGTAAGTTGATTTAGACTTTCTACCTTTAATAGTCGCTGAAAATTGCATACCATTTGAATGGAATGGTAAAAATTTTCTATTAAAAACAATATCTGTTTCAGGATAAAACCCCAATTCTTTTTCACCATTGAAAAGTATGGTTTTTGTGTTTTTAATTTCAGAAATAACGGACGCAATGCTTTCTGTAGGAATGGTTTCCGGATTAGCACCGCTCAACCCCAGCATAATAGCATAATCTGTTGCGTGTCCTTTTCCTGTTAACGATAATGAACCATAAAGGTCTACCGAAATTTTTTCGACATCCTTAAATTTATTGGCCTCTTTTAGTTCTTTTATCCAGCGCTCGGCTGCTCGCCAAGGACCTAAAGTGTGAGAGCTTGAAGGGCCTACACCAATTTTTAACATGTCGAAAACAGAAATACATTCCATGAAGCTAATACAAGTTTGTTTTACAAATATAAGTTGTTTTTTGACTTAAAGAATAGTTTTGTTTTTAAGCCTTAAAATGGCTAGAAGTATGGTTGCTGCGAACAGGCGCGCAAGGGATTGAACGGTATGTTTGAGCTCCCCGACGTAGGAGGGAGCGAGTAATGAAAGCCCGACCCGACAGGGGTGCGCCCTTTTTAGTCAAAAGTAATTAGTCATTAGACAAAAGATTTAAAAGCAAAATATGACACTGTGTCAGTTAATTTGCGTTGGCATAATCATTGACTTATACATTTCGAATTATAAAAAGAATATTCAACACAATAAATAAAAATATTATGAGTAAAATTATTGGAATCGATTTAGGAACAACCAACTCTTGCGTTTCTGTTATGGAGGGTAACGAACCTGTTGTAATCCCGAACGCAGAAGGTAAAAGAACAACGCCATCGGTTATTGCTTTTGTTGAAGGCGGCGAAATTAAAGTTGGTGACCCAGCAAAAAGACAAGCAGTAACAAACCCAACAAAAACGGTTTATTCGATTAAACGTTTTATGGGTAATAAATTTTCTGAATCTAAAAAAGAAGCGGATCGTGTACCTTATAAAGTTGTAAAAGGCGATAATGATACACCACGTGTTGATATTGATGGTCGTTTATATACGCCACAAGAATTATCGGCTATGATTCTTCAAAAAATGAAGAAAACTGCTGAAGATTATTTAGGAACTACAGTTACAGAAGCGGTTATTACTGTTCCTGCTTACTTTAATGACAGTCAACGTCAAGCAACTAAAGAAGCTGGAGAAATTGCTGGTTTAAAAGTACGTAGAATTATAAACGAGCCTACTGCTGCGGCATTAGCTTACGGTTTAGATAAAAAAGGTATTGACCAAAAAATTGTTGTTTTTGACTTTGGTGGAGGAACACATGATGTATCTATCTTAGAATTAGGTGATGGTGTATTTGAAGTATTATCTACCGATGGAGATACGCATTTAGGTGGTGATGATGTTGATCAAAAAATTATTGATTGGTTAGCGGATGAATTTAATACTGATGAAGGTATTGATTTACGTAAAGACCCAATGTCTTTGCAACGTTTAAAAGAAGCAGCTGAAAAAGCTAAGATTGAGTTATCATCTTCTGCACAAACAGAAGTTAACTTGCCTTACGTTACGGCTACGGCTAGCGGACCTAAACATTTAGTTCGTACTTTATCACGTTCAAAATTCGAACAATTAATTGACGATTTAGTAAAACGTACTATCGCACCTTGTCAAACAGCTTTAAAAGCAGCAGGTTTAACAATTAAAGATATTGATGAAGTTATATTAGTAGGTGGATCTACTCGTATTCCTGCAGTTCAAACAGCTGTTGAGAAATTCTTTGGAAAAGCACCAAGTAAAGGTGTTAATCCGGATGAAGTAGTATCATTAGGTGCTGGAATTCAAGGAGGTGTATTATCTGGAGATGTTAAAGATGTATTGTTATTAGACGTTACACCATTATCATTAGGTATTGAAACTATGGGTAATGTTATGACGAAGCTTATTGAGGCTAATACTACGATTCCTACTAAGAAATCGCAAGTATTCTCTACGGCTGCTGATAATCAGCCATCTGTAGAAATTCATGTATTACAAGGTGAAAGAGCCATGGCTGCTGATAACAAAACAATTGGTCGTTTTCACTTAGATGGCATTCCACCATCAAGAAGAGGAACACCGCAAATTGAAGTAACTTTTGATATTGATGCTAATGGAATTATCCATGTAACTGCTGGAGATAAAGCGACAGGTAAAACACAAGATATTCGTATTGAAGCATCTTCTGGTTTAACTGAAGAAGAAATTAAGAAAATGAGAGCTGATGCAGAAGCAAATGCAGAATCTGACGCTAAAGCAAGAGAAACTGCTGAAAAACTTAATGCAGCAGATGCTATGATTTTCCAAACTGAAAGTCAGTTAAAAGAATTTGGAGAGAAATTATCTGATGATAAAAAGAAACCAATTGAAGAAGCATTAGAAGAACTTAAGAAAGCTTACGAGACTAAAGATGTTGCTGTTATAGAGCCAGCTTTAGAGAAAATAAATGAAGCTTGGAAAGTTGCTAGCGAAGAAATGTACAAAGCACAAGCCGAAGCTCAAGGTGGAGGAGAAGCAGGACCAGAAGCAGGAAGTCAAAATGGACAACCAGAATCTAGTGATGTGGAAGATGTTGACTTCGAAGAAGTAAAGTAATTTGAACTTCCTTGTAAAAGGGTTATAATAAAAAACGCAACCAAAATGGTTGCGTTTTTTTTATATTGTAAATTAAGTATTAAATAAATTCACCAGTATGATCTGTTTTAACGTTTAAAACTTTATCATTATTCGTAAGTTTTATTTTATAGATTTTACGGGTAATGCCTTTATCACTTTCATAACTAACATGATAGGTGTCTTCTAAAATCATATGATTAGGAAATTTTGTTGCAATAGCTTGTAAAACTTCTAAAGGCAATCTAACATTTTTATACTTTTCTGTGGTTCTTATAATTTTTCCTTCAGTATTATAATCGGCCAAAATTTTCCCATCAGAATTGTAAAATGAAATGCTATAAGCTACGTCACCATAAGTATCAACTTCCTGATTTTTTGCTTTATACTCACTTACTTTGCTTTGTATTTTTTGCACAGGTAAAGCTTCTTTTGTTGTATTTGTTGCTTCTATATAATTATAATTAGCAACAACTTCAACTTCTTTTAATTCGATAGCTTGTGCACTCATTTGGATGGTAAATCCGAAAACTAGTAGACCAAAAATTATTTTTTTCATGACATTATTTGTTTAATTATTCCCGAAAATTACTATATAAGAGCATAATAAAACATGATAAAAGTCATTAAATCAGCATGTTAACCTATCTTGAAATACTATGCATGCATAACATATTGATAATCAGGTACTATGCGTGCATAATAAATTTTAATATTTTTAATTTTAACAGTTTTTAATTGAAAATAGTGTAGTTGTAACTAAAAAGCGCGACCATATTTGTCGCGCTTTTTAATAAAAATAATTTTCTTTTACATAAAATTGCCATCAGGAGCTATTTTTACCATAAGAGTTTTATCCCCGTTTTCAAGTTTTATTCGATATTCTTCTTTGGTAACACCTTTTTTGTAGTGATAGTTTACTTTGTAAACATCTTTAGAAATACCCCAATCTGGAAATCTGCTTGCAACCGATTTAAGAACGTCTTTTGGTAATTTAATATCTTTAAATCTCTCGATAGTTCTAATTAAGATACCATCTTTATCGTAAGCTGCAAGAATTTTACCTTGAGGAATAAAGAATGACACAAAATAGGTATCATATTCATCTCGATATAATTCAGAATCTTTTAAATCGTATAAAGCAACTTCTTCTCGCAGCATTTTTATGCCTTCCGCCATATCTTCTGAGTTTACAGCGTCAAGGTATTTGTAATTAACCGTAATTGCGACTTCCGGTAATACAGTGATCTGTGCATAAACTTGGGTTGTTAATCCAAGTAATAATAAGCTAAAAAATAAATTTTTCATAATACATGAATTTAGGATTAATAAGCTGAAAGTATTCAAATTATATATTTGTTGCAATGATAATTGTCATTCTAAAGAGGATTTTATAAACAGACGCAATTTAAGAGATATTATGCGTGCATCATATTTGTTATATTTGTTTAAAGCAATTTAAATAATGACCCGCAAATTTTCAGATCTGCTTAAAATAAAGTACCCAATAATTCAAGCACCCATGTTTTTGGTATCTAACACGGCTATGGTTATTGAAGCCATGAAAAGTGGAATAGCCGGATGTATTCCTGCACTTAACTATAGAACTTTAGAAGAATTAAGAGAAGCTATTAAAGAACTAAAAGCGGCTAAAGTAGTAGGAGGGGCTTTTGGGTTTAATTTGATTGTCAATAAATCAAACATTAAGTATCTAGGCCAACTGGAAGTTATTTGTGAGGAAGGATGTGATTTTATTATAACCTCTTTAGGAAGTCCAGAAGAAACTATAAACCAGGCACATAAAGTGGGTATTAAAGTATTTTGTGATGTGGTCGATTTAAAATTTGCACAGAAAGTAGAGGAATTAGGAGCAGATGCCGTTATAGCCGTAAATAATCAAGCTGGTGGACATCGAGGTAATTTAACTCCAGAAGCGCTTATAAAAGAATTAGTAAGTAAGTGTAAAATCCCAATAATATCGGCGGGTGGTGTAGGCTGTAAAGCAGATATAGATAAAATGTTGAGCTATGGAGCTGAAGGTGTGTCAGTTGGTAGCCCATTTATTGCATCGGTTGAAGCTAATGTCACAGAAGAATACAAACAGGCTTGTATTGATTATGGCGCAAAAGATATAGTAATGACCGAAAGAATTTCTGGCACGCCATGTACAGTTATAAACACGGATTATGTTCAGAAAATTGGAACAAAACAAACCTGGTTAGAAACAGTCTTAAATAAAAATAAGAAGCTTAAAAAATGGGTAAAAATGATTCGTTTTTCTATAGGGATGAATGCCACCAAAAATGCCGCAACTAAAGCCACTTATAAAACAGTTTGGGTTGCAGGTCCAAGTATTGAACACACAAAAGCTATATTGCCTGTTAAAGATATCGTTGAAAATCTAATTAAATAATTGCTAATGAAAAGGCATTAGAACTTGCATTATACAGATTTTTCTACTCATAAATTTTTCTAATCAATTAGAATTAATTTATTCTTGAGTTCCAGAAATTTTTTATTTTTTATTTAAAACCTCATTTTTAATAACGCCCCATTCTTCCCTCAAAATGCCATAACAGCAAGTATTACGTTTAAAGCCATCAAGTAAATAAACATTTTTACGTAGAACACCTTCCAAAGAACCCCCGATTTTTTCTACCGCTTTTCTAGAGCGTATATTCCGTTCATCAATTCTAAATTCAACTTTTTCAAAATTCATCACATCAAAAGCATATTCCAACATTAAATATTTCATATTCAGGTTTAATCCAGTGCCTTGAAACTCCCTGCCAATCCATGTGGAGCCTATTTCTAATACTTTATAGTTCCAATTAATATTCATAAAACGAGTACAACCGGCATACATTTTAGTTTGTTTATCAAAAATTATAAAGGGCATGGCTGTTTTTTGGTAATAGCATTCTACGGCGTTTTGTACATAGGCTTTTAAATCATCTACTGTATCAATCTTACTTGGAGAGTATTGAACTAAATTAACTTGCTGAGCTATTTCGCTAAGGTGTTTATAATTACTTAAATCTAATAAAGTAAGTTTTACGCGTTCGTTTTCTAAAGATGGTATTCGCATAATTTTTTGATAACTTTTAAAGTTGTAGACTATTAAATTGAACCTGATTTTTAATATCTTTTACCTATGCATTTTGTACTTTTACATGGTAAGTTTAAAAATACATTATTTCTATGCAATTAACTAAAGAAACTGTTATCGCGAAGGCGAATGCTGCGAGTAAAAATACGTTAATGGAAACATTAAATATTGAAATTATAGATTATGGTCATGATTTTTTGGTTGCAAGAATGCCAGTAACCTCTAAAGTACATCAACCAGACGGAGTTTTACATGGTGGCGCTTCAGTTGCATTAGCAGAGAGTGTAGGAAGTTTTGCTTCACATGTATTTATAGATACTGAAAAGTTTTTTGTACGTGGCATTGAAATTTCTGCAAATCACTTGAAAAGCATAAAAGAGGGGTATGTTTATGCAAAAGCAACTTTTATTCATAAAGGCAGAACGACTCAACTGTTAGATATTAAAATCACCGATGAAGCCAATAATTTAATCTCGGTATGTAAACTCACCACTATTTCATTACTAAAAAAACAATAGTTTATAAATTTGGAAGATTTTTTTAATAGTATTGAAACCCAATACAAAGCCCAATTGCCTTTTGTTGTTTATAGAAAACCTCGTGAAAGCCAAGTTAAAGCGCAATTACAGCAAACCGATGATTTATCTTTTGTAAAAGATTTTACTGAGACCGGATTTGTTTTTGCTCCTTTCGATGATTCAGAGGATTCTGTAATATTTCCTTTAGATAAAGCTAAGGTTATAGCGGTTAATTACGATGTTCCGCAAGTGGAAAGTAAAATCCTGTCAAGTGGCAGCTTATCTTCAGAAGCTCAAGAATTTCATGTTAATTTAGTAAATAAAGGCATAAAGGCAATTAATACTGGTGCCTTTAAAAAAGTGGTTTTGTCTCGTCAAGAATCGGTAAAACTTAATGGTAGCAATCCAATATCAATTTTTAAAAATTTATTAAATAATTATAATTTGGCTTTTGTTTATTGCTGGTATCACCCCAAAGTAGGGTTGTGGTTAGGTGCAACGCCCGAAACTCTTATGAAAATTGATGGCAATTCATTTTCAATTATGGCATTGGCAGGTACTAAAGAGTATCAAGGAACACTGGATGTTGACTGGGGCGAGAAAGAGCAATTAGAGCAAAAAATTGTAACTGATTTTATTGTTGAAAATTTAAACCCATTGGTTGATTCTTTTAATATTTCTGAAATTGAAACTGTAAAAGCTGGAAATTTATTACATTTAAAAACGATGATTTCTGCGCGATTAAAAACGAGTTCAACTATAAAACAGCTAATTTACGCATTGCATCCAACACCTGCAGTTTGTGGCTACCCAAAATTACTAGCAAAAGAATTTATATTACTTAATGAAAATTACAACAGAGCTTATTATACAGGTTTTTTAGGTGAATTAAATGTAAAAACTGCTATAGCACCAAGAACAAGTAAAAGAAATATTGAAAATAGGGCATATACTATTTCAAAAAAAAGCACGCAATTATATGTTAATTTGCGTTGTATGCAGTTAAAAGATTCAAATGCAATTATTTATATTGGTGGGGGCATTACAACAAATTCAAATCCTGAGTCTGAATGGGAAGAAACTGTATCAAAATCAATAGTTATTAAAAAAGTGTTGTAATTATATTTTTTTAAGGCCTATTTATTACATTTACATATTATTTTATTTATATGATTTATCCGAAAATACCGCTTGCCCAAACCGTAATAGAACTTTTTAAAGCCAGTGGCATAAAGCATATTGTTATTTCTCCAGGAAGTAGAAATGCGCCATTAACATTGGGGTTTACTAATAATCCCTATTTTAAATGTTATAGTATTGTCGATGAGCGTTGCGCTGCTTTTTTTGCTTTAGGAATTGCACAGCAATTACAAGAACCTACAGCAGTGGTATGTACTTCTGGTAGTGCGTTGTTGAATTATTACCCTGCAGTTGCAGAAGCGTTTTATAGCAATATTCCATTAGTAGTTGTGTCTGCAGACAGACCTAAACATTTAATTGGAATTGGTGACGGACAGACAATTAACCAAAGTAATATTTTTGAAAATCATATTTTATATTCAGTAAATCTTAAACTAGATTTAAAAGATGAAAAGAATATTCCGGCGAATGAAGATTTACCGATGTTTAAAAATTTGGAAGATAAATTTGAACGGTTTTTAGGATTACAAAAAGATATACAAACACATAATGAAGAAGAGATTAACGAAGCTCTAAATTTTGCTTTATTAAAAAAGGGACCAGTTCACATAAATATTCCTTTTGATGAACCACTTTATGTAACTGTCGATAAGTTAAAAGTAACACCAAAAGCAAAGAAACCAGTAGTTAAAAGCAAACCTATTGAAGAATACTTGCTTAATACATGTTTGGAAGATTGGAACTCTGCGTCTAAAAAAATGATTTTAGTTGGTGTTAATCAACCCAATCAAATTGAAAAGAAATGGCTTAATGAATTAGCTGATGATGACAGTGTTGTAGTTTTTACCGAATCTACTTCAAATTTATATCATGATAGCTTTTTCCCCTCAATAGATCAAATTATTGCGCCTTTAACAGAAGAAGAAAAAAAAGCGTTACAGCCCGAAATTTTATTAACTTTTGGTGGTTTGGTAGTTTCAAAAAAAATAAAAGTCTTTTTAAGAAAATATCAGCCTAAATATCATTGGCACATTGATGAAAAAATGGCTAACGATACGTATTTCTGCTTAAGCAACCATATTGACGTGCCTCCAAATGAGTTTTTTAAAGCATTTTTACCAAAAATAACGCATTATGTTAAAAGTAATTATAATGCTACTTGGAAAACTGTAAAAAGCCACCGGCTAAAAAAACATGCAGAATATTTAAAAGATATTCCTTTTTGCGATTTAAAAGCTTTTGATATTTTATTAAAAAATATTCCTAACAATCATAATCTACAAATTGGAAACAGCTCTGCTATTCGCTATACCCAATTGTTTAATATTAACAAAACTCATAAAGTATTCTGTAACAGAGGTACAAGTGGAATTGACGGAAGTACTTCTACAGCCATAGGATGCGCTGTGGTTAACAATAAACCAACTACTTTAATTACCGGCGATTTAAGCTTTTTATATGATAGTAATGCTTTATGGAATAATTACATTCCTAAAAACTTTAGAATCATAGTTATTAATAATCAAGGTGGAGGTATTTTTAGAATTCTTCCAGGTCATAAAAACACAAAAAACTTTGAAACCTATTTTGAAGCGACACACCACTTAGACGCAAGACATTTATGTAGAATGTTTGGTTTTTCTTATAAAAGTGTTGGCAAAGACAAAGGATTAGAATATGCTTTAAAAGATTTCTTTATTGAAGATGATAGCCCAAAGCTATTAGAAATATTTACACCTAAAGATATTAATGACGAGGTGCTTTTAGATTACTTCGAATATATTAAATAATACTTCTTTGTGACTTTCTTTAACTATTTGTGTCTAAAAATTAGTTATCTTTAAAAAGGTTATCAATTTAAGTAATTTATAAACACATTAAAACAACAATTTATTATGAGTAAACGTGATGAACTTATTGCAAAGTATGCTGCAGATTTAAAAGAAAAATGCGGTGTTAACGCAGACATGGATTTATTAACTAAAGTAACAATTGGTTGCGGTCCATCAATTTATAATGCCGATTCTTCTACAGTTTCTGGTTCGGATGAGTCTGAATTAGCTACCGTTAAAAATAACTTCTTAATTAAAAAATTAGGCTTAAAAGATAGTCCAGATTTAGATAAAGGTCTTAATGCCGTTATCGAGTTATATGGTAAATCTAACCGTAATAAATACAGAGCAGTAGTTTATTATCTGTTAACTAAACATTTTAAAAAAGAATCTGTTTATTAATATAAATAGTTTTAATATTTATATAGCGTTACAATTTAAAATTGTAGCGCTTTTTTATTGTCGAAAAACTAATATCATTACCTTTGCGACATGATAAAAATAGGCCAGGTTAATACATTAGAAATTCTTCGTGAAACAGATCACGGAGCTTATTTAGTAGATGAAGATGAAAATGAGGTTTTATTACCGAATAGATATGTGCCAGAGACTTTTAAAATTTGGGACAAGCTAGATGTATTTGTCTATCTAGATAACGAAGAACGCCCTGTTGCAACAACTGATATGCCTTATATAAAGGTTGGCGAGTTTGCCTTATTACGTTGTAACGACGTTACAGAACATGGTGCCTTTTTAGATTGGGGATTAGTTAAAGAATTATTTTGTCCGTTTAAAGAGCAAGCATTTAAAATGAAACCAAAAGGCTGGTATTTGGTGTACTGTTATTTAGATGAAAAAACGGGTAGATTAGCCGCTTCAAGCAAAACCAATAGTTTTTTAGATAATAAAACACTAACTGTTAGCGAGTTTGATGAAGTAGATTTAATCGTGTCCCATCCATCAGATATTGGTATGAATGTTATTGTAAACAAAACTCACATGGGGTTAATTTATAAGGACAGTATTTTTACAGATTTAAGTGTTGGTGATAAATTAAAAGGCATAGTAAAAAAGATACGACCAGGAAATAAATTAGATATTACGCTTGGGCAAATTGGTTATAGAAATATTGAACCTAATGCCGATCGTATTTTACATGAACTTCATGATAACAGCGGTTTTTTAAATCTAACAGATAAATCGAGTCCTGAGGAAATTAAAGATATGCTCCAAATGAGTAAAAAGAATTTTAAGAAAGCTGTTGGTTCTTTGTACAAACAAAAACAAATAGAGATTAAATCAGATGGGATTTATTTAGTTTAAAACATGATTCATCAAGATACTGTAGTAGCTTTAGCGACACCTTCAGGAGCAGGTGCTATTGCGGTTATTCGTTTATCTGGGAAAGATGCGATTTCTATTGCAGACAGTTGTTTTCAATCTATAAAAAATCAAAAAGTACTTAGTGCCCAAAAAACACATACCATTCATTTAGGCCATATTGTTGATGGTAATAAAACCATTGATGAAGTATTGGTTTCATTATTCAAAAATCCAAATTCTTATACGGGTGAAAATGTCGTTGAAATTTCTTGTCATGGCTCCAATTATATTCAACAGGAAATAATTCAATTATTTCTTCGCAAAGGTTGTAGAATGGCAACCGCAGGAGAATTTACCTTGCGCGCCTTTTTAAACGGAAAACTGGATTTAAGTCAGGCAGAAGCGGTAGCAGATTTAATTTCTAGTGATAACGAAGCGTCACATCAAATAGCCATGCAACAAATGCGAGGTGGTTTTTCATCTGAAATAGCCAAACTTCGTGAAGAACTTTTAAATTTCGCCTCACTAATCGAACTAGAATTGGATTTTGCAGAAGAAGATGTTGAATTTGCAGACAGAACACAGTTTAAAGCTTTAATAGAGCGCATTAGTTTTGTTTTAAAAAGATTGATAGATTCGTTTGCGGTTGGGAACGTGATTAAAAACGGAATTCCTGTAGCCATTGTGGGCGAACCAAATGTTGGAAAGTCCACGCTTTTGAATGCCCTTTTAAATGAAGAGCGTGCCATAGTTTCAGAAATAGCTGGAACAACCCGCGATGCCATTGAAGATGAAATCTCAATTGGAGGAATCGGTTTCCGGTTTATCGATACCGCAGGAATTAGAGAAACCAAAGACGTGGTTGAAAGTATTGGTATCAAAAAAACTTTTGAAAAAATAGATCAAGCTCAAGTGGTTGTTTTTCTTGCCGATAGTTTAAATTTCAAAGAAGACATTTTTATCAATTCATTTAAAATTGAAATTGAAAAAATTAAAAATAAATATCCTTTAAAACCTTTATTAATTCTTGCTAATAAGGTTGATAAGTTAGATGACAATCAAATAAAATCTATTAGAAAAGAAATTCCACAAATTCATTTTCTATCTGCAAAAAAAGGAATTGGAATCGATGAATTAAAAGACAAACTCTTAAGTTTTGTTAATACGGGTGCATTGAGAAATAACGATACCATAGTTACTAATTCAAGACATTATGATGCGTTGTTGAAAGCCTTAGAAGAGATTGAAAAAGTAAAAACAGGTTTGGAATCGGGTTTATCGGGCGATTTATTAGCCATTGATATTCGACAAGCATTATATCATTTTGGTGAAATTACCGGAGAAATTACTAATGATGATTTGCTTGGTAATATTTTTGCAAATTTCTGTATCGGCAAATAATT
>Ga0102814_10001240_pt1 | contig 18240 bp, 17 predicted proteins | sample ColrivemetaGS741_FD_79112 | JGI IMG/M metagenome (GOLD analysis project Ga0102814, IMG submission 79112) | Estuarine microbial communities from the Columbia River estuary - Flood tide ETM metaG S.741 | ecosystem: Environmental > Aquatic > Marine > Intertidal zone > Estuary | place: USA... | reverse complement strand
CATTAAGTAGACCTTTCAGTTCACTACAGATGAAGTACTGACCATATGAGATACCAGCAACTTCATTTGGAATTATTTGAGATGTACGAGGTTTTGCAATTGTAAGTGGAGTAGGTTTCTCGGTATCACCACGATAACCATTCACATATGCAACACCAGTAGATACAGTGGCAATAAAATTATCACCAGAATCTGCGAAATCTACAGTAAATGGGTCAACAATATAATTACCAGACTCTTCTTCAGTCCTTGTTGCCATGACATCGTTAATCTTATTATAATCGTCTGTACCAGTTACTTGGTCAACAACCACACCATCTACTACGTCACAGTAGTAAACAAAGTTTTCGTCTTCGGTAATGTCTACTTTGTTGATCAACGAGAGTTTGATACGATAACGATCTGCGCCAGGCGAAGATAAGTTCGGTGTTGCCCCTTGGTTATCATATAGGTCTTCAGTATCCGCAACAGTTACGATGTCTTCGATTACTTTGAAACCAACAGTCGCAGTTGGGTATCTATTATATTTAGAAAGAATGATTGACTGACCCTTTGCAAATACAAAGTGACCACGAGTAAAGAAGTCACCTTCACCGTTCGCAATCATACAACCACGACCAACAGGTAAATCAGTACCGACTGCATTGGCAACTTGTAGTGCGACCGATGCACCCGTGTTGTTTATCACATCACCAGCAGACAATCGGATAGGTTCTTCGCCAGAGTTGCCCGATGAAGTATTGATATACTGAACATAAAGAGTTGCGGGGTCACTACCTTCAGCAGCAACAAACTCAAGTACTCGTACCTGAATACCACTACCACCACCGATGTTCGGCCCAGTAAAAGTTGTTCCAACTAGTGTCTGTGGGTCACTTGGCAGAGAGTATGTTAACACATTTAGTTTGATAAACTCGTAATCATTCGTACAGGTTGGCCCGCCTGGGTTTACTGCGGCACCTTCCTTAAAAATGTTTCGACCAAAACGACCGATCTCTTCTTGAATAATTGTTTGCAGTTGGGTAAGTTCCCTTGCCTGCAATGCACGACCACTATTAAAGAGGATTCGATGATAGTTATCACTATCTTTGAAGTCATCCTTATACGAGGAAGAGAATACGTTTGATGTAAATGTCTTTGGCATCGGTTATTACCTTAAATTTGTATTACGAGTTTAATATCTTCGGTCTGATCTGTTGAACGTGTAACAGAAGCACGGTTATCAATATATAGGACTTCCCCAGTAGAGGTATCTATCTCTGGAACTACGTAATGTGAACTAGACAACAAACTACCAGTACCATTACCATCGGTTTCGTTTACTTGTTCGCCAGCCTGGAAGTTAGTAAAACCTGTTACTTCCGTTTGGTGATACCACACCTCGTCAGAGTCAACTTTATCAACATACGCTTGGGCACCAGTGGTGGCACCTTGGATTATATTGTCGGGAGTGAAGGCCTGAGTTACACTATTGAAACCGAGTTTCTTGAGACATATACCAGTATCCGCAGTAAATAGTACTCCATCCGCAGAGTCTAGTGGATTCTTGAGTAGACCAACCTGTCGGAAATCATTACCAACAATAAAGTCACTACTCTCAACACCTTCTGGTTTACTGTTCAACATGATTGCGGTAGAACGTAGATCATCTCTTGGGTCTGCACCGAATCCACCAACACTACCAAGAATTGCACGTGCTTTAGCAGTTGCGGTTGGTGAACCACCACCAGAAAACTGAACTTCTGCAAAGTTATATCCAGAACCTAGTGTGTAATCACCCGAACTATCAATTAACGTGACATTTGTTACTTGTCCACCAGAGACTGTCGCAGCCGCTTTTGCCTTTGTGCCATCACCGACAATAGTAACCGTAGGAATAGAGGTATAACCCGCCCCACCCGAAGTAACTTGGTAACCCACGACTTGTCCAGCGATTGCATTATTCTGTACTGTCTCTTGTTCGATATCGGGAGCAGGAGAATCTGCGGTGGTACTTGTTATGAGTTTAGTAGGAATATAGTTCGCAGAAATAAACTTGTTCGCATCCAACGCACCAATAGAATATAAGAACTTCCAGATATAACCATCCGCAGTATCAAATGGAACACCTGTAGTGTTACCTGTCGGTTGTACAGTTGATACCTGTGCATTACCAGCAGAGTTTCTACCTTGTTGGATACACAAATAAACTTGGTTGTTGTCGTTCATGACATAGTAAGTCTGGGCAGGATAACCAATATGTGCATCATCGTATGCAGAATAGATTGCACCAGATGCCCAATTGTAACGAGGAACAACAAAAGTAATGTCAACTACCTTTTTTGCAGACTGTAAACCGAGACGGAAGTTTCTTTCCTCTCGTGCAGTGTTTAGTACTGTCGGTGCAATGTCCGAATCATTCCAATCTTCTGAACGACCAATTACCGCATAGTAGTGCGTACCCGAAGAATCCATATCATTCTTCAGGTCTTGAATTACTTGCTTTTTAATTGGGTTTGTTATAGTCGCCATTTTCTATATTATCCTATTGTTGTTCCGTTATTACCCACAAAATACCATTTACTCCCAGTAGAGTTCCACATGAGAATACATCCATCGCCTGTACCGAACGAGACATAACCACTTGAACCCACACCATAAATATTTGATGTAGAGGGTACAGTTAATCTCGCCTCACCAGCTCCAATATTTATGAAGGTTTTCATTTCACCTTGAATTGTACCATCAGCGATAGTGGGACTAATTGTACCCGAAGAATTAAATACCGTTTGTGGTTGGTTCATGTTTATCGATGTTGTGGTTGCGATATCGGTTCCCTTCTCTAGAACCAGTTTATTCATAATCTCAATACCACCTGTACCTTTCGCAGATAGTTCAAGACTGATATTCGTGTCCCCACCCGATACATCTATAGATGGGTTGTTACTTGTCGCAGAGTTTGAAATCTCAACATGGTTGACTGCACTCGAAACATTAGCAAACGTGAGATATTCATTACTTGAACTATCTAGTAACGATGCACCACCATCCAAACCACCAAGAGTTGGGTTTTTAATTAGTGGTGTCACTAATGTTTTGTTAGATAAAGTCTGTGTGTGACTATTGAATGTAAACTCATCATTACCACCAAGTAGAGGTAAAGTTGCAGTTCTATCTGCCGCAAGTTCACTTACTCCGATGATATACTGGTGATCACCTGTGGTGTCATCTACCTGAACCGATGAAAGAACTGGTGCAGTAAGAGTCTTATTGGTCAACGTCTGAGTCATGGTATCCAGAACTAACGTTCCCGATGTATTAGGAATTGATACCGTATTATCCGCAGTAGGTTCTACCGCAACAAGACTGGTCTCGTGATCGTCTGGAGAAGAACCTTCAAAAACTATACCAGTACCAGTTAATGATACGATAGGTACAGTAGTATCTCCACCAAGAGTAGTGTAGAGTTCTTGAAAGTTCTCATTTATTTTCTGGGCAGCAACACGTAGGGTATCACCTGTACCATCGTTCGCTGTTGTCCCTCTGTTTAGTGTCTGTCGTGCCATTTTATAGTCCGTTTGTTATCTAACTATTTATAAGATTTATTGTTCATAATATTAAACTTTTTAAGTATTGTCTAATATTAAACTCTTTACGTACTGGTCGGAATCTGCACTCCACCATTGATGTTTCTGTTGATCAAGTGTTTCGAACGCAAAGTTGTTCGATAAGTCCATACCGTTGGTTCCAACTTCATCTGAATCATCAAATGTTGGAGACCCTGCAATCTGTGCCTCCCTCAAAGATGAATACTGTTCGTTGATTTCTGACATCGATGTAAGCGAGAGTTTTTCAAGAGAAATAAGTTCTGGTCTAATTCGATTGTAAACACCAGCTGAATCAGTATATAGGTCATCTACTATAGAACTCAAATCTGTAACTCCTTGATCGACAAAACCAGCAACCGAATGTACCGCAAATGGTGGTGGCGGTTCTATCAAAACTTGTGGTGTAGTTACAGTATCTTCTACAACGGACATTATTTGAACTTCAGAACCAACAAACATACCAGCTGGATGTGCAAATAGTTTATAGGGTTCTATCCACTCAGATTGAGATATGTCAGTCTTTATTAGAACTGCAAATGTCTGGTATAATTTATCATTAGTCAGAAATTTCAATGAGTTGAATCCGATCTCTGAACCTACTTCACCAACCTTGAACACCTGATTTTTTGTATAGTCGATTGTAGGGTCAACACCAAAGAACGTTCGGAAGAACTGTTCGATAGAGAACTTGGTTCCCTTTGAACGATATAACTGGTTAGAATATTTTGCGGCCGCACGTTTGTCTTTGAATCCTTCAAAGTAAGATTGTCCTAACAACAACTCATCTTCAATATATGATAGAAGACCGATGTCCGTTTGTGTAATATCACGACTATAGAACAATTCGTGGATGAGGTTTGCGGGCGAATCACCACTCCCTTCAAACTCATAATACTCTTTCAATAACGAGATGAGTTTAGGATATTCAGTTCTAAAGAAATCAGGGAGAATTTGTTCAATATTATGGTCAATAAAATTGAGTTCTCTCCTGTTGATGTCAGTTAATGTAACATCTTTCTTATTACCCATTAGTTTGTTACCCCAGGCGCAACATCAACGATTCTTGAGAATGTGTTAGATTGGTCAAATTCAAGAATATCTTGTCTAAATGGCGTGATAGCACTTTCATTCGCTGGTTTTGCACTCAATTTGATAAAGGTATCCGAACCAACAAAGTTATCTATTTGAAGACCTACGATAGACACAGTATCACCATCATAAGAACCCACATTATCAACAAGAACCTCGGTATCTTCGGTATTAAATACTTCTAGTTTGTTAGTATTTAGTTTGTTTCTTAGGATACAGTTTTTGTTCTGTAATACAAACTGGTTTGATGTTATGGTATGGTCAACATCATCGGGAACCGCCAAAGCGGTCGCATATCGTAATGTGTAATCTCGAATCGCAGTCAGTGTCGGCGAGAATCGTCTCTGGACAAATGTCTCTGAACGAGAAGACAGGATAGCAGAACTTACGTCATCAATCAATGATAATAGATTAGAACGTCTATATGATTGACCGAACTTACCTGTGTTCTCATCAAAATAAGTTCTGATTGTATTGTTCACTGTGTCCTGAATAGTGTTTCTTGATAATGTAGTCAAGTTCGGGTTAAACTGGAAGAATGTTCTACACTCAACAAAGGTCTTAACTGGGTCGGTGAATTTAAGACCAAACGATGCAACCGATAATTGTTTTGCAAGCTCTATGATGGAATCCTTTGTGACTTGTTCAGTAACCGCATCCACATCAGCATTAAATAGAACGGATAGGAATACTGTACCAAATTGTGGTTCAAGTGCATCCTCACCACCGAAGGATTGTATATCTTTAATGAGTGTGGAGAAGTTTCTCAATACCAGTGTCTTATAATCAGCGGCAGTTACCATTCGATTCTGCGATGCATACTGAAATGGTGCGGTTTGACGAATAGATTCAATCGACTCTTTAGCTGAACCACCTACCGCCTTTGCAATTGTCGATACAGTTACCTCGTATGAACTACCACCAACAGAGACATTTGATTGTGGTTCAAATACTTTCGCAGTGTTGGATTCTGTCCCACTTACCGCAAGGTAATTCAACGTAACCTTTGAACCAGTTGTAGGCGCAGTACCCAAAGTAGAACCATTACCGAATGATAATTCAAAGAAACCATTGGGTGATTCTTTTAAGATATACAATGTAGAGTTTGCACTAATTGTATTTGCCTTTAATATATTTGTATATGTTGAAAAGACTGAACTTGATGGTGTTTGATACACACGAACAATCGCAGTATCCATATCCATTGTGTTGTCTGGAATAATATAAACCGCATTGTCTTCCGCACGATGTACCAAAAAAGTTTTAACTCTTTCAGTACCTTCAAGAATCTTAATATTCTTACTACCACTTGCATCCTGAAATTCGTATAAACCTTGACCATTGTCTTCTGCGCTGATGTCTTCCGATGTCTGGAATACAAATTCTTTATCATCAACGGTTGTGTTAAACTTATATCCAGATTGAATTTGGATAGTTGAAGTTCGATCTGTAACACCAGCAAGATTCAAAGATAACTTGACAATCGCCTGAGATGATGTCATACTATCTGGAATATAACCAATACCTTCGGCAAGAGAAATCAAGGAACTACGAAGTTGTGCAGTTCCAAGGAAAGATTCGTTCAATGCAAAGTTAGCGGTCAATCCATTGTAGTGAGTATTATATGCAAGAACATCCAGAATGTTTGACAGACCCGATGCCTCGAAGTTATAATCCGCAAATTCATCCTTCTGTGCAAGGAACGTCTTTAGATTGTTCTTGATCGCATCAAAGTCTAATGAGGTTGATTTTATTGTTGTCGCCATTTTATCTTAACCTTGCAAGTGTGGTAGTGAACGTGGTCTCTTCTTCTGTGTTAACTACTTTGAATTTTATTGTTACATCTAGTGAATTTCTATCGGGTTGAAGATTAACATCAACAGATAGTACTTCTGCTCTTGGTTCATAAATTTCTATATTCTTTATGATATTTCTTTTCAATACCGCAGACTTGCCTTTATCGGCCAACTCAAACAACTGACTTCTCAAGTTTCCACCAAAATCTGGACGAAATGGTTTCTCCAACAAATTTGTAAGGATTAAAGTCTTGACAGCCTGTTTAACCGCACCCCCATTCGACTTCTTGTAGACTTCACCACTAGTAGGTTTAATCGCAAGTGTCAAATCAATATCGGTATACTGTCGTGAACGACTGCTCGATATTGACGAGGTTTGTAGGTTGTTGTCTTCTTGTGCAAATGCTCTTCTTATCGCCATACTTCTATTTATAACCCTTTTTACTCGGTTTCTTTAATTTCTACTAATTCATCCTTACTCATTAACTCATTATTATAATAAGTTTCCACATCACCCGCAAAATTTATATCAAATGATTCGGGGGTCTCTGGAAACTCTAATCCTATTGAGGCACAAAGACTTTCATCAGGATTATAGTTGTCATAATCAAGATACAACTTACCAAACTTCACATAATCCTTCCAGTATTCCGCAACATCATATGTTCTTTCTAGATCGATCTTACCTTCTTGGTCTACTACTTGGTAATACACCAACCTACCATCAGACTTCTTCTGCATCGTTTCATCATTTACATCTGGTTCTCTCATCTGATAAATTCCTTCAGAGACAATCAAACGAACGTCATTAAAGTTCTTGGTATTACCATTAATGATTCGCATCGCTTCTGCCTGTAGGTACAAGTGTCTTGCGATTCTCTTTCTCTCTGTATTGGTTACGACATGGTTGAACGGAGTTCGGTCACCATACGCACCAAGGAACTTTGCAATGGTGATGCCAGGCCCCAACTTGGTTGCAGATGTTATCGCACCTTGTTTTTCTGGATTGTATACTGGGTCAACTAATATAATCATGGTAAAAATCTCTTTCCTCTATTTTCAATTGCATTACCAATTGGTTCAAATCCGAATCTTGATGATGGCGATTTCTTTGCCGACCTACCGATTGAAGGCGGTGACTTTGTTTTGTATTGCGGATTCAGTCTTTCTTCTGCAACAAGAGTTGACCCAATTGCATCACGTGATGCAGAGTTTCTAAATGCGGAACGAATCTCTTGGGTTGTCGGAATCTTCTCGAACACATCCTTATAATCATCTGATAGTAATGTCTTGGTCAACAACACATCTCCACCATCTACTACAACAGTTCTGATTGCATAATCACCATTAACTGCTTGACCTACTACCCATTCACCTGTAATCTGTACTTCCCCAGGCCCCGAACTCGGATACTGTTGTTCTTCTGCAAAAAATGGTATATGCACCCCTGCCGTTAATAGAACAGGTGGAGTAAACGATGACGGGCCAGTTGCAGCAGTACCAGCGGTCACTGCGGTCAGTGCCGCCTTTGCGTTTGCGGCATAGTATGACCTAAGTGCAAGGTCTGCATTGTTTGCGTTATTCGCTTTCCATGCTTCCGATGCCTTACCAAAGAACGTACCATAGAAGTTTGCACCTGAGTTGAACGCAACTGGGCCTTCACCACCTTGGAATACGTTACCAGTGAAGTCAACCATTCTACCACCGATTGCACCTTTCTGTCCCATAACAGAAACATACTTCGCACCAGTGATGTTTGCATTCTTACTTGTGATTGCGACTGCTTCTTTACCTGAGATAAGGATATTGTCCTCCGCAGCAATCTCAATATTACCTTCAACAAAATTCTTTTGGTCTAACTTGACAAACTGATTGTGATCTGCTAACATAACATCAGTAACGGTACTCAAGGTTCGGTTTGTCTTGGTCTTCTTGACAGTCTCTTCACGATTACCTGTCGTGATGGTTCGGTGATTCTGTTGAATCTCTTCACGTAGACTACCACCAACATTGACATTGTAGTTACCACCCACATCAACATTATAGTCACCAGTCACCTTCATGTTCAAGTTACCCTGATACACGAGATTACCATTACCTTCAATGATAACAGTCTGATCACCACCAGTCACTTCTACCTTGTTGTTTACTGCGGAAATGATAACAGAACCATCTGCTCTCATCTCTACACCCGCACCTGTACGATGTTTGATTAGTACTCGTTCACCGCCAGGCGTGTCATCTTGTTCTATTACATGACCAGAGATAGTCTCTTGTACTTGGTTGAATGGATACTCGGACGGTCTCTGTGGTTCAATACCCAAGGACACTCCGATGTCACCGCCCCCAACATAGAGGTTGTTTGTTTTGGAACCACGTGCAGCTTTGTTGATTGATGACCCATAGTTATATTCACGTTTGGGATATTCACCTGTAGGGTCTTGCATCCCATCATTCGGAACACCCAGAGTATTCTCTGCACCCTCACCAATCTTATCGACTCTTAGGTCAAAATTGTCTTTCTTAGTTGTCATTCAATAATCTCCGCTGGGGACAATGGCCCTCTATTCAATGGTTCGAGTGTCGTATTCTTTTTCCTGAATACCGACTCAACATAATCTTGTACATCAAAGTATGGGTCTAATTCTTGTGCATCAATATCATTGTGTCCAAACACCTGTCCGCCTGGATATCTACGATAATAACTATTGACAAATTTTTCTAGTGTGGTAAACTGTTCTCGTGTGAATGATTGTGCAGACCTGTAGTCTGTCGCATTGTTTTCGCCCGAAGAAACATTCAGTCCACCCACCATTGCAACACCTATAGAGTATATATCATGTCCATTGGTCGCAGCGTGTTCACCGATACGGTTAACTGGTCTACCACGTTGTAGTCTACCATCCCTACGAATCACATAATGGTAACCAATACCTTCGTGACCTAACTCTACTTGTAGGTTATTTATCTCAACCGCCCCAAGGTCTTTATTGGTGTATGTCTCGGTTGCATGGATAACAATCTCGGTAATATCACGGTAGATATTCTGGAACTCCGCATCAAGTTCTTCAACAGATGATATCATAGTGAACATATCGTCTGGATTGTTCCTACCACTCCATTTTGCAGATTGGTCAATAGGTTCTGCAATATCGAATAGGTCAGCAGTAACAACAACCGAACCACTAATAGTAGTGTCTAATTGATTCATTTTGTCAGCGATTAATGACATCTCTTGTTGTGCTCTAGCAATCTCGTCTTCTGGAACACCACGTTTTTTTGCTTCTTCTATCATCTTAATTTGCATCTGCAAAGTACTAGACGTATTAGGGTCATCAGCGATAACCTGTTTCATATCGTCTGATACATTGGGTGATTTAGTTACAAGGGTCTTGACACCTTCTTTCTTATCTTTCTCATCACCCAGAGTGAACTGTTTAAGTATTGTTATTCTCTCTTGTTCGGTAGCAGATATACCGCCTGGAACTATATTCGCAATAAATGATGCTGCAGCACCAGTTATTGCCTCTGCGACATTCTGTAGAACTCCAGACACACCCCTGTTATTTGCAGCATCATAATTCACATTGAAATTATCCGCAGCTTCCTTAAACTTATCTAACGCACTAGACACATTATTTAAGTCTGTGTCTACAACAGCACCAGCGGTATTCCCTAACTCTGGTATGTCGGGTTTGAGACCCTTTGCCTTATCGATCAGACCATCTATACCAGTAGCGTTTACAACAAAGTCTGTCGCTTTCTGAATTAACTTGCCGGGCAATGCTTGTACTTTATCAATTGCATCGGTGACTGTCGAAACCGCACTATTGATAGAAGCGATAGGTGCAATTGCACTAAGTGTAGTCGCCATATTACTAGCAAAGGTTAGAGTACTCATTAAAGCACCGATACCACCAAACCCACCACTAACAGATTTGGGAGGTTTCATTGCTTCGATAGTGTCGGTAAATGATTCTATTTCTGTGAAGTCTGCAGCCTTCTTATTCTCTGCAACACCCTGACATTTTACAATACTCTCCGCAGTACCATCACATACAACCGCAAGTGCGGAAGTTGGATTGTTCGCTTTAAGTGCGGGGAGTCCTGTTAATGAAGTAACAGTTGTGGTCATAGAACCAAACGAACGTGCAGGGTCGTTTGCATCACGACCAGCGCTCTGTGTTATCGTAAGATTACCAGAACCATCAGAGTCTATTGTTTGAGTTATCTCTGTTAGACTTCCGTCCGAGTCAGTTGGCATTTTCCAACGAAGGAAGTTACCATCCGAGTCAAGTACTGTCTCATGTTGAACAAGCGTACTGTTACCCACTGGGCCAGATAAACCTTCTACGTTGTCAGTAAACTGTCCCACCGAACTGGTAATAACTTCTTCCGAAGAGTTGGTTGATTGTCCTATTGTTTTTATACCAGCAACTTCTAAACCATCTTCTTGACCGATGATAGTAGTTCGTTTCGCAAAACGTTCTTCGATTGCAGTTCTACTTGAACGAAGGTGTCTCGCATTCTCATTATGTTTCTTTCTGTTATCAGAACCAAGACGAACATTCAAATTTGTTTTATCTAATGACATTATGAAATCCTATCTACTAAGTTAAGTGCATTTCTTTCAATCTCTTTGATTGATGCACTATCTGGTTTGCCCAAGTAGTACTTACTGACTACGTAACAGATACCTTTATTCTCAAGTCTGTCTGAGTTGAGAAGTCTTATATTTGTACTGGATTGGGTTCCGTTCAATTCGAACGCAACGAATGATAACTGAACTAAAAATTTATTGTAATCATTAGAGAATTTTTGTAACTCTGTATATCTAAGTTTTGTGAATGCTCCGATACCTCGTGAATCTGGAGTTTCCCCTGTATTCATACCAGAAACAAAACTAAGGGCAGCAACCAATCCTATTGATTGTTTAACCGAATATCCCAGATTCAAAAAGAAAGATACCGCAGTTTTCTCCCTATTTCGTTTTATGTTGAGACCAATCCTACTGGTTTTTTCATCCTCTATATCAATATCTTTAGGTGCGGATTCTGTCGCAACATTGTCCCAAACAACTTCTGGTTTATTGTCTGCATCCAAGACTGTTTCTGATTGACCTATTTGTATTGGTGTGGGGTATTCGATATGTGGTAATGAACCAAGTATGATAGGTGTCTGTGAGTTCATTCCATCCATGAACATACCAAACACCAATGCACTCGGTTGTAGTTGAGGCATTCGTCCGATACCAGATGCACCACCTTCTGTGGTTGGAACAACGCATTGCGCCCAAGGCAAGTCTGACTGAGGAATCCTTCGGGTCGATTCTGTATGTAATCCATGAATACGAATCTTGACACGACCCTCATAACCATATGGGGGTGATGCATCAATCACAGTAGCAACAAACCACCTTGTATTGTCACCATAAAATTCTGATAGAATAGGATTCATGACGGAAGTTTCTCCAGTTTACAAACGTTCATCGACACAGTGTGTTGTGTCCCTTGGAATGTATGTCTTGTGTCATAGATAATAAAATCACCAGACTTTGCCTTATCGTATAATTCTTCTGGTGAAACTCTATCAGAAACTTCAATGTTGTCATTCACAATCAGTAAGTTCACGACATCACCGACACTCGCTTTTGATATTATAAATCCAGCACCTTCAACCACAACGTTCAACATATTCTTATAGAGGTGATTTAGTACAGACCTTCTTTCCAATTTCTTTTTGAATTTAGTTCCATCATACTCATCATGATAAGACTTGAATCTGCCATAAGTCCCCGAAGATGTGATAGTGTGGTAGACATGAGAACTGTGTTCGTCTACGTTCTTCTCACCAATCTTAAACTCGGTATCGAATACATTCTGATTTTCACCGATCAGATTATGTTTTTCTAGATTATCTAGAACATTTCTTACCGAGTGTTTACTCTTAAATATTCTACCAGTATTCAGATTAGTATTCTGCATGGTAGCAGTAACCGCACCCTGTTGAATCAGATTAAGAGTATTCGCTTGTTTTGATACCTTGAGTGCCTTAATAGTGAAAGTCTTCTCAAACTCTGTCTGATCTTCTGCACCAGCGACATTAGCGGGATTATATACATAAGGTATCTTTGAGTTAAATGCTTTTTGTGATAACATGACATCCAGATTACCCAAACGTAGATTGGTATCATGCATTGATGCATAGGTAAAAAATGGTGACCCTGTGACTGTAGTCGCACGTTTGGTCAACCAATCTACAGCATCAATTGGTGTCAAGTTAGGAATAATACCCTTCATATTCGACTGTAGAGGAAGATTTCTTTCACCATTGGCTGAGAATAGATATGATAGGTCAATGTCCTGATTCATCTCTGTTGCAAGTAACTTGGTAATAATTTCATCAATACGACCATTAAATGATTTACTGATCTTCTTGAGTGACGAAAGCACTGCGTGTTCGTCCATCAAAGTGAAGAAATAAACACTAGACTTACCATTTGCATTTGACTTGACAGAACGTTCTATACCTGTCATAATGAAAGTTCGTTCCATAACAACATTGAGATCGTTATCGACCGATGCCATCTTAATACTCAGTCTCTCGGTTCCTTGAAATGATATTGAATCGAATAATGCTTTATCATCAAGAATAAGTACCTGACCACTGAGGTAAGGTTTATCTAAACTTTCGAATAGACTAAGTTCTACAACAGAAGTCCTTACGTCAATAGCAGATACATCACCACCACCAAAACGATCAGCAGTAAGTAAAGCTTCAGTAATCTTATATTGTTGAGACTGTGTAGTCTTCATTAAACACCAACACCTTTATGGAAATTATTAAACTCTGAAACTACCTTATCGATCACTTCTGGTTTCAATACTATAATCTCTTTCAACTCGTAGTATTTTTTTTCTAAACGATCTTTATATGTAATTGGTATAAGTTGTCCAGTGTTGCCGAAGTCATATATTGGAATATCTTGATAAAGACCATCGGTATCTTCGTAGTGATGAACTGCGTTATATTGTTCCGATTCTTTGATCAGTGTTGCTGTGAAAACTTCACCTTCAGTTGAGGTATAAATTAAGTTCTCGGTCTGTCCAAAGTTTTCTAGATTGGGTAGGTTACCAAAGTTGTTGCCTGGAGTCAAGGAAGTATCGATTACTAGTTGTCCGAGGTCTGGAATACGTCTAACCACACGACCTACTGTACTACTCTGTGTACCACTCACAATCTGTCCGACAGGAAAGGAATTTGATATGTCGGTGTTGGTAGTCACGATGCGGTACGGATATTTTTCTTTTGCAACATCTAACAACTTATGTGATTCTACAGGCCAACCCGACATACGCAGACTATCATTCATTAAAAAGAATGTCCAGTAGTAATCCGTAGTTCCATAAAGTCTGTATGACAATGTGTCTGGTCTATCTCCCGATAGAATAGTGTGTTTCTGATAAAAAGAAACCTGATCTTTCAATGAATCGATTAAATCAACATATTGAGTTATATTGTCAAACAGTACAGGTTTTTCATTGTCGCCGAATTTATAGTCAGTGAGAGTAAAGTTTCTGAAATACTTAGTTGTCATTAGAACCCATCCTCTTCAACATCTTTTCTGTTGAGTGTTCTTGTTTCTTGGAAAGATAGTGACATTTCAATTTCTTGGAAGTTACCATCACTGTGCATCGCCATTGCAGTATTGTTATATGTTACATTCACGTCTCGCAAATAACACGGTTTGATGCGAGTTGCAATCTCTTCACCATCATACTCAAGGTTTATCTGAAACTTGTTTGGAAAACGATAACCAACAGATATTTCACTGCCTGCGCCTACAAGGGGGACAGTGATATTTTCGGGATATAGTTCTGTTCGGAATAGTTTAATAATCTCTTTGATTTCTTCTGCTTCTTTTGGTGATGTCGCAATGAACTTAAATGCAAATGCAAACTCACGAAGCGCAACCTCTTTGAATAATACTCGTGTGTTCGGATTTGTGGTTACTTGACCAGCACTTCTAAATGCACCAGCGACTTCATCAGGGAATCTACTCATTATTTTCACTGTGGCGAGTTTAGCGACATCAGCATTCGCAGCACCAACAAATGCGGAACCCAAAGTTTTACCAGTTTGTTCTAGGAGTGCATTAACCGCACCTTTACCAGATTGTAGTCCTGCCTCTGCCGCAGCACCCATGCCACCAATTTGCATATTGTCATACGCAACATTGTCACGAAACTGTAAACCAGCAGGAATATACAGAGACACTTGTCTTCCTAGTGTGGCCAAAGGTTTTCTCTTAGTTATGGTTTGTGTGCCTGGTGACTGTCCCTTTGCACTCTCGATCGCTTTTTGTTGATCTTCAGGATTCTCTCCAGCAACATTCAGTAAGGATTCTCTCTGTGCTAATGCCTTAGCCGTATCTACTACTAACCCTAGAACATTACCGAGATCGGTCTCTGGTTCTTTCATAACATTGAAAATAACTCTGCCTTTATAGTCGTCTGGGTTATTCAGTGGATACTCAAGGTTTTTTTGTTCTAACACCTTCTTTATACCCTGAAGTTCTTTTGGTTCTGCCATTTTAGTTTCTCTATAAATAAGTTAGAAATTCATTATCTTTATTTATAAGGTTTTTATGGCATATTCGGGTAGGTACAGAGTAAAAAATCCAAAGAAGTATGAAGGAGATCACACAACGGTCACTTATCGTTCTTTATGGGAGAAACACGCCTTCAGATGGTGTGACGATAACCCCAAAGTGGTGAAGTGGTCTTCCGAAGAGGTTATTATACCATACTTATATGAAGTTGACAAGCGTTATCATAGATATTTTATGGACTTAAAGATTGTTTTGAATGATGGCAAGACTTGGTTGGTCGAGATCAAACCAGATAAAGAAACCAAAATACCTACTGGTAATAAAAACACCAAGAGATACCTCAACGAGAGTTTCACCTATGTCAAGAATATCAACAAGTGGGAAGCTGCGAACGAGTATGCAAAAGATCGTGGATGGAAGTTTGTTATCTGGACGGAGAAGAATGAACCATTGAAGACTCTTATTCCCAAATCAACAAAACCATTGAAACCTTTGAAGAAAACTTTGAAACCTTTTCGTAAGAAACGTAAAAAATAGGTATAAATAAACGTATGAGTAATATTTTCAACAGACTAGAATTGCAGGCATTCCGTGCGGGAGTTACACCTCGTACCAAGGAGAGTCGTGATTGGTTTATGAATAAAGCAAAGAATATGCGAAACATAAACCGACAGGCACTTATAAAAGAAGACCCCTTGACACAAAGGACTGCACTGAAGAATCTGTCGAGAACTGGATTAGTTGGAACAATGCAGATGTTCTTCTACGACCCCAAACACAAAGAGAAACTTCCATTCTATGATTTGTTTCCTTTAGTTATTGTGGTTGGGCCTGCGGAAGGTGGATTCTATGGATTGAACTTGCATTACCTTCCACCGATTCTACGTGCAAAGATGTTAGATGCATTGATGGAAACCGCAAACATGAAAGCGGGTGAGGATGCAAAGTTTCAGATTACATATAAGAGACTACAAGCAATTTCCAAGTTAAAGTATTACGAACCATGTTTCAAACATTATCTGACTAAACACGTCAAGAGTAAGTTTGCGGAAGTACCAATGCCCGAATGGGAGATTGCGACATTCTTACCGACTGCACAGTTCAGAAAGGCAAACTCTAAGAAAGTTTACGCAGATTCACGAAAGAAAATAGGTAAAAATGCATGACGTTAAACATTGATGACTTTAAGTCACAGGTTGGTAAAGGTGGCGGTGTCGCTATGGGGAATCTATACAAGATTTTCCTTCCACCTATCAAGGGTGATGCACGAGAGATGAATCTACTCTGTAAGGCGACATCGTTGCCAGGCAGACAAATTTTATCGACCGAAAAACAAATGGGTCTTACTGTATCTAAGATTGCGTATGGTTATGCAAACGAAGATGTAACGTTGACCTTCCATTGTCTTAATGATATGAAAGTAAAAGAATACTTTGAGACATGGCAGAATCTTGCGGTTAACCAAGAGAATCAAGAAATCGGATACTTTAATGAGTATACACATCCGATTATTATTCAAGCGCTCAAGAAGGGAACTCAGTTCCCGATCGCAAAAAAGAAATTATTTGATACTGGTAAGATACCTTCTTCGATTAGAAGTAGATTACCACGAATAGGGCCGATAGACCTTGCACAAGGTGAGTTAGATTTGAATCTCGTCTTTGGAGATGATATCACTTATACGTGTGTCCTAGATAAAGCATACCCAACAACATTGAACGCAATTGAGTTGAGTGATGATGGACAGTTACTTGAAGTGACAGTACAAATGTCATACAAGAACTGGAAGTCCAAAAAAGGTGACTCTGTACAGTCCGACTTTGTTAAAGGTCTGGCGGGTGAACTAATTCGTAAATTTTTATAACATTATTTGGAGAATATAATGGCATTACCTAAGTTAAATGGGAATCCGAAGTATGAAATGACGATTCCATCCATGCAGAAAGCGGTGAGGTTTAGACCGTATCTGGTAAAAGAAGAGAAGGTTCTTCTCATGGCATTTGAGAGTCAAGATACGACTCAAGCAATGAAAGCGATAATTGACACCATTGAAGTTTGTGTTGATGACAAGATTAACACCAAGGAATTAACTACATTCGATGTGGAATATATGTTTACCAAACTCCGTAGTAAGTCAGTAGGTGAACGTAGTAGATTGAACATGAAGTGTACCAATTGTGATACACCGAATGAGTTTGAAGTCAATCTAGAAGAACTAGAAGTAACAATGGATAAATCTTCCGAAAAGATTGAGTTACAGGAAGATGTCCATGTGGAGATGGGTTATCCATCCGCAGACGTTTTGATGAACATGAAAGAAGGTTTATCACAAACAGAACAAATAATCGAACTGATTGTCTATAGTGTCAAGAACATTATGACCGAAGATGAAAACATCAACGCAAACGATGTACCTAAAAAGGAATTGCGTGATTTTATAGATTCTATGACAGGCGACCAGTTTAAGAAAGTTAGTGAGTTTGTTGCAACGATTCCAACTCTGACAAAAGAGATTGAGTTTGATTGTAAAGAGTGTGGAACACACAACGAACATACACTATCGGGTTTTACTGATTTTTTTTAGTAAACCTTTCCCATGATAGTCTTATAAATTTTTATGAGACTAACTTTTCGTTAATGCAACATCATCATTACAGTTTAACAGAACTTGAAATGATGATGCCGTGGGAAAGGGAGGTATACGTTACTCTTCTCACCGAACATATTAAAGAAGAGAACGATAGGATAAAACAACAACAGGGTAGATAGATGTCCGAAGAAATGCACCCCTCTGCTGGTAGTGGTAGAGACCCAAAATCTCAGAAGAATCTTCTGAGAAAGCTGATCAACACCATGAAAGAAGGTCACAAAGGCGATCTGGATTTCAGAAAGGCTGACTTTGCCCAATCTATAGAGACTAATAATCTTTTAGAATCTATACTCGATCAGAAACGAGGGGATTCTAAGGACTCTAAAAAATCCGAAAAGAATAGAAGAGGTGACGATCTCGAAGCTAAACGAGAACAAAAAGGTATGTTTGCGAAATTTGCAAAGATGCCTTCTTTTCTAAAAAGTGACAATAAGAAAAAATCATCCGCTGGGGGCGGTGGCATACTAGGCATGATTGGTAAGACCTTGAAAGGTGGTCTTATTGGTG
>Ga0102814_10001236_pt1 | contig 18283 bp, 17 predicted proteins | sample ColrivemetaGS741_FD_79112 | JGI IMG/M metagenome (GOLD analysis project Ga0102814, IMG submission 79112) | Estuarine microbial communities from the Columbia River estuary - Flood tide ETM metaG S.741 | ecosystem: Environmental > Aquatic > Marine > Intertidal zone > Estuary | place: USA... | reverse complement strand
CTTGGCGACTACATCGGCTGGCTGGGCGAGAACTTCGATCCGTCGATCTGCTGGAAGGATCTGCAGTGGATCCGCGACTTCTGGGACGGCCCCATGGTGATCAAGGGCATCCTCGACCCGGACGACGCCCGCGATGCGGTCAAATTCGGTGCCGACGGCATCGTGGTATCCAACCATGGCGGACGTCAGCTCGATGGTGTGTTGTCCAGCGCCCGCGCACTGCCGGCGATTGCCGATGCGGTAAAAGGCGAGCTGGCGATCCTCGCCGACTCCGGCATCCGCACCGGTCTCGACGTGGTGCGCATGCTCGCCCTCGGCGCCGATTGCGTAATGCTCGGTCGCGCATTCGTCTACGCCTTGGCCGCAGCCGGCGAAGCCGGAGTGAGTAATCTGCTGGAGCTGATCGAGAAGGAAATGCGCGTAGCCATGACTCTCACCGGCGCCAGATCGATCGCCGAGATCAGCGCTGACTCGCTGGTGCGCGAGCTCAAGCACACAAGTACCTGAGGAGCCTCGATGAAACTGCCTGCTGCCTTCCTGGCCGCTATCGAAAAGCTGATTCCGCAGCAGCGCCGCTTCGACGACCCACTGTCGACCCTGGCCTTTGGCACCGACGCCAGCTTCTACCGGCTGATCCCGCAGCTGGTGGTGCGCGTCGAGAGCGAGACGGAAGTGGTCGGGCTACTCAGGCTGGCCGGCGCGCACCAGGTCCCGGTGACCTTCCGTGCGGCCGGCACCAGCCTGTCGGGCCAGGCGATTTCCGACTCGGTGCTGATCGTGCTTGGCGATAACTGGAACGGCCGCGAAGTTCGCCATCAGGGGGCGCAGATCCGCCTGCAACCGGGGGTGATCGGTGCCAATGCCAATGCACTGCTGGCGCCGTTGGGGCGCAAGATCGGTCCCGACCCGGCCTCGATTGCCGCGGCAAAGATCGGCGGCATCTTCGCCAACAACTCCAGTGGCATGTGCTGCGGTACCGCGCAGAACAGCTACCACACCCTGGCCGGGCTGCGCCTGGTGCTGGCCGACGGCAGCACAGTGGATACCGAGCAGCCGGACAGTGTTAAGGCCTTTCGCGAAAGCCATGCAGGCTTGCTTGAACAGTTGGCCGAACTGGGTCGACAGACCCGTGCCAACACCGAGCTGGCAGCCAGGATTCGCCATAAATACAGGCTGAAGAACACCACCGGACTGTCTCTGAATGCACTGGTGGACTATCACGACCCGCTGGAAATTCTCAGCCACCTGATGGTCGGCTCGGAAGGCACCCTGGGCTTTATCAGCGCAGTAACTTTTCACACCGTGGCAGAGCACCCGCACAAGGCCAGCGCACTGCTGGTCTTTCCTGATGTGGAGAGTTGCTGCCATGCCGTGACGTTGCTCAAGAGCCAGCCGGTCTCGGCCGTGGAACTGCTGGACCGGCGTAGCCTGCGCGCGGTGCAGGACAAACCCGGCATGCCCGACTGGGTCAAGGCGCTCTCCGCCAATGCCTGTGCCCTGCTGATCGAATCACGCGCCGCCAGCGCTAGCCTGTTGCACGAGCAGATTGCCGCGATCAAGACTTCCATCGTCGGCTTCGCGCTGGAAAAACAGGTCGACTTCAGCACGGACCCGGCTGTTTACAACCTGCTCTGGAAAATCCGCAAGGACACTTTCCCGGCGGTCGGTGCAGTGCGCGCAACCGGCACCACGGTGATCATCGAGGACGTAACCTTCCCGCTCGAGGTACTGGCCGAGGGTGTCAACCGCCTGCTGCAACTGTTCGAGCGGCACGGCTACGACGAGGCGATCATTTTCGGTCACGCTCTGGAAGGCAATCTGCATTTCGTGTTTACCCAGGGCTTTGATGATCCCGCCCAGGTCAGCCGTTACCAGGCCTTCATGCATGACGTGACGCAACTGGTGGCAGTTGATTTCGGCGGCGCGCTAAAAGCCGAACACGGCACCGGACGCAACATGGCGCCGTTCGTCGAGCTGGAATGGGGCCGCGATGCCTACCAGCTGATGTGGCAGATCAAGCGCCTGCTCGATCCGCAAGGCATCCTCAATCCGGATGTGATCCTCTGCGACGATCTGCAGATTCATCTGAAGAATCTAAAACCGCTGCCGGCAGCAGACGAGATCGTCGACAAATGCATCGAGTGCGGCTTCTGCGAGCCGGTCTGCCCGTCCCGTGGCCTGACCCTCAGCCCGCGCCAGCGAATTGTCATCTGGCGCGACATCCAGGCGAAGAAGCGTGCCGGCATCGACACCACAGAACTGGAGACAGCCTACCAGTACCACGGCCTGGACACCTGCGCTGCCACCGGACTCTGTGCCGAACGCTGCCCGGTGGGAATCAACACCGGTGATCTGGTGCGCAAGCTGCGCGGCGAACAGGCTCGGCATAACGGCAGCGCCTCTTGGCTGGCCAGACATTTCGCCGGCGCTCTCAAAGGTACGCGCTTGGCACTGCTGGCCGCCGACCGTGCGCGACGGCTGCTCGGTGCGCCGCGGATGGCGCGCTGGTCAACCATGCTACATAAGCAGGCCGGACTACCGCTGTGGACGCCGGCCATGCCGCAAGCCGTACAGGCGCTGAAGTGGCTGCCGACGCCAGCCGCCGAACGGCCGCGCGTGGTTTACCTGCCGGCCTGTGTGTCACGCTCCATGGGCCCGGCGTTCAGCGATGCCGAACAAACCACACTACTCGACAAGACCCGCGCACTGCTGGAAAAAGCCGGATTTGCGGTGGTATTACCGCAAGGCCTGGACGCCCTCTGCTGCGGCCAGCCGTTCACTTCCAAAGGCTATGCCGGGCAGGGTGATGCCAAGCGCGACGAGTTGCTGACAGCACTGCTGCAGGCCAGTCGCAACGGCCAGGACCCAATCTACTGCGACACCAGCCCCTGTACCCTGCGTCTGGTTCAGGGCAATGCCGACAGCCGGCTGCGGCTCTATGACCCGGTGAAGTTCATCCGCGAGCAGCTGCTCGACAAACTGGACATCACGCCCCAGCAGCAGCCGGTGGCGGTGCATGTCACCTGCAGCACCCAGCATCTGGGCGAAGCCGAGGGGCTGATCGACATTGCCCGCCGCTGTGCGAGCCAGGTGATAATCCCCGAAGGCATTCACTGCTGCGGCTTTGCCGGCGACAAGGGCTTCCAGCAGCCTGAACTGAATGCCCACGCGTTGCGCTCGCTGAAGGATGCGGTACAGCAGTGCAATGAGGGACTATCGACCAGCCGTACCTGCGAGATCGGCCTGTCGCACCACAGCGGCATCGACTACCACTCGCTGGTGTATCTGCTCGACCGGGTCAGCCAGCCGAAAGCCGCCAACCGCTGAAGCAGGCCGCGCAGTCATGCCACCCGTTTTTTGCGATGGCATGACCTTTCGGCAGACAATTCTGGAGCCACTGCAGTAACGCCTACACTGACAGGGCCAGCCTCACTCACGGAGAATCGCCATGCGCCGTCTTGCCCTGTTCTTCTGCGCTGCCCTGCTCAGCGCCCCGTTGCTAGCCATGCACTGTCCACAGGACATGGCAAAAATCGACGAGTTACTGAAAACCGATCCGCCGGCCAACCCACAGGTTCTGGCCGAGGTGCAGAACCTGCGCGCCGAAGGCGAAGCCTTGCACAAGGCGGGAGACCATGCCGAGTCGGTGAAGGTGCTGCAACAGGCTCTCGATCTGTTGCAGAGCAGCGAATAGCAGAGCGTCGGCGTCCCCTAGCCGCGCTGCCAGATCTCGAAGCAGTAAGCAGGGCTTTGCTCGCTGGCGGGGTGTTGCTCGCTGTCAACCAGCTGCCAGCTCTGCTCAGAGACAGCGGGAAACCAGGCATCACCCGGCGGACTCAATGCAACGCGCGTCAGGTACAAACGCGCAGCCAGGGCCAGGCCCTGCTCATACAGTTGCGCGCCGCCGATCAGCATCAGCTCATCCACACCTTGCTCGTTGGCCCACTGACTGGCACGGCCAATGGCCTGCTCGAGAGAGGCAAACACCTCGGCACCTTCAAGTTGCAGACCGGTCTGGCGGCTGACCACCAGATTGAGCCGGCCCGGCAACGGCCGCCCCAGCGAATCCCAGGTCTTGCGCCCCATGATGATCGGCTTGCCCAGAGTCAGCGCCTTGAAGTGCTTGAGATCTGCCGGCAGATGCCAGGGCAGTTGATTGTCGCGACCGATCACGCGGTTTTCTGCCAGAGCCGCAATCAGGCACAGCGGCAGACTCATACCGCCACCGGTGCCGAAATGTGCGGATGGGCCTGATAGCCGACCAGTTCGAAGTCCTCGAACTTGAAGCCCAGCAGATCGGTCACGGCAGGATTGAGTTGCATGGTCGGCAGCGGCAGCGGCTCACGGGATAGCTGCAGGTCGGCCTGCTCCAGGTGATTGGCATACAGGTGGCAATCACCACCGGTCCAGATGAAGTCGCCCGGCTGCAGGCCGCAGACCTGTGCCACCATCAGCGTCAGCAGGGCGTAGCTGGCTATGTTGAACGGCACACCAAGGAAGATGTCCGCCGAGCGCTGGTACAGCTGGCAACTCAACTTGCCGTCGGCCACATAGAACTGGAACAGCGCATGGCACGGTGGCAAGGCCATCTGCTCGACCAGCGCCGGGTTCCAGGCGGAGACGATCAGCCGGCGCGAATCCGGATTGCTTTTGATCATCGCGACCAGCTGGCTGATCTGGTCGATCGAACCGCCATTCGGCGCCGGCCAGCTGCGCCACTGGTAGCCGTAGACCGGCCCGAGGTTGCCGTCTTCATCGGCCCACTCATCCCAGATGCGCACGCCGTTTTCTTTCAGGTACTTGATGTTGGTATCGCCCTGCAGGAACCAAAGCAACTCATGGATGATCGACTTGAGGTGACACTTCTTGGTGGTGACCAGAGGGAAACCATCGGCCAGATTGAAGCGCATCTGGTGACCGAACAGGCTGTAGGTGCCGGTGCCAGTGCGGTCAGTCTTGAAGGTGCCGGTATCTCGCACCAGCCGCATCATGTCGAGATACTGCTTCATCCGGCAACCCCCGGCGCAGCCTGACGCCGGTAGGCGTGCGCGATCAGGAAGATACCCAGCGCCACCATCGGCAGGCTGAGCAGCTGGCCCATGGTCAGCCAGCCGAAGGCCAGATAGCCGAGCTGTGCATCCGGCACACGGAAGAATTCGGCAACGATGCGGAATATTCCGTACCACAGGGCAAACATGCCGGACACTGCCATGGTCGGCCGCGGCTTGCGCGTGTACAGCCAGAGAATGGCAAACAGCAGCAGCCCTTCCATGGCGAACTGGTACAGCTGCGATGGATGCCGCGCCAGTTGCTGCGGATCGCTCCAGGCGGGAAACACCATAGCCCAGGGTGCGTCAGTGGCGCGACCCCACAGTTCGGCATTGATGAAGTTGCCGATACGACCGGCGCCCAGCCCGATTGGCACCACCGGCGCAATGAAGTCCATCAGCTGAAAGAAGGTCTTGCCGTTGCGCTTGCCGAACCACCAGCACGCCAGCATCACGCCGATAAAGCCGCCATGGAAGGACATACCGCCCTCCCACACCCGCAACATCTTCAGCGGCTCGTTTATATACGCCGCCAGATCGTAGAACAACACATAGCCCAGGCGTCCGCCGAGGATCACACCCATGGAAGCCCAGAAGATAAGGTCGGAAAGCTTATCCTTGCTCCAGAGTGGGTCGAATGCCTTCAGCCGCCGTGACAGCAACAGCCAGGCACCGCCAATACCCACCAGATACATCAGGCCGTACCAGTGAATCTTCAGTGGGCCGATAGCCAGCGCCACGGGATCAATTTGCGGATAAACCAACATGGAAACTCCTCAGAGCAGAAAACTCAGACCAACAGCAAACAGCAACAGGGCAAACAACCGCTTGAGCAACAGCGGTGGCAAGCGGTGTGCCAGACGCGCACCAAAACGGGCAGAAAACATGCTGGTAAAGGCGATACCGACCAGCGCCGGCAAATAGATAAAGCCCAGACTCATCTCCGGCAAATGCGGCTTGTCCCAGCCAATCAGCATGAAACTCAGCGCACTTGCCGCAGCAATCGGAAACCCGCAGGCCGAAGAGGTGGCTACCGCCTGGCGGATTGGCACGCTGCGCCAGGACAGGAACGGTACATTCAGAGAGCCACCACCAATGCCGAAGATCGCCGAAGCCCAGCCGATCACGCCCCCCGCTGCGGTCAAGCCAAGCTTGCCCGGCACCGGAGCACTGGCCTTCGGCTGCAGGCCGAAGGCCATCTGCACGGCAATCACCAGCGCGAACACACCGATCAGCTGTTGCAAGCGTGGGCCATAGATAGCGGCCGCTGTCAGCGCGCCGAAACCGGCACCGATGAGGATGCCCAGCGACATCCAGCGCACGATCGGCCACTGCACTGCGCCCTGGCGATGGTGCGCCAAAACAGAATTGATCGAGGTGAAAATAATAGTCGCCAGGGAAGTACCGACGGCCAGCTGCGTCAGAATCTCCGGGGCGAAGCCTTGCGCGGTGAAACTGAACACCAGCACCGGCACGATGATGATGCCGCCACCTACGCCGAACAGCCCGGCCAGAACCCCGGCCGCAGCACCCAGCAGCAGGTAGAGCGCAAATTCCATCGTGACCCCCAAGGCAAAGAACGCATGTTACCGGATGGCTGACGGTGGCTCCAACATTGGCCTGCATCTGCAGGATCAATACTTCAGCGGGACTGGACGCCTGCAACACAGATGGCCATGATCGAGGCCTGACAGACAGGAAGGATTACCCATGTGCCTGATCGTGCTGGCATGGCGCCCCGCGCATCCACAGCCGCTGATTGTTGCGGCCAACCGCGACGAATTTTATGCCCGCCCTAGCCTGCCGCTTGGCCACTGGGAGGATCGCCCGGGGATTTACGCCGGGCGTGACCTGAAGGCCGGCGGCACCTGGCTGGGCATCAGCAGCAGCGGTCGCTTTGCTGCGCTGACCAATATCCGCGACCTGACGCTGCCTCAGGGCGGACCTTCACGCGGCGAGCTGGTGGCCGATTTTCTGCATGGCCAGCAAAGTGCCGAGCAATACCTGAGCGCACTGCATGAGCGCGCAGCAGACTATGCGGGGTTCAACCTGCTACTCGGTGATCGCCGGCAACTTTGGCATTACAACCAGCAGCGCGGTGTGGCCAGGCAGTTGCAGGAAGGCTTGTATGGATTGTCGAATGCCGATCTGGACAGCCCCTGGCCCAAGCTGCAGCGAGCGAAAGCCGCTCTGGCTGCCAGCCTCGAGCAACCGCAGAGCGCAGCACTGCTGGATCTGCTACAGGATCCACTGATAGCTGCGGACAGTGCGCTACCGGATACCGGCGTGCCCCTGCCCGTCGAAAGAATGCTCTCCAGCGTGTTCATCGCCAGCCCCAGCTATGGAACATGCGCCAGCACCGCACTGATCGTTGATGCTGCCGGTGCATCCAGACTGGCCGAACGGCGCTTTGGCCCAGACGGAGTGCTGCAGGGCGAAACCTGCCTGGAAGTCCGGCAGGCTATATAGCTTCGGACATAAGTGCGCTGTCACTTCATCCGGGCGATAGAGCCGCCAAGGTTATGCCTGGATGTCCGCTGCCGGATTGATTATCCGCTCCAGGCCCAGGTTGCGCAGTTCCAGCTGCAGGGTGCTGTAAATGACCTGCGGATTGTCCATTTTCAGCAACCGCTCCAGCAGCTCGGTAGCCATACTCTTGCTGATCTGGCGCAGCAGCCATTTCACCTTGGGCAGGTTGGTGGCATTCATCGACAAACTGTCGAATCCCAGCGCCAGCAGCAGCACGGCAGAGGCCGGGTCTCCGGCCATCTCGCCACAGATGCTGACCGTCTTGCCTTCGGCATGGCTGCCATCGACGATCAGCTTGAGCGCCTGCAATACCGAGGGGTGCAGAAAGTCGTAAAGGTCGGCAACCCGCGGGTTATTCCGGTCAACCGCCAACAGATACTGGGTCAGGTCGTTCGAGCCCACCGAGATGAAATCGACAAGCCGCGCCATTTCGCGAATCTGGTAAACCGCAGCCGGTATTTCGATCATCACGCCAATTGGCGGCATCGGGATGTCTACCCCTTCATCTCGCACCTCGCTCCAGGCGCGATGTATCAGGTGCAGCGACTCTTCCAACTCCTGCATGCCGGAAATCATCGGCATCAGGATACGCAGATTATTCAGCCCCTCACTGGCCTTGAGCATGGCGCGGATCTGCACCAGAAAGATTTCCGGGTGATCGAGGGTGATACGTATCCCGCGCCAGCCAAGAAAGGGGTTGTCCTCCTTGATCGGGAAGTACGGTAACGCCTTGTCACCACCGACATCCAGCGTGCGCATGGTTACCGGCAACGGGTGAAACGCACTGAGCTGCTCACGGTAGATTGCCAGCTGCTCTTTTTCGCTGGGGAAGCGATCCCGAACCATGAACGGCACTTCTGTGCGGTACAGGCCGACTCCCTCGGCACCACGCTCCTGAGCGCGCAACACATCGGCCAGCAGACCGGTATTGACCCACAGCGGCATGCGCACGCCATCCAGCGTTATGCAGGGTAGATTGCACAGCGTATTCAGCCCGCTGGAGAGCTCGCGCTCTTCCTCGATCACCGCGCGGTATTGGTCGCACAAATCGGCTGAAGGATTGGTAAACACCTCGCCGTGATAGCCATCGACGATCATTTCGATGCCATCAACCTTCGAATACGGCAGGTCGACCACACCCATCACAGTAGGGATGCCCATGGCACGGGCCAGGATCGCCACGTGCGAGTTACCGGAACCGCGTACGGAAACCAGGCCGATCAATTTTTCCACCGGCACTTCACCGAGCATTCCCGGAGTCAGCTCTTCACTGACCAAAATGGTGTTTTTGGCGTAGGTCAGGCTCTGCGTGCGGGCTTTCTGCAGGTAACCAAGCAAACGCCGGCCAAGATCCTTGATGTCGGAGGCACGCTCGCGCAGATAGGCGTCGTCCATCATCTCGAAGCGCTGAACATGATCGCTCACTACCTGGCGCAAGGCGCCCTGCGCCCATTGACCGGTGCGGATGATGCGGATGATCTCGTTACCAATGGCGTCATCGTCGAGCATCATCAGATAGACATCAAACACTGCCCGCTCTTCCGGGCGCAGCTGGGTTGCCAGTTTGGCGGACAGCTCATGCAGATCTTTGCGCACAGAGTCGAGCGCACCGCCGAACAGCTGCAACTCCGCCTCGATATCCTCAACGCTTTTGTCCGGTACCACGTCCAGATCTGCCGGCGGCAGCATGACCACCGCCGTACCAACTGCCGCACCGGATGAGCCCGATACGCCGACAAACTTGGCCTCATGGATGCCCTTGCCCTGCTTGCCCAGACCGCGAATCGAACCGGTCGCCTCGGCATGCGCAATAACCCCGGCGAGTTGCGCGCTCATGGTGACCAGAAAGGCTTCTTCACCCTCATCGAACTGCCGACGCTCTTTATGCTGGATCACCAGCACGCCCAGCACCCGCCGATGGTGAATGATCGGAGCGCCGAGAAACGAGGCAAAGCGCTTCTCGCCGGTTTCTTCGAAGTAGCGATAGCGCGGGTGGCTGGCTGCGTCCTCAAGATTCAGTGGCTCTTCGCGGCTGCCAACCAGGCCGACCAGGCCCTCATTCGGAGCCATGCTGACCTTGCCGATCGAGCGCTTGTTGAGGCCCTCGGTAGCCTGCAGTACAAAGCGGTTGGTTTGTGGATCCAGCAGATAGACCGAACAGACCTGGCTGTTCATTGCCTCGCGCACACGCAGCACGATGATCTTCAACGCCGCCTTGAGATCTTTGGCCGTGTTTACTTCCTGGACGACCTTGCGCAGCGTGTTGAGCATCATTGGACCCCCGGGTTAACAGTCACGCGCCGGCAGGCACGGTGCAAGTTCCTTCAGCGCACGCCGATAAACTTCGCGCTTGAATGTAACAACCTGACCCAACGGGTACCAGTAGCTGACCCAGCGCCAGCCATCGAACTCCGGCTTGCCGGTGACATCCATGCGCACCCGCTGCTCGTCAGAAAGCAAGCGCAGCAGAAACCACTTCTGCTTCTGCCCGATACACAACGGCTGACTATGGCTGCGCACCAGACGTTGCGGCAGACGGTAACGCAACCAGCCACGGGTACAGGCAAGAATCTGCACATCCGGCTGCTCAAGGCCGACCTCTTCGGTCAACTCGCGGTACAACGCCTCTTCCGGCGACTCATGCGGGTTAATGCCGCCTTGCGGAAACTGCCAGGCATCCTGATTGATACGCCGCGCCCACAGCACCTGACCGACATCATTGGCAAGAATGATACCGACATTCGGGCGAAAACCATCGGAGTCAATCACAACATGAACCTCAAAAAAACATATGCCGGCATTGTTCCACAAAGGCGCGCGGAGCGGCAACGCAAGCGCTCTGCCAGTGGGCAGTCCGCAGAAAAGACCTTATTCTGTGCGGCCTTTGTGACAAACCGTGGAGTTTAATCGTGCGCCTGGCTCTCTTTGATCTCGACAATACCCTACTGGCTGGCGACAGCGACCACAGCTGGGGCGACTTCCTGTGCCAGCAAGGCCATGTCGATGCTGCCGAGTATCAGGCACGCAACGATGCGTTTTACGCCGACTACTGTGACGGCAAGCTGGATGTGCTGGCCTACCAGAATTTCAGTCAGGCGATACTCGGGCGCACACCGATGGAGACTCTGGCGCAATGGCATGCGCAGTTCATGGCCGAGGTGATCGAACCGTTGATTCTGCCCGAGGGCGAAGCACTGCTGGCAAAGCACCGTGCACAGGGTGACCGGCTAGTGATCATCACTGCCACCAACCGCTTCGTCACCGGACCGATAGCTGCACGACTCGGCGTAGAAACACTGCTGGCCACCGAGTGCGCCATGCAGGACGGTCGTTATCTGGGCAAGATCACAGGCATCCCCTGCTATCAGGAAGGCAAGGTCACCCGACTAAATCTCTGGCTGCAGGAACATGGGCTTGATCTGCATGACAGCTATTTTTACAGCGATTCGCGCAATGATCTGCCGCTGCTGGAGCTGGTCAGTCACCCGGTAGCTGTCGATCCCGACGAGGTATTGCGCAACACCGCCAGTGCACGCGACTGGTCGATCATTTCCCTGCGCAACTCATAAGCGATCCGCTGCAGGCCCGTCGCCGTAGCTGTCGAGCAACTCCGCCGGATTGATCTGGTCATTGATGCTTTCCAGCTCCCGATCATCCAGCAGGGCCTGAACCTCCGGATCAACCAGACTCAGACCCTTGGCACCATCCGGCAGAGAGGCGGTAATCCGGTACGGCACGCCCTCCGAATCCACGCAGATCTTTGCCATATCCATGAATTTCGGCGGGCAACGCTGGCCCTCCTGATCCATCAGCACCACCACTTTGGGGCGTAATTTGAAGCTGGGATTCTTCTCGACCACCAGCCCGACTTCGCCGGTATGCAGCTGCACCAGCGTGCCTACCGGAAAAATACCCAGCCATTCGATGAAGTGCAGCACCAGCTCGGCATCGAACTGGCGATCGCGCATTTCCATCAATATCTTGAAGGCATCCTTGACGCTGCGGGCGGAGTCGTAGATGCGGTTACTGGTGATTGCATCGAAAGTGTCGACAATACTGATGATACGTGTGAACCGGGCAATCAGCTCTGCACCCAGCTGTCGCGGGTAGCCCCTTCCATCCGGACGCTCATGGTGGCCGTAAACCGCGTCGATAACGATCGGCGGCAAATCCCGATGACCAATCAGCAATTGGCGGCCCATACCCGGATGGGCCTTCATCACGGCAAACTCTTGCTCGGTGAGCTTGCCGGGCTTGTTCAGAATCGCCGAGTCGATCTTGATCTTGCCCACGTCATGCAACAGTCCGGAAAGCCCCAGCTGCTCGAGCCCGACTTGCGGGATACCGAGATAACGACCGAAGCCCATGGCCATCACCGATACTGCCAGGCAGTGCTGGCCGGTGTAGTCGTCCTGACTTTTCATGCGCGAAAGCCAGAGCAGTGCGCTCTCGTTGCGCATCATGCTTTCGAGATTTTCCCGCACCACGGCGCGGCAAGCGCCGGTATCGATACCTCGCCCCAGCTGGATATCGAAAAACATATCCTTGATCAGGGTCGAGGTTTTACGCTCGTTGACACGGGCCTTCTGCACTTCGGCAGCCAGTGGTTCGCGCTTGACTTGCTGTGAGGGGTTCAGCGGACGCATATTGCGCTGAGGCGGCGCCGAGACCGCTGCGGTCTTTTGCTGCTTCTCAGCATCCGCCGCCTCCATTTTGCGGCTACCCAGCTTGATAATCACCCGGCGATACTCGTCGACATAGACGAACTCGCAAATGCTCCGAACGGCCTGCAGGTCTTCCCTGGTAAGCAAAGGGAAACCCTGGAAGAGAAACTGCGTTTCGCTCCACGGCCGATCCAGCTCGCAGACGTACATGCCCAGCTCAAGCCGGGAGACATCTATTCTCCGCTTTGCCAGTAGACTGATTTCGCTCATAAGCGACCCTGCTCTCGAAGTGAGGCGCCAACCTTGCTGCCTGAAGTAAACCTTAAACCAGATCAGCAACAGTTTCAGCTATCTGCCTTGAGCAGATCTTTGACCTTGGCCACATATTTGGCCTGCGCATCGGCGCTATCCAGGCCTTCCAGCTTGGCCCAGGCATCGTACTTGGCGCGCCCGATCATATCCAGCATACCGGGACGCTTGCCACTGACATCGCTCGCAGAGCCCTGCTTGTAGTGCGCGTAGAGAAACAGCATGTCGTCATTAGCGGGACGACTCTTCAGGCCCTTGATATCGGCTTGGGCTTTTTCAAATGCGCTCATGGCGGCTCTCCCTGTAATTTAAAATTTCAAATCGGATGGTAGGAAACACGCGTGCAAAACACTTTTTTACGCCGGCTTGGCGCCCATCAGCCCCATGATCACCAGCAGCAGCACAGCGATCAATACGGCGTAGGCCACGCTCAATTTCAATAGCATACCTGAAGCAGGCGTCGCCTCCAGCGCCTGCCAGGCGCGCAGGCGTCCTGCCAGCAAAAGCCCGAACAGCACCAGCAAGGCAAACAACATGGAGCTGGCAAGCAACCAGGTCTGCCCCAGCGGCAGCCCCGCCTGATGCACCAGCCACCAGCCGCTGAACGGCAGGCTCAGCGTTAACACGCCCAATGCCGGCAGGCTGAACAGTCGGGTATTGCGCAACTTTCGCTGTAAAACAACTACATCACCGCTGCGCTGTGCTTTCCACAGCATGAACACGTGTGCCAACAGCCCCAGCAACACCAGCACACCAGGCAGGCTGTGGGCGATTTTCAGTAGCAGGTAATTATCCATAGTGACTCGCTCAGGTCAGTAGTTCAGCCCAGAAACAGCTTGTAGGCCGGATTGTCCGTTTCATCCCAGTAGGGATAGCCAATGCCTTCAAGTGCTTGCGGAATCAGGTGACGCTCTGCATGTGGTACCTGCAGTGCCGCCAGCACCCGACCATCGGCCGCACCATGATTACGGTAATGGAACATCGAGATGTTCCAGCGTGCTCCCAGCTTGGTCAGAAAATTCAGCAAAGCTCCGGGGCGCTCGGGAAACTCGAAGCGGAATACGCACTCGTCCGGTACGCTAGCTGCGTGTCCACCCACCATATGGCGCACATGCAGCTTGGCCAGTTCGTTATCGGTCAGGTCCTGCACCGGAAAACCCTGCTCGCGCAGTGAACCTACCAGCGCCTCGCGAGGATCGTTATCCGGATGGGTCTTTACCCCGACAAAAATCTGCGCTTCGCCATCGCTGTGATAACGGTAGTTGAATTCGGTGATCTGGCGCTTGCCGAGGGCCTGGCAAAATATCTTGAAGCTGCCCGGCCGCTCAGGAATCGTCACGGCAATGATCGCTTCACGCTTTTCACCCAGCTCGGCCCTCTCGACAACGTGCCGCAAGCGGTCGAAATTGATGTTGGCGCCGGAGTCGATACCTACCAGCACCTGGTCAACGCAACCTTCGCGCTCCACGTATTTCTTGATCCCGGCCACCGAGAGGGCTCCTGCCGGCTCGGTGATCGAGCGGGTATCCTCAAAGATATCCTTGATTGCCGCGCAGATTTCATCAGTGCTGACCGTGATCACTTCGTCCACGTATTGCCGGCACACGGCAAAGGTATGCTCGCCGACCTGTGCCACGGCCACGCCGTCGACAAACAGCCCGACACTCGGCAAAACTACACGCTTGCCGGCGGCCATGGCGGCCTGCAGGCAGTTTGAATCCTCCGGCTCGACACCGATTACCTTGATATCCGGGCGCAGGTATTTGACATAGGCGGCGATGCCGGCGATCAGTCCGCCGCCGCCCACCGGAACGAAAATCGCATCCAGCTGCGCCGGTTGCTGGCGGAGAATTTCCATGGCCACGGTGCCCTGTCCGGCAATGGTGTCCGGATCATCATAGGGGTGCACGTAGACATAGCCCTTTTCCTCGACCAGCTTCAACGAGTGCGCCAGCGCCTCCGGGAAGCTGTCACCATGCAATACGACCTTGCCGCCGCGCGTGCGCACACCGTTGATTTTGATCTCCGGGGTGGTTCTGGGCATCACGATGGTCGCCTTGACGCCCAAGTGTTTAGCCGCCAGCGCCAGACCTTGAGCATGATTACCTGCCGATGCAGTGACCACACCACAGGCCAGCTGCTCGGCAGACAGGTGCGCAAGCTTGTTGTAGGCCCCACGAATCTTGAATGAAAACACCGGTTGCAGGTCTTCACGCTTGAGCAGAACCTGGTTGCCAGTGCGCTCGGAAAGCTGTCGGGCTGGCTGCAACGGAGTTTCCACGGCAACGTCATAGACGCGCGAGGTGAGGATCTTCTTGACGTATTGTTCGAGCATCGACGTGTTCTTACTGGGAATAGTGCGGGATAGTGCAGTCTACCCCAGCGTTTCACTGCGCCACCACCGAGAGTGGGGGATTTGCCGTTTTATCCGGCTATAATTCGCGCCCGTTTATCAATTGCACGGTGCCGCATGACTCAGGACCAACTCAAACAAGCCGTGGCGCAGGCCGCCATGGACCTGATCCTTCCACAACTGGATCAGAAGAGCGTGATCGGTGTCGGCACCGGATCCACCGCGAACTTCTTTATCGATGAGCTGGCCCGGCACAAAATGGACTTCGACGGTGCCGTGGCCAGTTCCGCAGCTACCGCCGAGCGGCTCAAGGCCCGGGGCATTCCGGTGTATGACCTCAACTGCACCAGCGATCTGGAGTTCTATGTCGATGGCGCCGATGAAAGTGACGAACACCTGCACCTGATCAAAGGTGGCGGAGCGGCGCTGACCCGCGAAAAGATCGTCGCCGCCGTGGCCACCACCTTTATCTGTATCGCCGACGAAAGCAAACTGGTACCGGTGCTCGGCAACTTTCCGCTACCGGTAGAAGTGATTCCGATGGCACGCAGCCATGTGGCTCGCCAACTGGTGAAGCTGGGCGGTGATCCGGTTTACCGCGAAGGCGTACAGACCGATAACGGCAACATAATCCTCGACGTGTATAACCTTTCGATCGTTGACCCGGTAAAACTGGAAAGCGACATCAACGCCATTGTCGGCGTAGTGACCAATGGCCTGTTCGCCGCGCGTCCTGCCGATGTGCTGCTGCTCGGCACCACGGACGGCGTGAAGACAATCAAGGCCTGAATCAGACGCTGATTTATTTCTCATTTTCTCTGCGGGAGCGTTGCCCTCGACCCGACACGGCCTTTCAGTCAACAGCAAAAGCTCGAGCCGAGGCGGCGCTCCCACAAAAAAGCACAAGCACTTGATTCGCCCGATGAAGCAACAAAGCTGAATAAATCAGCCTCCCCCTAGTTTTCCAGGCCCGGCTTGGCAAAGCGATAGAACAGGTTCGGCTCGCTGACCAGATACAGCACGCCCTGCGCATCCAGCGCCAGCCCTTCAGCCTGCGGCACGCTTCGCGTGAGTCCGTGCATGCCGCGCCAGAGCAGCATACTGCTGACCGGTTTGCCCGCAAGATCCAGCTCGAGGATCATCTTCGACTCATCCGACAGCGCCAGTAAATGCCCGCTGCGCGGATCAAATTGCAACGCCGACAGGTCACGGACAAACAACCGGCTATCGCGCTGAGGGTCATCCTCGACCTTTACTTCAACCGGCGGGCCATATCCATCACGCGGAAAGCCTTCCACACTAAGGATGCGCAATGGGTCGCGCTCCTTGGCGATGAAAAGGCGCTTGCCGGCCGGATCATAGGCCAGCCCTTCGAAACCCTTGTTGCCTTGCGGACCGTCCTCCAGTGCCAGTTGCTCACTCTCGTCAGCATCCAGCCAGCGCGTGTTTTCATCGACATGCACGCGGAACAGGCGCTGACGCTTCTCGTCGCTGATGACGTAAATCCCATGACTGATGTACTCCACCGCCTCAGCATCACCAAAGCCGGTAAGGGGAATCCGTTGCAGCACCTTGCCGTCGAGTGACAGCTCGAGCAGTTCGGCATTCTTGTTGGTCACGCTGAACAGGCTGCGGCGATCAGGGTCATAGGTCAACGCGGACACATTGCGCAAGCCAGGCAGCGGCAAGGCCTCGATTTCAACCTGATAGTCGGGCAGCCACAGGGCACTCTGCTGCTGCCCCTGCTGGGCATTGCGCCACTGCTGCCACTTGAAGTCCGCCAGCTCGAACAGGCGCCACCCGCTCACCCAACTGACCGGCGCGGCCACAACCAGCCCTGCAAGAAGCAACCAGGCAGCGCGCTTAATTGAGCGTAAAGGCATCAGGTAGTTCCGGCAGGGAGCGAAGGGCCTGCATAGTAATCATTGCAGAAGCTTTTGGCAGATCAGTCTCCATCATCCGCCAGCCCAGGTAGCCGTCACAAGAAGCATCCGGATAAGCCGTCACCCGATCCGCAACCCATTATGGTTACTGTGCAGCAGGCAGCTTCTTGAACACATAAAACAGATTATTCTCGCTGACGATATACAGGTTGCCGGCAGCATCCAGCGCCACACCCTCGGCTTGCGGAATATAATGCTGCAGGCCACCCAGACCGCGTAATAGAGAGATGAAGTTACTCGGCTGGTACTTCTGGTCCAGCTCTACCAGCAGATGCGATTGCTGTGACAGGGCCAGGACATTCCCACTGCGCGGATCCACTGCGAGGTCCGCCAGATCAGTCATTATGCCGCCAAGGTCAGCCAACACCTGTAGTTCGCCAGTGACCTTGCGGCCATCGCTTGGCAAGCTATAGAGCATCACAGGATTCCTCTCCTCGCCCAACAAGAAGCGCTGGTTGGCGCGATCCCAGACCAGCCCCTCGAAACCCTTGTTGGCGTGTTCAGAAACGCCCAGATCAAAACTTTGCAGCGCCTGATCAATCCGCAACTCCATGGTTTCCGGCAGCAATCGGAAGATGTACAAACGCTGCTGACGCTCATCAGTCACAGCTATCAGTCCATCATCCATCACCGTCACGGCCTCCATATTGGCCGCACCGAAAACCGGAATGCTGCGCAACACCTTGCCTTCGAGGGACAACTCAATCAGCAGAGGCGTTTTGCCACTGACCACCAACAAGGTATCGGCTGCCGGGTTATAGGCCAGACCGGAAAACTGTTCTTTTTCCAGGCCGGGAATTGCAATCTGCAGCACCGCGCTGTAATCGGGCAGCCACAGACTGTCCTCACGATCATCCGTGCTGGTGCTGAACTCAGCTATCCATAGCAGGGCGCGGGCATCCAATCGTTTGAAATACACGACCAGCGCCAGTATCAGCAACAGAGCAACTATGAAGAAACGGCGCAGGGTCATAAGCAGGCTCGGGTTCGCTGGCGACAATGGGGGAGCGCCTGCGCTGTCTACCGGCAAACACTTACTGGCAGACATCATATCCAGAGCATGTGAAAGTTCTGTAACTATCTAAAAAATTCGTCAGCCTGAATCACAGCTGGGCGATGCACTTGATTTCGACTTTCAGCTCCGGCAGCAGCAGTGCCGCAACTTGTACGACTGTCTGAGAGACTTCCGGTGGCCTGCCAAATGCCTGCTGCCGCCTGGCGTATATGTCTTCCGCCTGACTCAGCAGCTCCTGCATGTCGGTAACAAACAAGGTTTCATCCACCACGTTTTCCAGCGTCGCACCAAACTTCGCGAGTACCCGCTCGATATTGGCGTAGGCCAGCTCGATCTGCGCCGGCAGATCCGCGCCGGCAACACCCTGCGCATCCACACCCACTTGCCCGGACAGATACAACGCATTGCCTACGCGCACTCCT
>Ga0102814_10001235_pt1 | contig 18287 bp, 18 predicted proteins | sample ColrivemetaGS741_FD_79112 | JGI IMG/M metagenome (GOLD analysis project Ga0102814, IMG submission 79112) | Estuarine microbial communities from the Columbia River estuary - Flood tide ETM metaG S.741 | ecosystem: Environmental > Aquatic > Marine > Intertidal zone > Estuary | place: USA... | reverse complement strand
CTGCCGAGGACATCCTGCATGACCTCGGCGCGTTCTCGATGATCAGCTCCGATAGCCAGGCCATGGGCCGCGTCGGCGAGGTGATCACCCGCACCTGGCAGACCGCCGACAAGATGCACAAGCAGCGCGGCCCACTGGACGGTGACGGCCCCGGCAACAGCAACTTCCGGGTTAAACGCTACATCGCCAAGTACACCATCAACCCAGCCATCACCCACGGCATCAGCCACGAAGTCGGCTCGATCGAAGTGGGCAAGTGGGCCGACCTGGTGCTCTGGCGTCCGGCCTTTTTCGGGGTCAAACCCAGTCTGATTCTCAAGGGCGGCTCGATTGCCGCCAGCCTGATGGGCGACGCCAACGCCTCCATTCCCACCCCGCAACCGGTGCATTACCGGCCGATGTTCGCCAGCTTCGGCGGCAGCCTGCACGCCAGCAGCCTGACCTTTATCAGCCAGGCCGCGCTGGACGCCGGCATCCCCGAGCAGCTCGGCCTGAAGAAGCAGATCGCCGTGGTCAAGGGCTGCCGGGAGGTGAAGAAAACCGACCTGATCCATAACGGCTACCTTCCCAATATCGAGGTCGATCCGCAGAACTATCAGGTCAAGGCCGACGGCCAGTTGCTCTGGTGCGAACCCGCCGACGTGCTGCCCATGGCGCAGCGTTACTTTTTATTCTGAGGCCAAGTCATGCTGGTGATTGATCAACGTATAGCCACTCAGGACAGCGCCGATGCCGAACTGCTGCTGAGCTTCGAGGCGCGCAGCAAAAGCCGCCTGCACTGTTACAGCACCCATGGCGAGGAGGTAGGCCTGTTTCTGGAGCGTGGCCAGCCGGCCTTGCAGGATGGCGAGTGTCTGAGCACCAGAGACGGCCGCGTGGTGCGCGTGCGTGCCCTCCCCGAACAGCTGCTGCACGTGACCTGCAGCAGCCCTTTCGAACTGATGCGTGCGGCCTACCATCTGGGCAACCGCCATGTGGCGTTGCAACTCGGTGATGGCTGGCTGCGCCTGCCGGACGACTACGTGCTCAAGGCCATGCTCGAGCAACTCGGTGCCACCGTTACCCTAGTCGAAGCGCCTTATCAGCCAGAGCAAGGCGCTTACGGCGGTGGCCATCATCACTCCCACGCCGGCGATGCCGAGTTCAGCTACGCGCCGCGCCTGCACCAGTTTGTGAGCAAAGCGTGAATCCGGCCTGGGCTTTGTTACGTCTGGCCAGCCCGCAGCTGCCGATCGGTGGCTACAGCTATTCGCAGGGGCTGGAGTGGGCGGTCGATAGTGGTTTGGTGGATGACGCCAGCAGCGCGCAGAACTGGATCAGCGAACAACTGCTGCTCAACCTCGCACGCTTTGAAGCCCCGTTGTTGCTCGCGCACTGCGCGGCTGCCAATGCGCAGGACTGGACGCAACTGGCCGAGCTGGCCGCCGAACAGCGCAGCAGCCGCGAAACCCGCGAACTGCAACAGGAAAACCGCCAAACCGGCTATTCCCTGCAACAACTGCTGCAAGGCCTGCCGGAACTGGATAAAGCCGCCCGCGATTTTCTCGCCGAACTGCCGTCACCGGGACTGGCGCCACTCTGGGCCCTGGCCGCCCGTGCCTGGCAGATCAGCCCGCAGGACGCCCTCGCCGCCTGGCTCTGGGGCTGGCTGGAAAACCAGCTGGCGGTATTGATGAAAACCCTGCCGCTCGGCCAGCAAGCCGCGCAACGCCTGACCAGCGCCTTGCAGCCCACCTTGCAACAGGCGCAACAACAGGCCAGCGACATCGCGCCCGAGCACTGGGGCAGCATGCCCCTCGGTCTGGCGCTGGCCAGCATGGCGCACGAGCGTCAGTACTCCCGACTTTTTCGTTCTTGATCAGGAAATCTACCCATGAGCACACAACCCCTGCGTATCGGTATCGGCGGCCCGGTCGGCTCCGGCAAAACGGCCCTGACCCTGGCCCTGTGTCTGGCCCTGCGCGAGCGCTACAACCTCGCGGTAGTGACCAACGACATCTACACCCAGGAAGATGCGCAGTTTCTGGTGCGCAATGACGCCCTGGCGCCGGAGCGCATCATCGGCGTGGAGACCGGCGGCTGCCCGCACACCGCTATCCGCGAAGACGCCTCGATCAATCTGGAAGCGGTGGAGCAGCTCAACCAGCGCTTTCCAGGGCTGGATCTGATCATCGTCGAATCCGGTGGCGACAACCTCTCGGCCACCTTCAGCCCTGAACTGTCCGACCTGACCATCTATGTGATCGACGTGTCCGCCGGCGACAAGCTGCCGCGCAAGGGTGGGCCGGGCATCTGCAAATCCGACCTGCTGGTGATCAACAAGATCGACCTGGCGCCGCTGGTCGGTGCCTCGCTGGAGGTGATGGAGCGCGACACCCTGAAGATGCGCGGGGAAAAGCCCTTCGTCTTCAGCAATCAGAAAACCGGCCAGGGTCTAGAGCAGATCATCGCATTTATCGAACGCCACGGCATGCTCAACGCTGCCTGAACTGCACCACCTTTCAACTGAGGAGAATTGCCATGCATCTGCGTACCCTGCCTGCCGGACTGACCCTGCTGCTATTACCAGGACTCGCGCTCGCCCACCCTGGCCATGTCGAGAGCGGCCTGATAGCCGGCCTTGCCCACCCACTGGGCGGCATCGATCATCTGCTGGCCATGCTCGCCGTCGGCCTGTGGGCCGCACAACAATCAGGCGCGGCGCGCTGGGCTTTACCGCTGACTTTCCTCGGCAGCATGTTGCTGGGCGCGCTGCTGGCTTATGGCGGCGCGTACCTGCCATTGACCGAAAGCGCGATCGCAGGCTCGGTCATGGCCTTCAGCTTGCTGGTACTGATCGCCGCGCGCCTGCCAATACTGGCTGCACTTGGTCTTACCGCAGCCTTCGCACTGTTCCACGGTGTGGCACATGGCCAGGAACTCCCCGCCAGCAGCGTCGCACTGGGCTTCGCCGGTGGTTTCCTGCTGGCTACTGCCGGCTTGCATGCCCTCGGCTTTGCGCTTATTCGTTACCTGCCGCACTCTGCAGAACCTTTGCTGCGCATCAGCGCGGCCTTTTCAGCCGCAGCGGGAGGCTGGTTGCTGGTCAGCTGAATGCCTGGCATCCAGGCGGGCAGCGCAAGGGGTTCAGCCGCCAGGGCTTGAGCTGTTTTCCAGCAGGTGAGTACTGTTCGTCTGACACATGACCACCGCTCATGTGCCAGCACAGGCCTGATAGGGTAGAATCCGCGGCCTAAATTACTCCCACCCGCTGCTATTTTCAGGTGACCGCCATGTTCAGCCGTAATTTGACCCTCGCCCGCTACGATGCCGACCTGTTTGCCGCTATGGAGCAAGAAGCCCAGCGCCAGGAAGAGCACATCGAACTGATTGCTTCGGAAAACTACACCAGCCCGGCTGTTATGGAAGCCCAGGGCAGCGTGCTGACCAACAAGTACGCTGAAGGTTATCCGGGCAAGCGCTATTACGGTGGTTGCGAATACGTTGATGTGGTCGAACAACTGGCCATTGATCGGGCCAAGCAGTTGTTCGGTGCCGACTACGCCAACGTGCAACCACATTCCGGCAGCCAGGCCAACATCGCCGTGTATATGGCCCTGCTCAACCCGGGCGACACCGTACTGGGCATGAGTCTGGCCCACGGCGGACACCTGACCCACGGCGCCAGTGTGAGTTTCTCCGGCAAGATCTACAACGCCGTGCAGTACGGTATCGACACTGTCACCGGGCTGATCGACTACGACGAAGTCGAACGTCTGGCAGTTGAATGCAAGCCGAAAATGATCATCGCCGGTTTCTCTGCCTATTCGCAGATTCTCGACTTCCCGCGCTTCCGCGCCATTGCCGACAAGGTCGGTGCCTACCTGTTCGTCGACATGGCCCACGTCGCTGGGCTGGTCGCTGCAGGGGTTTATCCGAACCCGGTGCCGTTTGCCGACGTGGTCACCACCACCACCCACAAGACCTTGCGCGGCCCACGTGGCGGCCTGATCCTGGCGCGTGCCAATGAAGCGCTGGAGAAGAAATTCAACTCGGCAGTTTTCCCGGGCGGTCAGGGTGGTCCGCTGGAACATGTGATCGCCGGTAAAGCCGTATGTTTCAAGGAAGCCATGCAGCCCGAGTTCAAGACCTACCAGCAGCAAGTGATCAAGAATGCCCAGGCCATGGCCGAGGTGTTTATCCAGCGCGGTTTCGAAGTGATCTCCGGCGGCACGCTGAACCACCTGTTCCTGCTCAGCCTGATCAAGCAGGACATCACCGGCAAGGACGCTGACGCTGCACTGGGTCGTGCGTTCATCACCGTGAACAAGAACAGCGTGCCGAATGATCCGCGCTCACCCTTCGTCACCTCCGGTCTGCGCATCGGTACTCCGGCGGTGACCACCCGCGGCTTCAAGGAAACCGAATGCCGCGATCTGGCCGGCTGGATCTGCGACATCCTTGCCGACCTGAACAACGAAGCGGTGATCGACGCTGTGCGCGAGAAGGTCAAAGCCATCTGCGCCAAGCTGCCGGTATACGCCAACTAAGCATCCAGGCTGCTGTCACCGAACAAACAAAACCCCGCCTGGTGCGGGGTTTTGTTTGTTCGGGCCTGAAGATTGCCTGGCGCGGCGCATGCGCGACAGTAAACGCCTGAACAGCGTCCTTCCTGAAGGGGCTACGGGTTGTTCTGCTGTGCCTTGAGCAGATCCCGAATTTCACCCAGCAGTTGCTGATCGGCTGTAGGGCCGGCTGGCTCTGCAGGTGCGGCTTGCTCTTCTTTCTTCAAGCGGTTGATCGCTTTGACGCCCATGAAAATGGCAAAGGCGACGATGACGAAGTCGAACATGGTCTGCAGGAACTTGCCGTAACTGAGAAGCACTGCAGGTACATCGCCTTCGGCTGCCTTGAGGGTGATCGCCAGATCGGAAAAATCGACACCACCAATCAGCATGCCAATCGGCGGCATGACCACGTCGCCGACAAACGAGCTGACAATCTTGCCAAACGCCGCACCAATGATGATACCGACGGCCATATCGACCACGTTGCCTTTGACGGCAAAAGCCTTGAACTCACTTGCTATGCTCATACGAAAATCCTGTAGGTTGGATGGACTTATTATGCCGCGCGAATGCCCGAGCATCTGGGTTATCAGACACTTCTGCCATTGCCGGCTAGTGTAAACAGCCATTGCGCGGACTGCCATGCGCGAATCTCGAAGCCTGTGCTTGACCGGGGTCAATATAGTCGACGCCAGCAAACGCTAGGGTGAAGTCATCTGAACCAAGGAGATTGAACCCATGCATGTTGAACACCACCCGCTGATGAATGATTTCCCGGAAATGCGTGAAACCCTGCACGAGCTGCGTCAGAGCGATAACCACTTCGCTCGCATTGCCGGCGAGTACGAAGATCTGGACAAGCGTATCTGCCGCATTGAAGACGGCGTAGAAATGCTTGATGACAACGCCCTGACCACTCTCAAGCAACAGCGTGTCAGCCTCAAGGACGATGTAGCGCGCATGCTGCATGAAGCCAAGGGTACCTGCTGCGGTAGCTGCGGCGGCTAAATTCCAGGCCCGGTAGCAGCTTCAAATACAACCCGTCCAGTCTCGTCTGGGCGGGTTTTTTATGGGCGATTATTGCTAGAGTGACGCTCCGCCTGCCGCCATGGAGACTGCAGTATGTCCGAGCCAATCGACAAGCCACCGGCGCATCCGTCCTTTAGCGTAGCGCTACGGTTCTGGCTCAAACTGGGTTTTATAAGCTTCGGCGGACCGGCGGGTCAGATCGCCATCATGCACCAGGAGCTGGTCGAGCGCCGGCGCTGGATTTCCGAACGGCGCTTTCTGCACGCACTGAACTTCTGCATGCTGCTGCCGGGCCCGGAAGCCCAGCAACTGGCGGTCTATCTGGGCTGGCTGTTGCACCGCAGCTGGGGTGGGATAGTCGCCGGTGTGCTGTTTGTACTGCCCTCACTGTTCCTGCTGATCCTGTTGTCCTGGCTGTACATCGCTTTCGGCGACCAGCCACTGGTGGCCGGACTGTTCTACGGCATCAAGCCGGCGGTCACCGCCATCGTTATGCAGGCCAGCCATCGAATAGGCTCAAGAGCCCTGAAGAACAATTGGCTGTGGGGGATTTCCGCAGCGGCCTTTGTCGGTATTTTTGCGCTCAATTTGCCCTTTCCGCTGATTGTCCTCAGCGCCGCGCTGATCGGCTTTATCGGCGGGCGCCTGGCTCCCGGGGTGTTCGCCCTCAGCGGCGGCCACTCAACCAGTCAGAAGGATTTCGGCGCGGCACTGATCGGCGATGACACGCCCACGCCAGAGCACGCCCGTTTTCGCTGGCCGCGACTGCTTGGCCTGCTGCTGGTCGGCGCCCTGCTCTGGCTGCTACCGATGGGCCTGCTGTATAGCCTGTTTGGTTGGGATGCCACCCTGACGCAGATGGCCTGGTTCTTCACCAAGGCTGCCCTGCTGACCTTTGGCGGTGCCTATGCGGTATTGCCTTACGTTTATCAGGGCGCTGTGACCCACTATGGCTGGCTGACACCCACACAGATGATCGACGGACTGGCGCTCGGTGAAACCACTCCGGGACCGCTAATCATGGTGGTGGCCTTTGTCGGTTTTGTCGGTGCGTACGTGCAACCGCTATTCGGTCCGCAGTCAGCCTTCCTCGGCGGCGCACTGGCGGCCGCACTGGTGACCTGGTTTACCTTCCTGCCTTCATTCCTGTTTATTCTGGGCGGTGGGCCGGTGGTCGAGTCGACCCACAACGACCTTAAATTCACCGCCCCGCTGACCGCCATCACCGCCGCTGTGGTCGGGGTGATCCTCAATCTGGCGCTGTTCTTTGCCTACCACGTGTTCTGGCCGCAGGGCTTTGCCGGCAGCTTCGAATGGCCGGCAGCGCTGATCAGTCTGGCCGCGCTGGTTGCGTTGCTGCGTTTCAAGCGCGGGGTTATCGAAGTGCTGCTATGTAGCGCCGGCGTTGGACTACTCTGGCAGCTATATTGAGCCTTGATCAGCCATCCTCTGCACCTGCAGAAATTGCGATATCCAGGGAATTTTTCATGAAACGACTGATTTTCAGTTTACTGATCCTGCTGTGCATATCTGCTTGTGATCAGGCTGCAGAGGACCCGGGCAAGGCCGGTGCTGCAGTAACTGCCGGCGCAGCAAAGGAAGCACAGCAGCTGGATTTGCCACCTGCCCAGCTCAGCGCAACAGAAAAGTCGGAAGTGGATGCCATGGTGCTGCCGGTACCGCCCGCCTGGGTCGGTGATCTGGATGGCATGCGCGAAAGCCGCAGCGTGCGCATCCTGGTGCCCTACAGCAAGACTTTCTACCAAGTCGATCGCGGGCACCAGCAGGGTATCTCCTATGAGTACGGCAAGGCCTTCGAGGCCTGGCTGAACAAGCACAAGCCGTTTGCTCAGAAATCCCAGCGCTGGCGTGTGCTCTTCCTGCCGACCGCTCGCGACCAACTGCTGCCCAAACTGCTGGCAGGGCATGGCGACATCTCGATTGGCGGACTGACCGTGACCGAGGGGCGCCAGCAGACCGTTGATTTTAGCAAGCCGGGACGCAGCGATGTGCGCGAGACAATAGTCACCGGACCGGGGGCGCCCAGGCTCGAACGACTCGAGGACCTGGCCGGGCAGGAGGTCTACGTGCGCCCGTCGAGCAGTTACTTCGAGCATCTGATCGAGCTCAACAAGCGCTTCGAGGCCCAAGGGCTGGATCCCGTGAAGGTCATGCCGGCCAACGAGAACCTGGAAACCGAGGATCTGCTGCAGATGGTCAACGCCGGGTTATTCCAGATCACCGTGGCGGATCAATACATTGCCGAGTTGTGGCAGCCGCTGTACCCCGATCTGCAGATCCATACTGGCTTTTTCCTGCATGAAGGGGGGCAGCTGGCCTGGGCTCTGCGCAAGAACAGCCCCCAACTCAAGCAAGCGCTCGATGCTTTTGTCCAGGGTCACAAGGTCGGCAGCGAATTCGGCAACATCATGAACAGGCGCTACCTCAAGGACAGCAAGCGCGTGCTTAATGCCACCTCCGAAGCTGAAATGAAGAAGTTCAATGACTTGGTCGGGCTGTTCGAAAAGCATGCCAGCACCTACGACTTCGATTACCTGATGCTGATGGCCCAGGGGTTTCAGGAATCGCAGCTGGATCAGGCGGCGCGCAGCCGGGCCGGCGCCGTCGGGGTGATGCAGCTGTTGCCGAGCACGGCTGCCGACCCCGCAGTGGGTATCCGCGATATCGACAAGAGTGTGGACAAGAATATCGAGGCCGGTAGCAAGTATCTGCGCCTGATCTCCGACAAGTACCTGAGCGACCCGGAGATTACCCCGGTCAATCGCACCCTGATGAGCTTTGCCGCCTACAACGCCGGGCCAGGCAACCTGCGGAAATTCCGCCGACTGGCAGAAAAGTCCGGCCTTGATCCGAATGTCTGGTTCGGCAATGTCGAGCAGGGTGCCGCGCGGATTGTCGGGCGCGAAACCGTGGATTACGTGGGCAATATCTACAAATACTATGTGGTCTACAAACTGGCCTCGCAACGCCAGGCGCAACGCGCTTCGGCAGCCCGGTAGCAACACTGAGCCACACCACCTCCGGGCCTAGGCCGGGGCACGCAAGGCAAGACTGAGCGCATCAACCACTTCCGCCCAATCAGCATCTTCAGCGATCGCCTCGCGCAGGAAGTCGGCCTGGGCGCGCGTCCAGAACGGCGCATCAGCCAGTTTTACCTGCTCACCCAGCGGGCTGTTGGCCTTGATGAAAGCAGCGATCGACTGATCATCACAGGCCAGACCAAGCTGCTCGAACAGTTGATGAAAAGGGTGTACGGACATATTCATGGTGCCTCCAATACAGTGGGCGGGGGTTTACCTGACTGCACCGCCTTCTTGCAGAATAGTCGAGCAGTGCCACCACACTGCAGATCAGCCGAATTCACCTGCGGGCCTGTATGATCGGCACTTTGTCTTTTGCGGAGAAACCGATGGCCAAGGCCAAGCGCATGTATGGCTGCACCGAGTGTGGCGCGACTTTCCCCAAGTGGGCCGGCCAGTGCGGTGACTGCGGTGTCTGGAACACCCTCACCGAAACCATGATCGAAGCGCACACTGCCGCCCCCAGCGGCCGTGCCGGCTGGGCTGGCGAACAGGCGCAGCTGAAAACCCTGGCCGAGGTCAGCGTCGAGGAGGTTCCGCGCTTCTCTACCTCGTCTACTGAGCTCGACCGTGTGCTTGGCGGGGGCCTGGTGGAAGGCTCGGTGGTGCTGCTCGGCGGCGATCCCGGCATCGGCAAATCCACCATTCTGCTGCAAACTCTGTGCAAGATCGCCGAGCGCATGCCGGCGTTGTATGTCACCGGCGAAGAATCCCAGCAACAGGTGGCGATGCGCGCGCGCCGGCTGGACTTGCCGCAGGACAAGCTCAAGGTAATGACCGAAACCTGTATCGAGGTCATCATCGAAACGGCCAAGCGTGAGCGGCCCAGGGTGATGGTCATCGACTCGATACAGACAATCTTCACCGAGCAACTGCAGTCCGCTCCCGGCGGCGTGGCCCAGGTGCGTGAGAGTGCTGCCTTGCTGGTGCGCTACGCCAAACAGAGCGGCACGGCCATTTTCCTGGCTGGCCACGTGACCAAGGAAGGTGCGCTGGCTGGCCCGCGCGTGCTCGAGCATATGGTCGATACCGTGCTGTACTTCGAAGGTGAGGCCGATGGTCGCTTGCGTCTGCTGCGCGCGGTGAAGAACCGCTTCGGCGCGATCAACGAACTGGGCGTGTTCGGCATGACCGACAAGGGACTCAAGGAAGTCACCAACCCTTCGGCAATTTTCCTCAGCCGCGCCCAAGAGGAAATTTCCGGCAGCGTGGTGATGGCCACCTGGGAAGGTACCCGGCCGATGCTGGTGGAGGTGCAGGCACTGGTCGACAGCAGCCATACCGGCAACCCGCGCCGCGTCACCCTTGGCCTCGACCAGAACCGTCTGGCCATGCTGCTGGCCGTGCTGCACCGACATGGTGGTATTCCCACCTTCGATCAGGATGTGTTTCTCAACGTGGTCGGCGGGGTCAAGGTACTGGAAACCGCTTCCGATCTGGCGCTACTCGCTGCGGTCATATCCAGCTTGCGCAACAAACCGTTACCGCATGATCTGCTGGTATTTGGCGAGGTTGGTCTGTCCGGCGAAATCCGTCCGGTGCCCAGTGGCCAGGAACGCCTGAAGGAGGCCGCCAAGCACGGCTTCAAGCGCGCCATTGTGCCCAGAGCCAATGCACCGAAAGAGGCACCGGCGGGCTTGCAGGTGATTGCCGTTACGCGCCTGGAGCAGGCACTGGATGCGTTGTTCGAGTAAACAGCCGGGATTTCGGGCACTCCGGCCCGGTAGTGCCTGTCTTTCGCAAGGTGGGCTTAACCCACCCTACGGCCAGTCATTTCAATCTGATTGCAGGCCGAACCTATAAGAGCAGTGTTAGATGGCTTCTTCGGGGCCTTCGCCAAGCATGGCCAGCTCGCGCTCCATCAAGTGCTCGTCGCCCAGATTGAGCTCGATCAAGCGGCGCAAATGACTGATCGAGTCCAGATCGATGTGCTGGCAGACAAAGCCCAGCAGGCCGTCCTCGGTACGCGCCAGCATCACTTCCATGCGTATCTTGTGGACTTCGGACAAATCGATTTCGGCGATAAACGCTTGCGCAGGATCACCGTCCCAGCCCGGCGGGCATTCGACCAGCAAGCCACGTAGCGAGACATCACACAGCTCCACTTCCCAGCGTCGCTCGCCCTGTAGCAGGCGCGTATCGGCATCGAACTGAATGCGCTGAAATCGCCGGCGCTCGAGTGCGGAGTTAAACATCAAAAGACTCCCGGTAGCTGGTTAGCGCGGCGGACATACGGAACCTGTCACGCCTGCACTTCAGTGTAGTGGCATTTGCCGGCAAATGCCCCGGCCACGCAGAAAAGCCTGCTTTTGTGACCGGGTTCACTATCCGCCCGAGCACGCCTTACTCGACCAGCAGCCCATCGACCCGTTGAAAACCGCGCGGCAGCTTGTTGCCGCGGCGCCCGCGCTCACCCTTGTAGTGCTCCAGGTCATCCGGTTTGAGTGACAGAGTGCGCTTGCCTGCCTGCAAGACCAGCGTGGCACCGGCGGGCAAAACCGCAAGACCGGTCATGAACTCTTCACGGTTAGCCACCCGCTCACCGGGGATACCGATGATCTTGTTGCCCTTGCCCTTACCCAGCTGCGGCAGGTCACGTATCGGGAACACCAGCAAGCGGCCCTCGGTAGTTACGGCCGCCAGCCAGTCCTGCTCGCGGTTGGCCAGCAACCTGGGCGGCATCACCAGCGCACCGGCAGGCAGGCTTAGCAGTGCCTTGCCGGCCTTGTTCTTGGCCTGCAGGTCCTCGCCCCTGACCACAAAACCGTAACCTGCATCGGAGGCCATCACATAGAGCGCATCGTCCTCAGGTAACAGCAAGCACTCAAAGCCGGCACCTGGTGGCGGCTGCAGACGCCCGGTCAACGGTTCGCCCTGGCCGCGTGCCGAGGGTAATGAATGTGCGGCCAGCGAGTAACTGCGGCCACTGCTGTCGATAAATACCGCGTATTGGTTGGAGCGCCCCGGGGCTGAAGTCTTGAAGCCGTCACCAGCCTTGTAGGACAGCCCCGTAGCGTCGACATCGTGGCCCTTGGCGCAGCGCACCCAGCCTTTCTCGGAAAGCACTACGGTGACCGGCTCGGTAGGCAGCAAGTCGGTTTCCGACAAGGCTTTGGCTTCGGCACGGGCGACAATCGGCGAGCGCCGGGCATCACCATATTTTTCCGCATCGGCGAGAATTTCTTTGCGCACCAGATTTTTCAGCTTGGTTTCGCTGCCCAGCAAGGCCTGCAGCTTGTCGCGCTCCTTGGCCAGCTCGTCCTGCTCGCCACGGATTTTCATCTCCTCCAGCCGCGCCAGCTGGCGCAGGCGGGTATCGAGGATGTAGTCGGCCTGATCGTCGCTGAGCGCGAAACGCGCCATCAGCACCTGCTTCGGATGTTCCTCGGTACGGATGATGTGAATCACTTCATCCAGATTGAGGAAGGCAATCAACAGACCTTCCAGCAGATGCAGGCGGCGCTCGACTTTGTCCAGGCGGAACTGCAAACGCCGACGTACTGTGTTGACCCGGTAAACCAGCCACTCGGTCAGCAGCGTGCGCAGATTTTTTACCTGCGGCTTGCCATCCAGGCCAATGACGTTGGCATTCACCCGGTAGCTGGATTCCAGATCCGTGGTGGCAAACAGGTGGGTCATCAGCTCGTCGGCATCGACCCGATTGGAGCGCGGAATGATCACAATACGGCAGGGATGCTCGTGGTCCGACTCGTCACGCAAGTCAGCGACCATCGGCAGCTTTTTCGCCTGCATCTGCCCCGCGATCTGTTCCAGCACCTTGGAGCCGGAAACCTGATGCGGTAACGCGGTGACCACAATGTCGCCGTCTTCGATGCGATACACGGCGCGCATACGCACCGAACCACGACCGGTCTCGTAAATTTTCAGCAGATCGCTGCGCGGCGTGATGATCTCCGCTTCCGTCGGATAATCCGGTCCCTGGATGTGTTCACAGAGCTGCTCGACGGTAGCTTTCGGCTCATCGAGCAGACGGATACAGGCGCTGGCAACTTCACGCAGGTTGTGTGGCGGCACGTCGGTAGCCATACCCACGGCAATACCGGTGGTGCCATTAAGTAACAGGTTGGGCAGGCGCGCCGGCAAGGTGGCCGGCTCGTCCATGGTGCCATCGAAATTCGGCACCCAATCCACGGTGCCCTGCCCCAGTTCAGTCAGCAGTACTTCGGAATAACGTGACAGCCGCGCTTCGGTGTAGCGCATGGCGGCAAAGGACTTGGGATCATCCGGCGCACCCCAGTTGCCCTGGCCGTCGACCAGCGTGTAGCGATAACTGAATGGCTGGGCCATCAGCACCATGGCTTCATAGCAAGCAGAGTCGCCATGCGGGTGGAACTTGCCAAGCACGTCACCGACGGTTCGTGCCGACTTCTTGTGCTTGGAGTCGGCATCCAGGCCCAACTCGCTCATGGCATAGATGATGCGTCGCTGCACCGGCTTGAGACCGTCACCGATATGCGGCAACGCGCGATCCATGATCACGTACATCGAATAATTGAGGTATGCCTGCTCGGTGAAGTCAGCCAGCGAACGGCGCTCCACCCCATCCATACTCAAATCCATAGACTCAGTCATTAGTTATTCCACAGTATTCTGGCGCAGCACCAGGGTGCCATTGCGCTGGGTGAATTCGAGTTTTTTCAAGGCGCTCATGCCAAGCAGGACCTGCTCGCCGTCCATGTTCGGCACAATAATCGCGGCCACCTGCTGCAGCTGGATATCACCCAGTTGCAGGCTGTCGATGGCCGTGCGCCAGCCTCTGGCGGTGCCATTGGCGGTATTGATCTGGATCGGCGCCAGTTTTTCCAGCCCGATGCGCTCTGCAACTGCCAGCGGAATGGCCACCTGGGTCGCACCGGTATCCAGCATGAAGGTCACGCTGTCGGTATTGATCTGCCCATCCAGCAGGTAATGCCCACCCCGCCCGCTGGCCAGTTGCACCTCGATAAAACCTTCGCCGTGCCGTGACTGCGGGGCCTGGTTGGGATTGCGCTTGTCGTCCTGCCAATTGCCGAACAGCCAGGTGCCCAACGCTAGCGCCACTAGCCAGGCGATGATCAGCATCACCCGGCCGGCACGCTGGCCGGGTAGTGGTTCGTCGATCAAGCCAGCACCTCGGCCAGGTTGCCTTTGCTTTCCAGCCAGCTCTTGCGATCACCGGCACGCTTCTTCGCCAGCAGCATGTCCATCATTTCCCGCGTACCCTCATAGTCTTCCAGGGTCAGCTGCACCAGACGCCGGGTATTGGGGTCCATGGTGGTTTCGCGCAGCTGTGGCGGATTCATCTCGCCGAGGCCCTTGAATCGGGTGACTTGCGGTTTGCCACGGCGCTTCTCGGCCACCAGGCGATCGAGAATGCCGTCACGCTCGGCCTCGTCGAGGGCGTAGAAAATATCCTTGCCCAGATCGATACGGTACAGCGGCGGCATGGCCACGTAGACATGCCCTGCATCCACCAGCGGGCGGAAGTGCTGCACGAACAAGGCGCACAGCAGCGTGGCGATGTGCAGGCCATCGGAGTCGGCGTCAGCCAGAATGCAGACCTTGCCATAACGCAATTGAGTCAGGTCGCTGGAGCCGGGATCAAGACCAATGGCCACAGCAATATCGTGCACTTCCTGGCTGGCCAGCACTTCGCTGCCATCCACTTCCCAGGTATTCAGGATCTTGCCGCGCAACGGCATGATCGCCTGGAATTCTTTATCCCGCGCCTGCTTGGCCGAGCCGCCGGCAGAATCACCCTCGACCAGGAACAGTTCGGAGCGCATCGGATCCTGCCCGGCGCAATCGGCCAGCTTGCCGGGTAGTGCCGGGCCCTGGGTGATGCGCTTGCGCTCGACTTTCTTGCTCGCCTTGAGCCGGCGATTGGCGTTGCTGATGGCCAGCTCGGCCAGCTGCTGACCCACTTCCGGGTGCCCGTTGAGCCATAGGCTGAACGCGTCTTTCACTACACCAGAAACAAAAGCTGCTGCCTCGCGGGATGACAAGCGTTCCTTGGTCTGCCCAGAGAACTGCGCGTCCTGCATCTTCATAGACAGGACAAAGGCAATGCGTTCCCAGATATCTTCCGGCGCCAGTTTGACCCCGCGCGGCAACAGATTGCGAAATTCGCAGAAGTCGCGCATGGCATCCAGCAAGCCCTGACGCAGGCCATTCACATGGGTGCCGCCCTGGGCGGTAGGAATCAGGTTTACGTAGCTTTCCTGCACGCTGTCGCCACCTTCGGGCAACCACAGCAAGGCCCAGTCAACCGCTTCTTTATTACCGGCCAGACTGCCGACAAAAGGGTCAGCCGGAAGTCGCTCGAATTCGCTGACCGCATCGACCAGGTAGGAGCGCAGACCGTCCTCGTAGAACCAGTCAACGCGCTCGCCGCCGGCCTTGTCTTCGAAGCTCACCATCAACCCGGGACAAAGTACGGCCTTGGCTTTGAGCACATGTTTGAGACGACTGAGGGAAAATTTCGGCGAGTCGAAATACTTGCCATCGGCCCAGAAACGCACGCTGGTGCCAGTGTTGCGTTTGCCCACCGCGCCGATTTCCCGCAACTCGCTGGATTTGAAGCCGTCGGCAAAGGACATGCCGTACTCAAAGCCGTCGCGCTTGACCTTGACCTCTACCTGGGTCGATAGCGCGTTGACCACCGAAATACCCACCCCGTGCAGGCCGCCTGAGAACTGATAGTTCTTGTTGGAGAATTTGCCGCCAGCATGCAGCTTGGTAAAGATCAGCTCGACACCGGGAATACCTTCTTCGGGATGGATATCCACCGGCATGCCGCGACCGTCGTCGATGACTTCCAGCGAATGATCTTCATGCAGGATCACCTGAATGGTCTTGGCATGCCCGGCCAGCGCTTCGTCAACACTGTTGTCGATGACTTCCTGGGCCAGGTGGTTGGGCCTCGTAGTGTCGGTATACATGCCCGGGCGCTTGCGCACCGGGTCTAGACCGGAGAGGACTTCGATGGCATCTGCGTTGTAAGTAGCCATAAGGTCTCTTGTCGTGATTAAAGGTCGGAAAAGTCGATATCCCGCCACAAACGGGCGTCAATACCGGCAAAGGCAAATAGCATCGGCAAGCGCGCGGCAAAGCCCTGAAAGCTGTGATCACCACCAGCCTGAATCCGTAGCGAGCAACCCCGGTAAAAGGCTTCAGCCTCACGGTAGTCGAGGGTTTCATCAGCGGTCTGTAGCCAGACCTGGCAGCGCTGCGGGTTCTGCGGCGCTGACACTTCCAGCTCGGCCAGGGCCGTAACATGATCCTCGGTGGGCAGCCAGGTTTCCCCGGTGTAGTAATTCGTCTGCAGCACCTGAGACTCGGCAATGCGCTTGTGTGGCCGTACCGAGGGATTGATCAGCACGGCTTTCAGCCCATGCTGGTGCGCAAGGAAGGTCGCATAGTAGCCACCCAGCGAGCTGCCGACCAGCACCAGCTGTTCATCGTCCGCCTCGTCAATCAAGGCTTCGAGCTGTGCGATGGCCTGACGGGGATGGTGATGCAGCGCGGGAAGATAGAGCTGCCCAGCGATGCCCATCTGGCGCATGGCACTGAATAATTGCTGGGCCTTGCTTGAGGCAGGTGAGCTGTTCAAGCCGTGGATATAGAGAATTTTTGTCATGGTGGGGGAGGCTACAAGCTATCGGGCGCTGCCGGCAAGCGTGGCAGCATTTAAGGTGACTCAGTAGCCCTTGATGGTGTAATCGATCTCGAAATCGATGTCGGTAACTCTGGAAACTGCCGTTTCCAGGCGTCCGTCGGGATACAGGCGCAGCCAGCGGTAGCCGGGAGCTTCATGATCCACCTGAAACTCTTCACTGCCGGGTGCAAACTGCACACAGGTGGAGAGTGATGCCAGCAACCGCACACCCTTGCGCTGCTGATCAATTTCCTGATGGACATGCCCCCAGAGCATTGCCTTTACCCGGGGATAGCGATCAGTTATGGCGAACAGTGCTGCCGGATTGCGCAGACCAATCGGCTCCAGCCAGTTACAACCCACAGGGATCGGATGGTGATGGAAGCTGATCAGCACATGCCGCTCACCAGCACTCGCCAGCGACTGCTCGAGCAACGTCAGCTGCTCTGCGCTGAACTGTCCGGCCACAGTCCCGGGAATGCTCGAGTCGAGCAGAATGATGCGCCAGCCCGGCAGATCAATCACCGGCTCCAGCAAGTCGGAGCCTGCACAGACCTGACGCATCGTTGGCATGTCGTCATGGTTGCCGGCAAACCAGCGTTGCGCCCCGGGAATTTGGGCGGTTTTCTGGCGAAAACGCAGATAGGATTCGGAGCTGCCGTCCTGGGAGATGTCACCCGTAGCCAACAGCAGATCGACTTGCGGTTGCTCATCGAGCACCCGCTGGATCACTTGCTGCAGGCTGTCACACGTATCCATACCCAATAGCCGGCCACCCGCTTCTGCAAACAGATGGCTGTCGGACAATTGCACCAACAGTACGGAATCGGCGGCTGGGGTAACTTGACTCGCCAAGAGTCGTCTCCCGGAAGAAATTGGCTTGATTATGTGGTTTCTGACTATGCCGGTAAACCCGATAAACGGGACAAACTCACAGAACCGGCACGCCGTGAAAATATTTATTGATAATCAAGCACTTAATCGACAATAGAATGGCGTCAAAAATATTCAGAACTGCGTTTCAAGCTCATGCCCGCAGGCCAGGCAGTGGGTCAGCCATTCCCCTAAAAACAGATTCAGCTGGGTTTTTTCATCCGGCTGATGCATGTCCTGATTAGGGTAGGGATACAGGCTGCGCAGGCGCCGGACTTTATCGGCAACCACCACTTCTGCCATGCGCGCATCGTGATACACGCGAATCTCGAATCGTGGCGAGGGTAACCACGGCGAGCGCTGCTCCTGCTGTACCTGCAACGTGGTGGTGTAAGGACTGACATCCACCACTTCAAGTTTGAGTACGCCCAGCAGACTCTCCCCCCCACTCAGAGCGACACTCCTCGTGACCTGCCCCTTGCGCATGTCCGGCAATAATTGCATGAGCCGCGCATAGTTGATCTCGCAGGCGCTTTGCAGCCCTGCCAGATCAACCCGATAGCGCTCACGCAACATGGTCATCCCCACAACCCCCTTACTTCTGCGCGATTCAGCGCCAGCCACTGCAGCGCAATGATGCTCGCTGCATTATCGATCAGTCCATCCTTGACCGCTTGCAATGCATCCTCGAGCGGCCATACATGCACGCGGATATCTTCACCTTCTTCTGGCAGGCCGTGAATACCTGTTGCCGACGAACTGTCGCAACGCCCGACATACAGATGTACCCGCTCATCAGAACCCCCGGGTGAAGGATAATAAGCCGTGATCGGCCACAGCGCTCCAAGGGTCAGCCCCGCCTCTTCGACCGCTTCGCGCCGGGCAACCTCTTCGGGCTGCTCGCCCTTGTCGATCAAACCCGCCACCAGCTCCAGCAGCCAGGGGTTGGCACTTTTATCCAGCGCACCGACACGAAACTGCTCGATCAGCACCACCGTGTCGCGCTGCGGATCATAGGGCAGCACGCACACCGCATCATGTCGAACAAACAGCTCGCGACTGAGCGCAGGGCCCATGCCG
>Ga0102814_10001232_pt1 | contig 18295 bp, 40 predicted proteins | sample ColrivemetaGS741_FD_79112 | JGI IMG/M metagenome (GOLD analysis project Ga0102814, IMG submission 79112) | Estuarine microbial communities from the Columbia River estuary - Flood tide ETM metaG S.741 | ecosystem: Environmental > Aquatic > Marine > Intertidal zone > Estuary | place: USA... | reverse complement strand
TCCATTATTAGCATGTATGTATTTTACTTGATTGCCCCACTCTTCTGCTTCCAACTCTTTTGCTTTTCTTTTTATTAGCTCGTTATATTGCGTCATGTATATCTTCTCCTGTAGATAAGCTATCTTTTATATCTTCTTTTTCTTTAGGATTCATAGTTGATTGAGGGCCTATCTTTAATGTTTCCCAATCCATTACACTAGTGAATCCTTCCATCTTTGCGCTTCTCATTTTTGTACAGTTAAATGTGATTGCCTCATCTTCGGGCGACCATGTTTCTAGTGTAAAGGCTGCATCTGCTGCATCGAGAATACCTTTTGCGAATCTTGCCTCACCTGTATTATCTGTTTGGTAAGGGGCAAACACAGGTATTTCATATTCCTGTGCTATACTTTTCAGAGTCTTACTTACTTCTATCTGCTCTGTCCAGTCATATTGTCCACTCTTTGAGGGAACATTGGAGCGTTTAACTTGATTTAGATAATCAACTACTATTACTCCATAATCTGTTTGTGCTACTTTGCTTTCTAATTCTTGTCGTATTCTAGAAAGGCTAAGTACTGGGTCATACACTACATCAAGCTGTCTATCCTTGTGTAGTGGTCTTGTCTGTAATTTTGCATGGAAAGAATCAAAATCTCTTGTTTGTGTGAATTCAGGTACTAACTCGCTTCCACCCTCAAATCTTCCTGCCCACCAGTTTGCTACTCTATCCCACTCAACAGTTGTTAAGTTTCGTGTAGCTAATCGTGAAATTGGAATACGAGCGCCTAAGGCACACATTCTTTGAAGTATGGAACGACTGTCCATCTCAATAGTAAAGTAAAGAGAACTCTTTCCTTGTTCATATACATTGTTAGCAATGTTACAACAAGTAATGGATTTACCTGCACCTCTACGGCCACCAACTAGTATCAAGTCTCTAGGGGAGAACTTAAGTGTTTGGTCATAGTCATCATTAAGTCCAAGAGGTAAAAACTTCTTGAGGTCTTTTTCTGAATCAAATAGAGGGATTGTTTGCATGTTTTCTTCAGGAGCTTTAAGTCGACTCTTTCTCCTACGTCTAAAACAATCTGTTGTATTGCTTCTACATTTTCTTCTGCTGAAGATATTGCTACAGTTTTATCAATGAATTTATCTAATTCATCTAGTATTTCTACTTGTGTGTACTCATTTTTTAAGTACTCAAGTAAAACCCAAGCGTCGATATCGACCTCAACAGCTTCGATTGCAAATACTTTTTCTTGTAGTTTTCTATCACGAATGGATAGTTTAAGGTCTTCAAAGGTTGGGAGACTACTGAAATTTTTTATGTGTGTATCTATTACCTTATGTAAGGATTGATACTCGCCAGATAGATAATTGATTCTAAGGTTTCCCCAAGATTCAAAATCTTCTTGCATAATAATCTGCTTCAACAGAGCTGAAGTTAAGTTCAAAGTCTACCCTCCCAGATAAAAAAGAGCAGAGGATAAGTCCCCTGCTCAAGATTTAAGAAATGAATTAGCTAGATGCTTTTTCTTTTCTAGCGGCTCCATCGTAATCGGAACATGTTAAGCCACGTCTTGTCAACATAGTTTTAACTCCTCTTACAGTTTTGCCAATTTCGTCAGCAATAGCTTCTACAGTCATGCTGTCTAAGTCACCGACTTCAGCTAAAGGATCAGCTTTGCTAGAACCTTTAGTTTCTTTTTGCTTTGGAATAGCGTTAATATCGCCACTTCTTAGCAAGCTAAGAGCTTTTCCTCTGATAGAATTAACAGATTTGCCTAGGGCTTCTGCGATTTCTTCTACAAAAGACCCGCCATTTACCATAGTAGTAAATGTTGCTTCCTCTTCGGGAGAGTAAGTTCTAACAGCTTCTGGCTTCTCAGCAGGTTTTACATGGCCAGTTAATTCCATTGATAGAATTTTGCCTTGTATTGATTTAGCAGAGAACTCTCCACCTTCGAATGAAGATGCGATATCTGCATATGTGTATTGACCTGAGTTATCAGATACAAATTGTGATAAAGTAGCTTCTTGGTCTTCAGAGAATGTTCTGTTTGATACTGAAGATGCAAGTTCTACGTCGTGACCCATTTTTCTAAGCTTAGAAGAGACACTTCTTGTTGAAGTTTCTAATTCAGCGGCTGCATCAGCAACCATAGCTTGAGAGATAGGTGATGTGTTTCCAACGAAGTCCACTAATTGTTGTGTTCTTTCGTCTGTCCATTTTGGTAATGCCATTTTGGTTTCCTATATTTCTTTTAAGTTTGTTATTATTAATACGCCCTTATCTCGGGCTGCCTGTGTTTTAGCGGATTCTATACCACTTTCGTTTACTAAGATTGTGACATCTTTAGTCAAACTGCTTTTAACAAGATAGCCCATTGTTTCTAAATATTGTTTTGCGGCTGCTTTTGTTTTATAGCTTTTGAGTTTTCCTGTGATACAAACCACTCCTTTAGTTCCTGTATTAGTTACTAAAGCTTCCCTTTGTTTCCAACTGAAAGGTAGTCTGTCATATCCATTGGTAAATTCTTCGATTAACCAATCTAGTAAATTCTCTGTAGCAGCTGGTCCTAGACCTGCTTTGGAACACGTATCTTCGTTAATGTCATCAATGTGCTTAACAATGGAACATATCTTACGAGATGCTGTATTCCCAATTAGTTTTATAGAGAAAGCGGGTAAAAGCTCGACTAAGTCTACTACTTTACTACTTTCGATTTCTCTACTCAGTTTAACTGCTAACTTTTCGGATTGCAGAGCTTCAATCATTATTTCTAATGGAAGCTCATAGAGGTCATGCAAATCTAAGATTTGTAGTCTTTCTACTGTGCGAGGTCCGAGACCTTTAATTTTGAGAGTCTTAGCAAAATGCTCAATCTTTTTACTCGTCTTGCCTAGGCAATTAGAGTTGTTGCAATAAAGCTGGTCTTTTACCCACTCAAGCTGTGTCATACAAGATGGACAGGTTGTTGGCGGGATTATTTGCTTCATATATTCTCTCTTTAAATTGTATATATATTATAACAAAATTCAGTTTCCATGTCAAGATTTATTTTTTGGAAAGTCCTGAAGAATGAGGGAATCAATTTTGAAACACTCAGTGTGACCTCCAAACTTAAACATAGGAACATGTTTATCGTCCTTATATATTTCATGTAGGTACACTTCGTGTGCCCACACATTATAAAGTGTGCTGCTCCAGACCTTTTGAATACGAATATCATATCCTCTGAAACCCCTGCTACGCTTTATAATATGCCGCCAATCTTTTCCACTGGCTATTCCTACTTTGATGCACTCTCTCTCGAATGTCTTTGTGTTTACTAGTACTATTCCGTAAAGCACTCCTTCTCTATCCCTTTCTTCAGGGTTATTCTCGAAGTATGTTTCGTTATATATTCCCTTACTCACGCTAGGAGCATTGGAGATATGGCTTTAATAAGTCCTGTCAATAGAATAAATACTGCTATGGCATTTAATATAATTAAAGCTCTATCTTTCCATAGAAGCCCTACCCATAGCCAACCTGCCACTCCTACTAAGGAAAAGCATAAGTCTAGAAAAGGAAATTCTTGTGTTGACCTAAAGGCAAAAGCACATATAAGAAAAGAACTTGCTGTCCATTTAACATACCATGATAGGTCTTGTTTAGGTGTGGCGCTTTTATAGATTCTTTTACTATTCTTTTGTTCTTCTTTGCTAAATATAACTTCTTTAGTCATTAGTCTGCCCTCGACAGTATTCTAGGTATAATTTCTCCACTACGGATTACTTCAACCAAACAACCTATTTCTAAATTTAGGTCTTCAATATAGCGAGTATTGTGTAGAGTTGCTCTACTGACTACTGCTCCATCTATTTCTATTGGTTCAAGAATAGCTACAGGTGCTACAACTCCTGACTTGCCCACATTCCATATAACATCAACTAATTTAGTTATAACTCCTTCATTGCGCTGCTTGAGCGCATATGCACCTCGCGGGTGCTTAGAGGTATATCCTAGAGAATCGAAGTCCTTATAGTTATCTATACGAAATACTAAGCCATCATCGGGATATGCAGTCCAGTCATTAGACAGAACTGTATCAAATCCAAATGAGTTCAGGTAAGACATATCAATAGTCCAACATTCATTCCAAGATTTCTGTACTCCATAAGCTATGAAGCGCAAATCTCTACTGTTAAACTCTTTTACATCTTTAAGGTTGAGAGCGCCCGCAGCATAATTCCGAGCGTTCTTGATAGTCTTGGGAGCAACTACTTCTCCAGTAATCTGTAGCAGTGCACCCTTAAACTCGCCTAATGAATTAGGTACAAGAGACTTCATGTTGTCTGTAATATCCAGACCACGCTTTCCATCTCCTCGAGTAAGGGCTTTGTGTAGTTGTCCCTCAACATAGAGCAATGATACTGCCGCTCCGTCTAATTTAGGGGAAACAGTAATGTCTCCTTTATAATTACCTAGCGGATTTTTATCAAGCTCATTGGAAAATATCTTTTGTAATGAATACATTTGAAACGCATGAGGAACTCTATTGTCTCTACTAGAGAAACCGACCTCGTCATACTGAGCATACGTAGCTAACTTATCAAACTGTTCATCTGACATCGTTGGTTTACCATTATAGTAATCTTCCGAGGCTTGCTGTAGTATTGCTTTTATATTTTCCATTTATATATTATATCAAAAATCACAAACAAAGTCAAGAACTAAATTTAGGAAAGGTAAATTTCATCTAAAATATCCTTGAAGTGCGTCTCAAGAATAGTCTTACTCTCTGCTAGTGATAATATTTCCACTAGTCCCTCAAACAACCCTTTAGAGTTGTTAAAGTCTAGCTTCATTGCTATCCCGTCCTTTGATGGCTTGAAGTCACCATCGAAGTCGAGATAATACTTTCTTAGATGCAGATACTCTGTATCGTAAAAAGTATTTATAGTTAATTTGACTTGTTCCGTCCCCTCTTCATTTTCAGAGATTACTTTTTCATATAACTCAGGGGCTTCATGCAACTTCATCGTTTGTTCCTTAATATACTACTTAAAGGTTGTATACTGGTAACATTCTTAGGTTGTAATAAGCGATAACTATCAGTATCCCAACAAAACAGCAAAACTGAGTCGTTGGTTTCCTTAGCACGATTCTTCTTGCTTTGGATATACTTGTTATCGAAGTCTAGGGTACAAACATTATACTTTAATTTTCTACTGTTTGTCGACCTATATGTTATGATTGCATCGCCGCAATCTGAAACAGTTCTTAAGAACTCTTCTTTTTTCACTATAATACTCCATTACTATTAAGAAAACTCTTTCTGCCTAGTAATGGATTAGTATTAGTTGTTTATGTTGTTGATTATACCTGTGAAATAAACAGAAGCTTTACCAGTCAATTTGTCGATAATATCTGCATCAACTTCTTGTCCTGCGTCAGATAAAGCACTTGTTAGTGCTTCAGCTGCGTCAGCTTTGCTTACTCTAGCGCTTCCACCACCAGTAGACTTTGCAGTCCCAGTAGCAGGAGCTTTTTTCACATAAACGCCAGCTTTAGTAAGTATCATTCTAACTCCGTTAGGTGATTCTCCTAGTTGCTCTGCAATCTCTTTGACAATCTCCATAGATGTCTCAGGGGTTGGTTCAGCGTCGGTATAAAGTTCAACAGCTTCAGCTTTTGATTCGTCTGTCCAAGCCATTCTTCTTCTCCTTTTATGTTTGAGAGCTTCAGGCATGCCGTGGCACCAGCCTGTTAAATCTCTCATTTGGTTATAATATCTATCACTCATTAATATATATTATACAGATTTTTGAGTGCGATGTCAAGAACTATTTTTTATTAAGTATAACTTAAGCTTTTAATATAGTCCAACTTCTCTTGAGCGTTTACAGCTATTTCAATCTGCTCGTCTATTGCTCCAACGATGTCGGCATGTTCACCGATTCCTACAGGGTTATTTAAATATACTCTGATGTTAACTTCAGCAGAGGCTATAATTCCCTTGTATTTAAGCGCTAATGCTTCTCTCAATCTATCATTCATTTTTTATTCCTTATTATGGCATTTACATATGATACTACGAAGTTCCTTCTAGGCTCTTCGAAGAAGCATATTTGCCATATAAATGGGGCGATAAAAATCATTGATACTGCATATATAAATGCGTGTGTATTTTTATAATCCCTTATTAATTTGCCACCCTCTTCGTTACTAATCATTCTCATAATTATACTGTAAGTTCTACTCACAGCCATAAACCATGTTGTTAGCCACATAGAAATGACTACTGTCCATATTTCCATTTTGCACTCCTTATGCTCCTAGATATTTATATCATACTTATTTAAGTGTCTTAAACTACCTAAATCATAAGAGGCGAAGTGAGCGTGAAAGCCCCCTTCTTTTATATTCCCAAAGTATGGGCTATCAAAATTTGTCAGTTCTATAACATATACATGGTATACATTACAGTTATGTCTTTTATCAAAACTTCCTTTAATTATTCTAGCAGGAAGGTCGTATCTGGCACACCATACTTTTTCATCAGGCGAAAATTCTTCTGATACGCATTCATCTGGTAAGTATCCTATTTTAGCACCTAGTCCCTGTTGGGTCGTGGGTCTTTTTTGTGGCACTCCAACTCTGTCTAACAAATTACGAACAAATGTTGTAGAACGATATAAAGCTTGAGCTATGCCAGATACGGGTTGCTCGTCTAAATACATTTCTATCGCTTGTTTGACTTCATAGTCGGTAGCCTTTCTACCCCTGTTTTGTGCTTTTCTTACTGCTCTGAATTTAAGTGTATCTTTAAAATCTTCGATAATACTATTTAATCTAGTAGTATTATAACTGATGTTAAGCATAGAGCATGCTTCTTTTTTTGTAATCGGTTTATCTTGCTCCAAGTACTCCAGTACTCTAACAAGATTCTTTTCGTCTAGCTTTTCATGATTTCTTTTTCTAACTGTTCTCATGCTTACTCCCTAATAAAATTATTGCATAATGCATTATTTTCATTAAGTCTAAATCATTCTTGCCTTTCTTTTTCCCATAGCGTTTTGCATACTTAATAATATTACCTATGCAAAATCCTTCACCATGGCCAGAGTCTATAATAAACTCTGTAGCTTGTATTTTATCAGTACTATAATGCTGTGCATATGTATTATCTATATACAATTTCAGCGTTTCTAGTACTTCATCTTCATTGAACTTATACTCTTTGTAATCAACTTTTTTAAAGCTTTTTTCTTTACTAAATAATCCCATTTATGAACTTTCCCAAAACTCATCAGCAAGTTGGTCTAGCATTTCGCTAGGGTATACGGACTCGCCTTCTACTTTATACTCACCATGCCAGTCGAAGTCTTCAACTGTGGTATCAATACTAGGGTACATTTCATTGAATGACTCTATTAATTCTTCTCCATCGGTTTCATAGATGTCTCCTTCTACAGACTCCCAATCGTCGTATTTTTCTGTCTCAAAGTATTGTTTACCCATAAAGTTTCTAAACTCATCTTCATATGTCATGGTAGCACTTACATTATCATCATACTTATTAGCAAAGTATTCTAATATATTTGATACTAACTCTACTGGTTGTCTCCATGCTGCGTATCCGCTAATGTAGCCGTCTTGTACTTCTTCGAGGTGGCACCATTTAGCACCAACTTCTCTACAATACCAATCATAGGAGTTTTGTAAATAACCATCTTTATCAAATGACTTATCTACACTACCCATAAAAGGTTGATTTTCTATTTCAGCATAATCCTCATAATCATAAGGATTGCCATCATAATCATTTCTAGTACCTTTTACCATTTTAACTGATGAGTTAAATTCTTCATCAGTTAATCCTTCTATACTTATATTAAAATATACATGATTTGCCATTAGATATCTCCCTCTGCTCTTACTTCTGAGCGTACTACTTCAAAACCATTTGGGTATCTTTTCTCTAGTTTTTTGATGTTTTCTTCCATTACTTCATGTGGTGTAAATCCTAAAGCTGTGCAGCCTTGCACCCAATACCAAAGAACATCTCCTAGTTCTCTTTTCATGTGGAATATTTCATCATCTGTAAACTGTGTATCTGCTTGAAATATTTTTTTCTTTACTACTTCTGCAAACTCTCCACTCTCAGCCATCATACCGATAACTGATGTTAATAGTCTTGCTACTTGCATTTCTTCTGTTCTATCTTCGCCCTGTACACTTGTGTTGCCTTGTAGCTTATCCATTCTGTGTATCATTTTGTCTGTGTTTTTGCTTGTTTGTGAGGTTGTTATATCTACGAACCTTGCGTAGTCGTTAAATTTTTGTTGGTCTGTCATGTTCTGTCCTTAATGTGTCTGATTGTTGTTCTTATACCACTTAGCTAACCAAGTGTCTACCTGTAATTGTGTCCAGTGCGCAGGGAAATATATAGATAATCTAGGCTTGTCTTGTAATACGACTCTCATAGTCTGCATAGTCCTCATTCCACCAATGTGGTTTATCTCTGAATTTCCAACTGGCAAAGGTAGCTTTATCTAGGTGGTAGTAGTCGCGGTATGATTGAATTGGATTGTCATAATCTTTCAAGTCATCTGGCATAGCTAGTCCGAACTGCGTAAAGCCTACTCTTTGCATATTTATTGGCTCTGGTAATTTATTTACTACTTCGTGTATGGACTTATGTTCTTTGCCATACCTGTACCTATACTCGTCGTTCAACGCATTGCCGTAGCAGTGTGTCCATTCGTGGTTGTCTAATGAAGAGCGCGCCCATATCGTGCAGGGGTGATTATACATCATAGGTAAATATGGTGTAATAGGTCTCTCTGCTGGGGGTAAATGTTTGATTTTTGCTTTTTCAGCATTAAGCACATCTCGTTCTTCCTTGTTTAAGGCTCTAGGTATGAAACCCAAGAACTTGTCAATCCATATACTAGTGCATAGGATTTGAGCCACTTCTAGTGGCATCTTAACGATGTGCTTATCTACATGATACTCGGCACACTTATCTAAATTTTTGTCTAAGTAAAATAAATTCATACATATATTATACAAAAATTTAAGGGCGATGTCAAGTATTATTTTGAGTTAATCTTATCTTTTGCTGTTCCAGCATATAGTCCAAACCAGGCTGCACCTGCTCCTACTACTACCGAAATTAATCCTGATTGCTCAAATGTTGGTTCTGGAAGTTCCATGAACCAAATTGTACACTTGTACAAAAGTATAATATACACTGATAAAAATGCTCTAGGGAAAATTCTCCAAGCATCTATCATGTTTGATAGCCATATCCACTTCTGCCAAGGATTGTCAGGCTCTTTCTCGTTCTCTAGCTCCATTATTTTTGCTTTGAGTTCTCCGATTTCGCCTACCATTGACATAAATTTGTTAAGGTCTATTTCAACCTCATTACGACTCATGTCTCCACTAAATTGGTCTTGATTTGCCATTCTAGTTCCTCTATTCTTGAAGTTAAGTCTTTCACCTCTTCTTCAAGCTGTGCCCTCTCTTTAGGACTTTTTGTTGCTTTTTGGTTTACCAATACAACTTTCAAAGCTACTTTAGCATTATTTAATCTAATTTGTAGCATCACGCAACCATTTATACTCATCACTTTCCAAATCTATTGGAGATACGGATGTAGCATGTACATGGTTTGTGTTTTCTTTAAATTTACCTTCGCTGACGGCTTCTAATATCCAATCAGCAGGGTCTTGTTTTGTTAGGGGTTGTGTAAAAATAATTTCTACTTTATATCCTTGTTGACTCATTCTTCTTTGTTTCCTATCGTTACTCGCATGCATGGCTTTAACCCACCCATCGCTATTATCTTGCCACCTTTTACTATTTACCACAGTATTCGCAAGTCCCTTGAAGGCCTAGTAATCTTCTTTCTCTACCTTCTTGGTTCTTTTCATGAATTAGCTCATTTATTCTCTTATAAGCTGAACTTAGCTGTTCTTGCATACTTGCTATTTCATTTTTTAACATATTGATTTCATCTAAGTTCATAGTTGTTCAGTTCCTAATACGAAGTTTTCTGCACAATCTTCTGACCAGCTCTCACTTTTTGTTGGGTAATACTCTAAAAAGCCTGGATTATTTCCATTCTTCATGTATACTCCCCAACTATCATTTATTCTATGTCTTACAACATGAGCTACTTTATCCCCCTCGGAATAAGTAGAGTATACTTTGTATTCATTAGTGTCTTGCATTGTTTTGCTCCTTAAATAGAGTAAAAGCTTCTGCTATATACTCATCTATTGTCATTCCCCGTTTTTCTGCGTGTGCATTCATAGCGTCCCACATTTCTTGTGAGATTGGATATTCTTTGCCTTCGAACTTAATTACCACAGAACAAATCGGCTTCCGCCTGTCTGCGTTTCGTTAATCCTTCTAGTACTTTGCCACCAGCTTTATTCCATCTCATCATCTGAGCTGGAACTCCATCGTAGTCTCCTGCGTTTAATACTTTCAAAAGAGTACTTGCTTGTAAATTACCACCGCCTAGATTATAAACCCATGATACCATAGCATCAAACTGGTCTTGATTAAGCTCAACTGTGACTAAAGTATTAACATAATTTTCATACTCTGCTAATTCTTCTGACAGCATCTGATTAGCTGTACTCTCGTCAATTTTCATTCCTCTTTCTACGCCTTTTGTGTGTCCGTAGCCTATTGTCCATACGCCTGCAGCACATCTATATGCTTCCAACTCTAACCCTTCAAAGAATTTGATAAGGTCTAGTCCTTTTGTTCCTGTATTCATATTTTTCCTATATGTAGAAGCTTTCGCCACAGCCGCAGCGTCCACTCTCTTGATTATTTGTGATAACAAATTCCTCTTGCAATCCATTAACTGTCCAATCCAATTTTGCATCTTTTAGATACTCCTCACTTAGTATATCTACTACTAAGATATTTTGATATACTCTATCAGTTAAATTAGGACTTTCGGCATAACTTAACTCATATGTATATCCACCACAACCACCACCTTTTACAGTAAGTCGAGCGCCCCAAGTATTACTCGAGGCGACTCTCTGTTCTAACATTGCTAAGGCTTTGTCAGTTATATTCATAGTAGGGGTAACATTGCCAAATACATGGTTCCGAAACATACTGTAAACATAACAACTACCTCGCATAAGTCCCCAGAGGGACAATAATTAGCTTTAACTTGCTTAACCGCTTGCACAAATGCTGAACGATTAAGAAATCGTTTTGCATATTGCATTAGTTTCTCCTAGCCTATATTAATCGTCTTAGGCTTTTCTTCGTCAGGTGTATTGACCTGAAGGTTAATTACTAACATACCATTTTTGAATTCCGCGTTGGCTATTTCTACCCAATCGCCAAGAGTAAAGATACGACTAAAGGTTTTACCACTTAGTCCTTTATGGACATAATGCTCCTCGTCAGAATCCAGCTCTTGTTTTTCTGTTCCTTCTATAGTAAGTTTATTTTTGTGTTGCTTGATGTCGATATCATCTTTTGACCAACCCGGCAGTGCCATCTCGATTCTGTAACCAGAATCTCCAATAGCTACTAAGTTGTATCTGGGATAATTAGTAAGAGGTGAACTTTCGTTCCTTCTCGTTAGCTCTTTATTCAAGCGGTCAAATCCGACAAATAATTTGTCGAAGTCGTTAAAGTTTAATGCTGTTAATCCAGTCATTGGTTTCTCCTATGTTTGCGTCCTTGCGGCACGCGCTGTGAGACCCTTGCGGCATCTCGATTATTATATTTCTATGTCTAACAAAACCCGTCCTTTGGTGGAAAAAGGAGCTCCTACCACAACCCTCAGAAACTTTGGCGTTTCCTACTCGTGCCAGACATATGCAGGGTTTTGTTATGGAAGTCCCTACAACTCCGCTTAATTCTGTGTAATTATTTGCAAATTACACTACTATTATACCAAAATTATACCACCATGTCAAGAATTAAATTTCAGTCCTCGTCAAAATCTATTTGACCATCGGCTTTAAGAAAATCTAGTGTTCTACTTATCCCCTGTTTTTTGCCTACAAGGTACATAAGATGTCCACTACATGCTGCTGCGAATAATACACTTATTACTTGCCAATCCATTCTACATCTCCTCTTGGTATCACTTGATATGCACCCTTGTTGTACGCAGGGGCTAGAGTATATTGCTTACTAATCTCTAGTCTTTCTTCTTTTGTCAACTTAGTTTTACTACTCATGGATTTTGTGAATCCGCCCATAGTTTTACTACTTATAATTTTAGTACTAGCTGGTTCGACATCGATTTCTTTGAAATGCTTTGTCTCTTGCGCTACGAAGTCAGGTCTTTTTGCTTTCTTCCATGCGTTAGTTTTTCTTTTGCGTCCGCTAGGTGAATGACGCATACTACAATTAATTATCATAAATCTCCTTAATATTTTTTATATACATCTATTATATACCTTTTCAAGGGCGATGTCAAGAAATAAATGAACAGTTGCTGAAAATAGTTCTTGACTTTAGAGTTCAAATCGAGTATAATAGTTGTATGGAAAAAAGAAATAGATGGACTGATAAACAAGTCAAACAATTAAAAGAGCATTACGGACACATGGAACTCACGGATATAGCGCATATGCTAGGAAAAACACCGTCTTCCATTACTAGTAAAGTACACTACCTTCGCAAGAGAGGTTGGACTTTTGACTCAAAAAGCATCAGTCGAAAAGAGTTCGCACGCCAGTGCAACGAAATATATGGCGATAATATGCCAGACCTTGTATGAGACGCGATAACAAGCCCCAAAATTATAACTTCGACAAAATTCTTAGAGCTTTTCGGAACAAAACTAAGCGTGATGGTAAGCTAGAGAAAGTTCGTGAAAAACAGTATTACGAGAAGCCAGCTCAACGAAAGCAAAGACTTTTAAACGCTGCCAAACGCAGAGCAAAAAAGCAAACTTCCGAAGCCAAGTTAAGACCTCTTAGGCATGGTGGAAAATAGTCCCACAAATCACAATTTCCTACTCATAAAATAAACTTTTTTACGTTAGATAAAACTTTCCCAGAGCATACAATCAATGACATGCTCAAAAATATACATTGCTATTTTGTTAAAGTTATGGTATAATATATTCATAATTGATAATAACACTGCTAACCACTATTCATTCAATTCAACAAAACCTAATAAAAGAGCATTACCTGAGAAGGTTTTTATCGGGAGCGTAAGCGGGAGATAAAAATAATCTCGAAGCTAATGTCTCATTATTATTGTTGTTTCTAATGCGATTAAAGCAATTATATTGACCACGATATAAACTTTACTATAACGAGTGCACTAAGCAGTTTAAGCTATTTACTACACTTACGTCTAAAATCCAACCAAATAAACTTCCATAACTTTCGCCAACCGAAATTATTTTTTGGTCTATTTTACTGTTATATACTGTACTCGATTGGTACTATACCTCTACAAATTGCATACAATTTCCCCTAGACTATATTAGCCTCGTTACGGTTTAGTGAAGGTATGGGGCTAGAACAGCCCCGCTACGGTTTAGTGAAGGTCGTTGTTATTATCAAAGAATAGATAATAGATGGCGGTCATTAGTAGAGCATAGAACAACATATCGAATATAATATTAGTGTAGTCCATCTTTATACTCCATAAATTCGTCAACACTTAGTACTGTAGATTCTTCAATCCAATGACCATCTACGTGGTATTCTTGTTCTTCTACATCTACTACTTCGGTTTGATAGTCTGCTCCATACATACCACTAGAAGCACAATAGTTATCTAAATGTTCCTCAGCTTCTCTTTCAGTTTCGCAAACAAACTCTATTGTTTCAATTACATAAACTGTTTTCTCCACTTTAGCTATATATTTCTTTAGCATATGTTCAGCCATTATTGTGTTCCTCCAATTGTATCATGCAGATACTTTATTACTTGCTTTGGGGCTTTTTCTAGTCCCATTAGTTTACTACTATCAATTTCAAAGAGGTCTGCTAATCCTAAAATTAACTGCTCTTTTGTTACAGGCATTTCGCCTGTCTTAGTTTTGTATACCTGCTTTTGGTATACTCCTTCCCTACTCAGCTTACCTATTATAGATTTTACACTCTTGTCTAAATCTTCCGCCAGCATATCTACTGTGTCCCTGCTAGGGTTAGCTTGATATGCTGTTATCATATGGTTCACTTGTTCTTGTGTATAGTTAGCGGGCATACTCACTCCTAATAGTAGAGATTTAAGCCTAGTTTTAGTACTCTGCCATTCTCTAATGTTATTGATGCGTTTCCACCACTACTTGCCACTAAGGTTGTTTTACCACTAGCGGATGGACCTACCTCTTGGTTTGGGTCGACTACAAAGTATAATAAGCCATTATCTTCGTACATATTGATTGAGCCTTCTTTGCCCATTTTTATTGCTTTTTCGTTCATTTAATCCTCCTCTGGATTGTCTTGTTCTGGTATTAGAGGTGTTAAGTCTATTCCAGTCATATTTTTAATTTCTGACATTGAAGCAGCTAAATCATCTCTTACTAATGATTCTAACTGCCTCAATATCTCTTGTGTTTCTACTAGATTAATCTCTAGCTGTTCAGATATATAATCTAAATCTCCCTGCATATAATCACTTTCTACTTGCAGTTCTGCTAACCTATTTTGTAGTATAATTTTCCTACTAGGTCTGCCCCCACCTTTCTTGATGGGGAATTGTATTACATTATCCTTTGACATCAAACTCTGCCTTTGGCATACTGAAGTCTATGTTTAGCATTCCAGGCTCGTACCCTTTCTGCTTAGCTTCATTGCACATCATTTCATCGACACGCTCTTTAAACTCTTCTTCGCTACTAGCTCTGATTACAACATCTTCTTCTTTAATAAAATGTTTTACTACTCTACCAATCCAAAGTTGTCTACCTACTAGCTTGCCATCTACTGTAGTTTGCCCTGTGCGGCTATCTGTTTGTATGCTTTCTCTACGCCACTGCATAAAACCTTCTTTAGTCATTACTTACTCCCTATTATTGCTGTTAATACAGCTGTTAGGGACAGTACTATACCTGTTAGAAATAATACTAATTCTTCCATTATACTAACTCCTCTTTAGAAATCCATTCTATTTTAATACCTCTACGAACTAGCTCGTTTACATACTTTACTTTATGCTTAGGTTTAGTTCTATCACTATTGATTTCTGCAAATAGTTCTGCTTTTGGTGTTTGTTTTAAGTAGTAGTGCTTCCACTTTTTTACTGGTGAAGCTGTTGACATTCTCTGTCCGCGAACTCTACTTACTACTCTTTCGCTTGGTTTAAATTTAGCTGGCATTTTTGTTCTCCTCGAATAAATCTAGTTGTTTGCCTCTGACTCTTTTTAAGAATTCAGCAACTGGTTCAAATGTTTTTGTTTCGCTGTCATAGAGTTGTCCTCTAGCCAGCCCTCTTGGTTCGTTAGTTTTTGCACTTAGGTTTTCAACTATGTAATCATAGCATGCATCATTGATGTCTGTGTATGTTATGCCATAGTCGAAGTTCAATGTGTTGTAAGCGTTTAGTAAAGCTTCATGCACTACTGCTTCACTTACATCATAAATGTCGCATATGTATTCTTCGCAATCTTTTTCAAATGCGTTGTAGTATGATAGCGACTCACGAACTTCTTCTGTACTTACTACCATGAATACTACTGCTTTGTTCTTGTGTTCCCAATTATCTAAATCGTCCCACATAATTATTCTCCTCTATCTGCGTGTTTCCACTTTGTTATTGTTTTCTTTCTTGGTTTGCCGTCCATCAACTCTCTACCTTTTAGCATTATGGGTACATCATACTCATCAATGCTAATCTCTGGTTTTGCTTGCTTGAAACAATCTACCAAAACTTTTAGCCAGTATGGATATTTCATCTTGCACCTACTACAGTTACTGTGCCAACTCGATACTCTGTCTCAACTGTGGCTTTAGCTTTGTTGAAGATTGTGCCGTCTGCAAATCCTACTTGCTGGCGTCTTTTAATTTCTGTTCTAACTGCTTTGCCGTCTGCGTTCTGCAAGTCGCGCATAGCACTTAACTCTAAATCTGTTTTTGTCATGTATGTTAAGTTCATTACTTACTCCTCTGCTTGCCCTTTGTGTTTGTTAATACGAGAATACTTGCTTCTGTCGCGCATAGTCACAGCGTGAGCAAAAAATCGTGCGAATTTTGCAACAGGGTTAGACTTTTTAGTCTTAGTATTCTTATTTCTTTTTTTCATATGTATATTATATCAGGCTTATAGGGAATTGTCAAGAACTATTTTCTGCGTCTTTATCGTAGGCACAAAAAACCCAGCACTCTGGCTGGGTATAAAAATGTAATCATTTTAATTTCACAAGAGGGTTAACGCATCCCGACTCGTGCGTAGCTCTGGAACTTGCTTACGTGCGTAAAAGACTTACTGTTCCGCCTATTATCCCCCATCTTTATCGGACGGAGCGGCTAACTACTTTTTTACTCTTTACTTGACAGAGCTACTGCCCTTCAAAAGATTTCCCACTTAATTACTACTTGCTGCGACTCTTCCTTTTGTATAGTCGTTTTATTCGCTTGACTACCGAAACGGTTGCAGAGGCGAGCATTACACTTTCAGTGGTTAGTATAATACTTGAGCGGATATTGGACACTAAGGCCACGTTATTGATTCTCCGCCTGAAAGTTATATCGCTGGTAGATTGGAAACCTGTTCCGCCAATCTGCTATCCTATCCCAAATAATATGGCTCGGAGTTCATAACCAGAGTGTACGCTGTCGTGCTACAAAACGATAGAGGTCTTTATTTTATATCAGCCGTCACTCTATTTGCCATACTGATAGTTTTTACACTTTGGACTTATTGCCTTTGCTTTCGTATTGCTACTAAGTTCGCAGGACTTATTGCTAAGTGTAAGAGCATTCCGCTCACGAGATTGTTTAGTCATAATCTACGCCTCAATTACTAGTATTCTTATCGCTATCCCCCTGCGCCACACTCCTTAAGGGGTCGGTGGTCGACACCCTACACTCATGTTTCAATTGCCTGTGTAGATAGACAAAGGTTGGCTGATAGCTGAGAATATTTCTGTTTACTATCACTTAGGAACTTATCCACAATATATGGTGGTCTCGGTTTTCCAACTAGGGGAAGCTAGGGTTTTCGGAGATTATTTATTGGCCGAGGCTCAATCATTTATTTTTTTCTCTTAGTCGAAAACTCTTGCTTCTTTGTTCTCTTTTTGATATATATATTATACAAAATTTTAACTGCCAAGTCAAGAACTATTTTTGGAATGCTTAAAATAACTTAATCGTTCTCGTTTAAGCACTCTAAAAAGAGTTCGTGATTGCTGTGCTAGTGTGAGATACCACTAGCACAATCACTTTCGTTTTAGTCGATTGAGTCGACTAGTCTTTGTAAGTCTGCTTTACTAGCTTTTACAAGAGTTGGTATTTCGATACCGAAGTGGCTCTGTAGTGATGCAACCAATTCTTGTTTTCTTACTACTGGTTCGCCAGTTTTAGTAACTTTAGGTTGAGCTACATAGACACCTTCTCTTGAGAGTTTAGCTATAATGCTTCTGACTGATTTACCCATTTCTCCTGCTAGCATGTCGACTGTCTCTCTTGAAGGGTTAGCTTCGTAAGCGTCTATCATTTGTGCTACCATTTCTTCTGTGTAATTTTTTGGTCTGATTGCAGTATCTGCCATGTTATTTCTCCTTGAAAATGTATGTTTATTTAATTATTTATAAGTCTATTATAAAGAGTTTTCTGTCGCCTGTCAATAGTTTTCTTAATCTATTTTCAACAGGCTCTCTCATTGTGAGTCTACAGGTTGAAGCCGTAAACTATCACTATCACTAGTATTAACCATGTTAGCGGGTGAGTTCTTATCACTTTAAAATGCTCTAGCCATTGTTCTTGGTTTATGCAACACTGGCGGTTGTATTTTTGTATATCGAATCTTTTTCTCTTTTTCATACCTTTATTATATAGAGCCAACTGTCGCCTGTCAATACATAGCTTACGCGGATTATCATTAAATAACGCTAGCGAATTCGAGGGGGCGGGACGCGAAATGTCGACACTTCGTGTCAAATGTCGGCAAATCAGCAAAAATGTCGGCAAATCGCGTAAAGCTTGCGCATAACCCCGCATAAGCTTCTTCTTGACACTCACAACCCCGCCATGATATAATAAAGTGTCGTAAGACTACTACTTTAGCACTCGCGAGCGCGCGTAACTATAGAAAACATACTGAGTTTTCGCACTGGCGCGCTACGGCGCTGGCTGGCG
>Ga0102814_10001231_pt1 | contig 18318 bp, 8 predicted proteins | sample ColrivemetaGS741_FD_79112 | JGI IMG/M metagenome (GOLD analysis project Ga0102814, IMG submission 79112) | Estuarine microbial communities from the Columbia River estuary - Flood tide ETM metaG S.741 | ecosystem: Environmental > Aquatic > Marine > Intertidal zone > Estuary | place: USA: Columbia... | reverse complement strand
TTCCAACTGGTACAACGGCTACAACAATAGCTGGACTTGCAAACTTCGTAGAAGTATAATACTATGCCAAACCCACTATTTAATGTCGATAGAAGACCATGCGCTCACCTTGCTGGTCTTGACAACATTATCGAACAACATTAGCTCACCAGAAACACAAGCCATTATCCAAGATTGTGTTGATTGGTGGTTATATTATTTCCAGGATTGCGGTTACGTATATCAAAGTTTGATCTACCACAACAGTTACGCAATTCAAAAGCATATTCACAAAGGCGTGATGCAAGGTCTTGGTTACTGGCCCGTAAGCGATCCCGCACCATAAGGAAAAACAAATGATTTTAGCTTCATTCGAATCGTTACTTGGCAGCATCTGGTTTGCTGGTCTTGCTTTAGTTGTCGGCTACATTGCCGCACACATTGTTCCAATCACTGCCCTTGCAAAGCTTTTCAAGGGAGGCAAGTGATGCCTAAGGTTGGAAAGAAGGAATTCCCATATACTGCTAAGGGTATGGCAATGGCTAAGGCCGCTACTAAGAAGAAGCCTATGAAGAAGGCACCAAAGAAGAAGAAGTAATGTCTTCTGCAAAGCGATCCAACGAAACTAAGTGGAAAAAGATTGTGTCTAAGGTAAAGGCTGGCTCCAAGGGAGGAGATTCCGGAGAGTGGTCTGCACGTAAGGCACAACTTGCAACAAAGCTTTATAAGGAAAGCGGTGGAACATACCGTGGACCTAAATCATCAAGTAATTCTTTAGCAAAGTGGACTAAGCAAGATTGGCGAACCAAGTCTGGAAAGCCTTCCAAGGAAACAGGTGAACGCTATCTTCCAGCCAAGGCTATTAAGGCATTGTCCTCCTCTGAGTATGCAGCAACGTCTGCAGCTAAGAGGGCTGGTACAAAAGCTGGTAAGCAGTTCGTCAAGCAGCCACGAAGCATTGCAAAGAAAACGGCAAAGTATAGAGGAAACTAATGCCATTTAAAAGCAAAGCACAGCAAAGATTTATGTTTGCAACCATGCCCAAGACGGCTAAGAAATGGGCTAAGGAAACGTCAAACATCAAGGCATTACCAAAGAAGAAAAGGAAAAAGAAATGAAGAAAACCCACTCAATGAAGTCCGAATTTAAGAAGCATGGAAAGAAGCACGAAAAGGCAGAATCCAAGGCTTTTGAAAAGAAGGAAAAGAAGGTTTACAAGAAGAAGAAGAAGTAATGCCAAAGAAACCATCAGTCTCCATGACCAAGAAGGATAAGAATCCAAAGGGTGGTCTTACCCAAGCTGGTCGAAACAAATATAACAGAGCAACTGGATCAAACCTAAAGGCACCTGTTGGCCGTGCGCCAAAGACACCAGAGGAAATGCGTAGACAGGGTTCATTCTTAGTTAGAATGGGTTCTGCAGCTGGACCACTAAAGGATGAGAAGGGACGTAAGACCCGACTCAAGCTAAGCCTAGAGGCATGGAATCACTATGGTGATAAAGCTTCTGCGGTTTCAAAGGGTCGCCGCCTTCTTGAGCGATACCAGAACAAAAAGAAAAAGAAGTGACACATGGACAAGGGAATCAATACACTAAAGGATCTTCTCATTGATTGTCTGATTGAAGATCTTAGCGATCCCGATAAGCGATCACCTGGACTATATCAAGTAGTCGCACGGGTAGTTGCAGATAATAAATCAGACACAATTCCAGCCGTCAGGGCTGAAACCTTAGAGGGACTATCTCCCTTTAAGCTCAAGAAACAAGCCTAGTCCGCATAGACAGCGCAAGCTGGGACTAGTCTATATTGGCCGCACCCGCTATGATAGGCTGGTGTATTATGGCCGCTCTACCGGGCAATCAATTGCGCCGGGAATTTCGCTACGGGAGGGTAGATCGGTAGGTCTACCCTCCTATTTGAAAGGAGGTACTCATGCAAGTACCAGATGAAGTCTTAGAAGACTTTCGAAATCATTGCTTCTTTTGTATGAAGTACCTAGGACTTGGTGAGCCAAGCCCACTTCAGTATGCAATCGCTGAGTGTGTACAGAATGGCCCCAAGGATATGCAGCTCCAAGCTGGTCGTGGTGCTGGCAAGTCAACCATCGTTGCTATGTATGCTTCGTGGTTATTGTTAAACAACCCAAACACAACAATCATGGTCTTGTCTGCAACACAGGACAAGGCCATCAAGTTTATTTCTCAGGTTCGTCAGATCCTGAGTTTAGTACCCTACATGAAACACCTACTTCCAAAGGAACATGATAAAGACTCAGCCTTTGGTTTTAATGTTGGTATTCGGGATAAGGTTGGTCAGGACTTGTCTTGTTATGCCAAAGGTATCACAGGACAAATTACAGGTAGCCACGCAGATTATGTGTTGGCTGATGATATTGAGATTGAGAAGAACTCCGACAGTCCTCAAGCTCGACAGAAGTTGTTAGATAAGTTAACAGAATTAGAACAGATTAGAAACCCAGTTCCATACGGTAGGATTGTATTCTTGGGTACGTATCAAAGTACGGATTCAATCTATCTACGTCTACCCTATGAGATTGTAAAGTTTCCTGCTGTAATTCCAGATCCAGAGATTGAGTCTCAGTGGTTACACTGTCACGAATACATCTCTGATCTTGAGGGACAACCCGGAGATACTGTAGATCCCATGCGCTTTCCTCAGCACATTCTAGAGGAACGTCTAGCTAAGATTGGACCACGGCAGTTTGCTTTGCACTACTTGCTTGACCCATCCCTTAGCGATGCCAGCAAGCATCCTCTAAAGCTTGAGGATCTTGTTGTCATGGATGTATCTCCAGAGGTGTTCCCAGAGAAGGTCGTGTGGGCAAGAAACAAGCCACTAGACATTCCTAGCTATGGCTTGAATGGAGATCTATTGTATGGCCCTATGTGGGCATCTGCTACGATGACCAAGTATGTTGATACCAGATTGTGTATCGACCCCTCTGGTCGTGGTGCAGACGAAACAGCTTACTGTGTGGCATCCTTCGTGAATGGATACATTGTCATCCACGAACTAGATGGTCTACCCGGTGGCTATGATGATATTACTTTGGGTCGAATTGCAAAGATTGCAAATCAATATCAAGTATCAACCATCATGGTCGAAGCAAACTACGGAGACGGTATGTTTACGTCACTGCTTAGACCTATCGTATATGGAATCTGTGGTCGTGTTGCGATTGAAGAGTTCAAGGTATCTGGAGCTAAAGAGAAAAGAATCCTAGATACACTAGAGCCTGTAATGTCTCAACACCGATTGATCTTTGATACCGAAGCTATTCGATCAAAGGAAACACAAATCCAAATCTCAAGAATGCAAAATAAGCGGGGAGCGTTAAAGCACGATGACCGTGTTGACGTTCTCGCCAGTATTGTAAAACTCTGGGTAGACAATCTGGTCATCACACCAGATGAGATTATCCAAAGAAACGTAGACAGAGAACACCGTGATACCGTCAAGGAATGGCTCAGCAATAAGCGTATTGTTGGTCTACTTGGTGAGAAGTATCGGGGTATCGTTGAAGCACAAGAGCGTGTCAATAAACGACACGGCTCTATAATTGATAATTTCTACAGGAGATAATATGCCTCCATTTACGGCAGCAATCGTCGGTGGTCTAGCCGCTGGATCTGGAATCTTAAGCGGAATGAGCGGAGCTTCTCAAGCAAACGCTCAGGCTATGGCCCAGCAGATGCAACAAGACCAACAGAACTTTCAGAATCGTTGGGCTAATGAATCACAAAATAGAAACATTCTCAGACAGTGGCAAGCTCAGTACCATACGAATAGAGCATTAGAACGCTCGTCATTGCAACAAGCTGTGGCAGCTCAGTACTATGGCACCAAGTCATATCAGAATGCCACGTCAGAACTTAGCAAGCAAACTCGTCAAGTTACAGATCAGGCATTAGCTTCTGCATCCTCTAGTGGTATTTCGTTGAACTCTGCTTCTGTTCGGGCAACCCTCAGACAAGCGGCAACGGAAGCTCAGAAGATGTCCAAGAATATGCGAGTTAATTATATGAACACAATGCAAGATATTTCTACACAACGAGAGAACATCTTGGGACAAAGAAACCTAGCTGCTCCAGAGCAGATGGCTTTCTTAAACACAACGGGCGGTATTGTTAATTCGTCCTCAAACATTATGGCAACTGGCTTGGCTACTGGACTCATGTCTGGTCTATCTGCTGGTATCGGCGCATATAGGGCGGGATCATAATGCTTAATCAAAACAAACTACAGAAGCTGTTTGAAATTGCTACTGGTCAACAACCAGAAACGCAACGTCTAACAGCTGCAAAGAAGAAGACCAACACATTAGATCGTGTAAAGAAGCGTAAGGATATCTTTAAGTCTATCTATAACGATCCGTTTGATGCCTTCGAAAAGTGGTACCAAGACTCTCTTAAGGATGTCTCTTCAGATAACGCTGATGAGTTTTGGTCTGAAGCTGAGCAGGAGTTTCCCGGCAATCCCGATCAAGCTAAGGATTGGTTACGGTCTCAAGTTAAGAAGCCAACCGATCCAGCTGCACGGGAATCGTCTTTACGAAACACAATGACCAAGGCACCGTCGTGGTTAAACCAAGAGCTATCTCCAGAACTAGCAAACACAGAACAAGAAGTAACGTCACAAAACCTAAGCAAGTCACAGCTTGCATATCGCAAGGTTCTTGAAAATAAGATTCAGAACTTTGGGTTTGATCAATTAGATCCAGACGTTCCAGCTGAGATTCACGTAGATGACATGATTAAGTTAGAGCTTATGGGTCTACTTGATAGTGCGTCTATTGTTGATGGTCGCTTTGCAACTATGAATAAGGATGGTTCTATTCACCCAGCATTTGCATTAACGAATTCGGCAGAGGCTGGCGGTGTTGGGCTTGGTCCAGAAACAGAAATCATTACGAAGATGGCTAAGCCGTTGTTTGAACGAGCTGTGGTTGATGGACTAGATACTGGTATCGCAACACAGGAAATGAACAACAGAGCGGTAACAGGTGCTGGCCTACAGATGCTACCAAACATGGATGTATCTGAGTGGTCAACAATCTTAGGAGCAATGCCAAAGCAAGATATTCCAGCTGCTGTTCAACAGGGCTTTAACAGACGGGCTGAGATAGATCCCTTCGCCTCTGGTGAAGAGATGCTAGCTGATTCCCTATCTATAGAGGACTTACTTAGATGATTGAAATGCAAGGACCGGGGGTATTTCTAAATCCCCCTAATCAACCAATATATCAAGAAACACAAGTTAAGCTTCCAGAGAATGTCGTTGGCGTTGGTCAAGGAATTGACTGGGGTGCCATTGGACAATCAGTTGCTCAGTTTGGAACAGAACTCGTATCTTACGATATTGAAGATAAGAGAAATAAAAAGAAGAAGCTACTAGAGGATCTTGAGACAAGAACCAAGATGGGCATTGATCACGCATCAGCCATTAATGATTTCGATTCAGTAGATGCTCAAATCTCAGAATACAAAAAAGGTGTTAAAGATATTGTTGGATACGATATTGATTCTGACGGTGAAGGTCAAACTAGTTCCTATCTACTCGAACAAGCTAGACAAACATCATATGGGTTTGAACTGTACGGTCAGAAGGCCAGACGAGAAACCGCAGACGATGTAATGTTGTCTGCGTTTAACGATGACAGCTTACAGTTTAGAGAGAAATTACTAACGTCCGACAATCAAGCTTTGGATATTGAAGGAAGGCTTGCTCAGCTTGGTCAAATGGCACAAGACGCTGAGGCTAAGGAACAGAAGACAATGGGCGATAGAGCCTTTGGTGCAGCTGTTCGTAAAGAAAGGATTGAACTTCTTGAGATTCAAGCGAAGATGCGTGATGCAAACGCTAAAAATATTCAGGATGTAAAAGACGCAACTCAAAAGAAACGACAAGATCGGATTATCAATCTTAACAAAAGTCTAGGTAAGCAGTGGGAACAACTATCTACTTTAACTAAAGAGGCCGACAGTTTAGCGTCTAAGGCTGATAAGACCGAAGCTGAATTACAAGAACATAGATCTGTTCAGACTAAACTAAATGCACTTGCTTTTAACATTTCCAAAGCAGAATCTATTCTTGAACAAGAGCAGAATGATTTTGCAATGGAGTTTTTTGGTGGCAAGTGGGATAATAATTTTGCGGTAGACAATTTAGGAAAAGAATATGATACAATTGCAGCTGTTAACGATAAGCGCACTACTGCACTAGATTCTATTTCACTTGCTCCATTTAAGAGACAGGCAGAGGCTCAACGGTCTCAGGTTAAAACCGTAAACGATCAGGTAGATTCTATAATCTCTGCCGCTACAGCTGAAATTGCAGCGTATGATTCTGCAATTAAAGTAGCAAGCGATGCGGAAAGAGCTGGTTTAATTTCCCGTAGAAACTTGGCTATCACCCGTATTGAACAAGACTTAATCAAGGTGGTTGAAGCCGGAGTTCCAACCTTTGCTAGAGATCTAACACAAACAGTTAGTGGTCTTAAATTCTTTGGCGAATCTCTTCCATATCAGTATTCCACCAGCGAATTAAGCGTGGCTGCTGCAAATGCGGTTGAGGCGGAAAAGGCACCATATGAAACTATCTATAAAACGTTTAGACCAACTGTTGATAAGTTTAATAACTTTCTCAGCACACGCCTAGATATACCGAACTCAACTGGCGGTGGTGGCTCAGGAGATTCTGATGCACGTCTTAAAAGACGTCTTGAAAATCTAACGATTATAGATGACCTTCAAAAACATAAAGAGACCACTGCATCACCAGATCGCATTAATGAAGCAATGATCGAAAGGGTTCAGCTTGGTGGGGTTAATCCATATAAAGAGAATGGTGTTTTAAAATCATGGAGTGAACTAGCTCCAGAACTTAAGAAAGCAAACATTGTTCTTCCCGCTAATGGTTTTATACACACGGAGTTCTTCTCCAGCTTTCTAGATGATCTACTCAGAAACAATACCCCTCTTGAAGAATGGGATGCTAAAATAGCTAATGCTTTTTCATCACCTGAAAATGAGTTCTATTCTGGTGTGTTCTCAGGAACAAACAGAGCAGCCATTAATGCTGCTAAGGCAGATCTAATTGTTGGTGGTCTTCAAAATGAAGTAACTAGAACCGCAGCAATGGCTGCATTCATGCTATTCACCCCACCAGATAGGGTAAAAGAAAACATTAACATGCTCAGGGCTTCTGGTAAAGCAGAACCAATTGGTATGGCTACTGTTATTAATGAACTAGAAGCGCATGCTACAGGACACCAAGGAAACGGAAGTCCAATAAAATACATTCAAGAACGCAGAGGAGAGATGTCATCTGACGTGTTGAGTGAACTACAACGAATGAGGAAGTTAGTTCGAGAAAGGGAAACCCAGAGTCAACTTCTTGGTACCTATTCAGCGGGAAGTAGGGATACTGTTTCTGAAGAAGTCAAAGACAAAGTATTACTTACTACTCAAATGGCAGATCTTAGAGAAAATGTTTTTGACAAACTAACAGTACGACTAGAACGAGATGGCATTGATCCAGCTGCTTGGAAAAACGATCTAACTGGAAACTATGTTAACGAAACTCTTAGACAGGTTTCAGAAATAGCACTAGGCCACCTTTACGAAGCTGCTTTTAACACAAAGACTGGATATAAAGATGATAACTTGTGGGCGGCAGTAATCCAAAGAACAAATGAATCTCTAAAAGATTTTAAGTTTACTGGAGCCGGTCTAGTACCAGCTAAACGAGACGTACAACCATTACCAGCTGGACTAAGACCTACATATACAGCCGGATCTGCTATTAGCTATGATTTGCAAGATTCTGGTAAGTATGATTTAGATCTTGTACTAGACTCTAATTGGGATACTAACGGATTAGATAAAAATACATTTAGTCAGTATGGTATCTTTAGCGAAGCACCAAACGTAGAAAACCCAACAGCATTCGTTCTTGCAGCATCTACTGTTAAGGGTGCAGATCTTTTAAATATTCCTGGAGATCCGGGAACAAACCTAGTGGCTATTGCTGAGGCTGTGTTGGGTGGTCGAAAAGATAATCGAACTTTGCTTATTGCACAAGCAGCTATCAAAGATACCCGTGGAGCGAAGACTGTACAGGAAGCTATTTCTCTAGCCAAAACAAACATGAAGAAATACATGGATGGTCTAGAGCGTGGTGATTTCGTTTTTGGTGTAGATACTGAAAAGAGCAACATAAATAAATCTCAACTGGTTTCACGTGTTGTCTTACAACAGAAGGGTGGAAGTGTAGTTGCTACATTCCAACCAACTCCAATCCGTAAGTCTCTCGCTGGTACCGATGTTCACCGTAACGCAATGAAGCGTGTGACTAAGGAACAGTTCGGTCAGTGGGGTACAAGACAGATTAATGCTGGTACTGTAGACCATGCCAAGGTTGTGGATTACTTAACAGCGAATGGTATCACTAAACAATCCCTCAGTGAAACCACACAATGGGCATCTATTGGTCCAGTACCAATACCTGTATCAATCCCAAATGAAGATTATACTTACGAGTACATTAATCACTTGGGTACGCCTCAATGGTTTGTTACTAAAGACGGTGAACCACGAAAACCAGTAAAGGGCTTTATGGATACGACTGATCTAAAGCCATCCTCCAGTGAACGCTATGTTTATACTGGCGCTGAAAAGGGATTATCTCGTCGTACTGGTGTAACTGGTATTGCTGGTAAGCCCCTGCTCATGTATGAGTGGAAGGGGATGGGTACAAAGTGGATGCTTGATAAGTCTAGGTATGATATGACTGTTGAATCAACAAGCAAACAAACCTTACAACCAGAAGAACTTGAGTTTCAAACGCAGTGGCGCAATGTTGTTCAAGCACCAACACCGTTTCAACAGACACTAGGTGAATTCTTAGCTCCAACGATGAGACCGAGAAGCGCTAAAGAAGATCGTCCACAGACATCGGATGGTTTTAGTTGGTCGAAGTTTGGAAACGAAGTACAGAAACTTGTTGAACCCGGTGGCGCACCACAGGTTGAACAAGGCCGTCAATTTATTGAAGATCAAAATAGACGCTTTGCATTGTTGGGTGTTACAACCGAAACAACAGAAGAACCAGAATCACGTGGTGGTGTACGTAGCAATGGTCTAATCGACCAGAAGACCGTACTTACTACGGTTGCTGGTAAACCTATTGTGATCTCCTACTCTAAGCCGACCCTCAGTGATAACTGGGTCATGGATGTTATTGAACCAGAGGTCGAAGAAAGCGAAAGCACAAACGGCTTCATGGACTTCAAGCGAGTATCTTCCGTCATCAAGGGCGTTGGAGCTTCGTTCATCTATTCTAAACCAATCAGCAGTAAGAACTGGTCTCTTATTCAAGGACCGATGGTAACGGATATTGGTGGTGCTGTTATTAGATCACTAGAGCAAGGTTATGCAGAAGATCAACCATTCAGTTTGACTCTGCCATCTACCAATCTAGTTGCAAAGGCAGCAGCTGCCGTCAGCGACCCAATCGAAAAGTTTACAATGATTACTGGTGAAATCCTTAGACAAGCACAACTTGCTCTTAAGATTCACCCAACAAATAAGTATCGAAGACAGGAATACGTTAGAGCGCATGAAGCGTATATGAGATCCATATCTCTTTCTGCCGAACGTAACCGTATTCGAAATCAACCGAAACAAGTTATTCGTGACTTTGAAAACTATGTTTCGAAGGAAGCGGATTACTTTGTGGAATACGTTTCCGACAAAGTAGATAATTTTGTAGAACAATGATAGGGTGGGGGTGTAATAGCCCCCACTCTTTATTACAAGGACTTAAATGAATAACGACTTAACTAAGCTTCTCGAAGAGGTTGGAAAGCCTCTTCCTTCGGAGCAGAGTGTTGTAAGTTTTGCAAATCCAACATCCATGTTTGGCGATCAGAAACCAAACATGAATGAGCAACAGATTTTTAATGAGAAGGTATCGCTTGGCTTGCTTAGTCCATCGTTCTTAAACGGACGTTGGACTATGGGTGAATCAAAGCTAACGCGAGAAGAAGTAGGCGATACAGCCCTTGCCTTTACTATTGGTGAAGGTTCTAAGGGTTGGGGTGAACGTAGCATTCAAAAAGACTATAGACTTATTGATCAGTTTGAGAACAAGGGTGATGCCATGTTCACAGAAGATCAACGGGAAACCAGCTATACAGAACAGTTTGTGGAAGGTATTAACTTCTTCAATATTCTTGGAGAGAACGAAACGTTCCGTAGGGCTGATGAGGTTAAGAAGATTCTACAGACCGTAGATCCTGAGTGGACAACGGATAAGCAACTCTCAGCTCTAACGGATTGGCAAGACTCTAATCCAGAAGTAAATGAGTTTATTGCGGCAGCTGGTATTAACATCCAAGATTATGTTCTTGAGACCAAGAATGAGCGTGCCTTTATCTTTAATATTAATGATGCTGTCCAACAGGCTCGTATTAACGTTGGTATGAATCTCTTTCAGCAAGATAACGGATTCTTCTCAAAGCTTGGCAACTCCTTAGTTGAGGGTATAAAAGACCCATTGATCCTTCGGGATATGGCACTCACCAGTGTAGCTACCCTTGGTCTTGGTACCGTAGCTGGCCTTGCTGGGGTCTCTGCCAGAGCCTTGTCTGGGTCAGTTGCTGCGGGTGTTAATTCCTCCCGCGCCCTTAGGGGTTTAAACCTCGTTAGACAGGCCGCCAACACCGCCGCGCTAGCGACAGGCCCAATGACTGGTCTCATCGAAGGACCAGCCTACGCGGCTATTAGGGCCATTGTACCGTCAGCTGGTAGATCAGCTGTCAGTACCCTATCGGCCCGTGGCTTGGCATTAGCCCTTGAGGGTGGTGCCGCCGGGGTCGTATCATCCTTGGCAGACCAGAAGGCCGATAACGAATGGCGTTCCTTGGTCTTTGCAGATACCGAAAAGGCACTTAAGTATAACCTTGGCGAAACCGCCCTAGCTGCTCTAACTGGCTCCCTTGGTGCCGTTGGTGTTGCAAGTGCAGTACGCTTTGGTCTTGGGTCCATCGGTGACTATAAGTATTATAAGACCGGAGACTGGAATGGTTTCCGTAGACAGATTGCAAACTCAATGGATACGTGGGCAACCACCAAGGATGGCGATATCGTCTGGGGTAATACTCTTAGCGATGGTCGTGGTATCTTCTTTGGTGATACAGTCGATAAATTTATGAAGAGCTATGACGGCAGAGACTTTACAAATGTCATGCTCAATGGCTCACGTCTCTTTGGTAAGTTCAATCCCCGTATTGCGGGTAAGATGAACCTTGACGTTAAGCGCGTCATGCCAGTTATCGAAGAGTTTGAGAAGGCAACAGGTGTGGCTGGTGAAGCTGCTATGCTTAGCGTAGATGGCGTAGATCCAGAAACCCGTGGTATCTTTAATCAACTTGTTAACGAGTCAAACCTTGCAGATGCAGACCTAACCATTGATGATGTTAAGGCTGTATTGGTTGATTACAATACCAAGCAACAACCACAACCACCTACGGCAACCGGTCGGTTACTTACCGAATCACCAGTAGCCACCCAGCAAGTTGAGGTTGCAAGACAACTTAAGAGATTGGTTGCTGCCAAGAGTGTTGATAGACGCTTGGAACAAATCGGATTATCATCCGCTACGGTTCTAAACAACGCAGAAGCAACACTTGGTCGCAGTATCAATCTATCGTCAGATGCAGATTTCCAGAACTTTATTACCGCCGCACGATATGAAGCGGCATCAGTAGATGAATCTCAGGTTGTAAATACCTTTAAGAGAATTGTCACTGGTGACTTTGGTGGCGGTCGTGTCATTCCAAAGGAAGTTGTTGATAGCATCTTTGTTGCAGCTTTTGGCGATAAGCCAATCGTTGTTACCGCAACGGGTTCAAATAAGAACTTTGCTGTTGTCGTTGATCCAAAGAACAAGGATGTCTTTGCCACCAAGCGAACCTTGGAGAAGGGCGAGGATGGACAACTCAGCATTAAGCTTCGAGCCGATGATCCTAAGTCCCCATTCTTCTCAAAGGATGTCCTTACGGTTGATACGGATACCTTGCAAGCAAAGCTTGTGGATGTAAACGAAAAGCTTAACAAGGCTTGGAATGACGTAAAGACGGCTAAGGTTAAGGAAATAATTGAAAAGGTAAAGAAGACAAAGGTCAAGGAAGAACTTGTTAAGACCTTTGCTGAAGGTACCTCTGTAACCGTAGACAGCATTAAGAAGATCTTTGATCTTACTAAGGAAGAGGCTACGGTTGCTAAGATCATCATGGACTCATTAGGTTATGATGGTGATTCTAATCTACTTAGAATTGCTTCCCTAGTGGCTGATGATAGAAACGCAGAGATCTTCTTCGAGGGTAATACTGCTCTCATTCGAGCTACCAAGTCTTCAGACGTTGGTACCGTTACCCACGAAATGTCTCACTACTTACAGGTAATGATTCTTGATGAACTTACTCCAGACGCTCGACATGCCATTGGTATTACAGACGAGATCTGGGAAAAGTTTAAGGATTGGGTTGGTTATACGGGAACTGAGTGGACCGAAAAGGCATCAGAGAAGTTCGCTAATGGTATGTCACAATACGTTAGACGAGTTATGTCTGGTGATGGTCGCGCTCCTAAGACCCAAGTTCAACGTCTCTTCCACAGAATTGGCGACCACCTTGGAGATCTTGGTCAACGCTTCAAGAGCCAAGAGGCACTAGAAGCTGGCATGATAATGAGCAAGGAAGCCGAAGATGTATTCGAAGCCTTGTTCAATCGTTCCAACTCTAAGATCGGTGAGTTGTTTGACTCAGCCTATCAGGGCTTGTTCAAGCGATTACCAAAGGAACAACGACTTGCCATTGGTAAGGAAATCCTTGGGGAGATGGCCTTTAACGATTATCTCGCTAAGAAAGAAATTGAATTCGAAAAGGCTAAGCCAGTTGTAGATAAGCTTGCAGAAGCTGCGGCATCGAAGCCCGTTATCGTAACAAGTGTTGTAGAAGAGATCTATCAAAAGGTCAATAACGCAACACGCAAGGTCATTAAGGAAGCTATTGCTTCCGGCATGAGTAGAGAATCTGTTCTTAACTTCCTAAAGGACGAAGAAGCAAAGATTGGTACGGTTACGTCTATGGATGCCCGTCCAGCTAACAAGCTTACAAAGCCAACGAAGCTTACGGATGATGAACTAATTGAGTTTAGTGCCGCAGCTTTAGATGGTCCCTTTATTTCTGTAGTCGATGACGTTAAAGTAACCTTTGTAGATGGTAAATTTAAAACAACAGAGGTTAAGCTATTCTTTAGCCAAGATGATCTTAGAGCTGAGTTTCAAAACAGATTAGAACTTAAGGTCAGTAAGACTGAAACCGATATCGGTATTTCATCTGAGCTTAAGGCAGACCTTGAAGAACTTCTTGGTCCAGGAACCTTTGTCGATTCTGCTGGCATGAAGGTAGAACTAACCCCAACTGAAACTGTTGTTGCTACTAAGGTTGCAACCGTAGTTGAAACGGCTAAGGTAGACAAGGAACACGCTACGGCTGTCATTGCTGCTTTGGAAGAAGGTAGAACACTAGATGCTGTAGAAGCAGAACGTGCGCCTATCGTTACTCCAGAGGTTATCAATGTTGAAGAAACTCCAGTAAGCGTCGAGACTGAGCTTGTTGCATTGGCTGCCATCAGTACTGAAGCTTCGGCTACAGCTGACAGCCTTGGTAAAAGTATTCCTGCAGCAAAGAAGGCCGAAGTTAAGACTGTTGTTGCTGCAGCTGTCGCAAACCCAAGTAGAGCCAAGGCTTTGCTTGAGAAGTATACTACTACAAAGCTTGAGGATGTTGCTGGTGTTTCTGCTAAAGCGGAAGCTACAACCACAAGAGAGCTTCCAAGCGATCTAGTTAAGCAATTCCTTGAAGCTGAATTACGCGCTCAAATCTCTAGACACACTATCGAAGGAATTATGGGTCTAGACGATAAGAACTTCAGTCGTTTCCTAGAGTTAGAAAAACTAGCTACGAAACATGAAGGTCCACTTGATGCTTTAGTTAGAGAACCAACCCCAGCAAATCTACAAGCAACGGCTAATACTATTAACTGGTCAATGCAAGATTTGCTGGTTTACGTCAATGGTGCATTGCACAAGCGTAACGGTTCTTTGATTGCAGAGTTTGTTGGAGCTAAGAAATATGTAGAGCGGCACATTGATACAATCAAAGCAACTAGAAAATATCTTGAGGATAAGAAGTCGGCTTATGATGCAGCTAGAGCTGTACCTGAGGCAAATAGATCTAAGGCTCAAGAAGACTTAATTTATAAGTATGATAAAGCCAAGGGAACAGTCACTCAGTTTACGAACTCCGTAGAGAGACTAAAGATTGGTGTACTTGGTAACACCGTACTCGAAGTAGTGCCACAGAAAATTAGTAAAGCTAAGTCTTATCTAGATAAGGGTGAGTCTATTCAAACAAAGTGGTTACAACTCCAGAGCCTTGGCGCAACAATTCAAAGCTTAATATTTAAAAATATGATTGAAGCCGATCCAATTACTATTCTCAAAGCAATTGAGAAAAACTTGGATCGTATAGCTGAGTTGGTTGAGAAAGACGGAGAAGAAGTTGGTGTTAGGGCTAGTGTAAACAGGGAATTATCCAAGCTTGAGAATTGGGCAAATGGAAACATAACATCAAAGGCTGCTTCCTCCTTTGTAAAGAAGATTATTCGTAATCTTGAATTAAATGCAAAGCGAAGATTGGAAGGAACCAAGAAGAAGGTTGGAAGTGAAGAGGTAGTGGGTGCTAGCGGTGATGCGGTAAACGTATTAGAGGGAGCTCAAAAAATTGATAAGGCGTACACGGGTGACGAAGAAGAAGACTTCTACGTAAAACAACACGCTGAAAGCGAAGCTCTTAGAAATCTAGCTACACTGTTTCATGCCCACCTAGTTGATATTGGTAAGACCGAACTCGCTGCTGTCTTTATGGCAAGACGTGAGGGTATGTTACAAAAGGCTTCTGATATTGATAACACAGCACGACTTCTAGAGAATTACGGAATTCAACTAACCGTAAATTCTGTTGAGAATCGTATCTCAGATCTTCGTAATGAACTTACAACATTTGTGGATGGCCTAGAAGAAAGCGAAGCTAAGGCAATTCGAAAGCTTCTTGATCTTGAGTTTAAGCCTAAGAAACAAAAAACTCTTGCTCAACGAATCTCTCCAGAAGACATGGAAGATCTATCAGAACGCTTAATGTCAGCTGGACCACTTGATGTCATTCGCGCTCCTGATTATTTAATCAGAGCTGCTCAAGAATCTTCCAGTGATCTCTATAGAAGGATTCTTTCAGGTGAACTAGAAAATGGTGTTCAAGTTCTTGAAGAACTAGCGAACAATCCGCAATCAAAGTATAAGACACTTGCTGGTCAAATCCTAAACGAACATAGAGACTATTTAGAAACGGTCGGTGTTTGGGTAGCAAAGCTTGACGATAATACTGAGGGTCTATACACCTATGACAACATCTTCCTAAATGTTAAGGAAGGTACGGTCAATGTACCAGCCCTCATTCACGAAGTCATTCACGCCATAACAACGAAGGAAATAGACGAAGCTGGCTTTACTCAAATAGAAGGACGTGGACACGTTGCCTATCTAGAAGCACTTCGCAATAGTGTTCAATCCGGTGTTGATCTAAACGGTAAAAAACTAAAGGCAAGTGTCAAGTCAATCGCTGCTAGTTATCTAGCAACAGTTGATTGGATTGATCGTACTCCTGAAGCTTTACAGTTATTGGGTTCAGACTATAAAGAAAAGTTTGTTGGTCGAGCTGATGCTGTAGAGTTTCCCACAACAACCCACTATGCTTTGATCAATCTTCACGAATTCATTGCAAACACATTGACTGATTCTGATGTTCTCGCTTTCTTTGCTGGGGCTAAGGCTGCTAGTGGAGCAGCTAAAACAAGACCAGTTAAGGAAATGCTTAATGGTATTTCTAGGTCTATCTTTCCTAGAGCAACCGAAGAACAGATAAAGAACGTTGATAAAACACTACAAGAAACTATTGTTTCAAATCTTGTAACTGGTGTGGTCAAGAGTAAGGTAGAACCAGTTGATCAAATGGGCATGGTATTAATGCCTGATCCTACATATGTTCCCTTTAGATTAGTCGGTACTGAGATTCAAATTCCTGAGGTTGTTAGACTTGGCGATGAAGCTGAACTTCGTTCTGCTCTCAAATCTGCTAAGGGTAGGGTCTATGCTCAACTTAACAAGATTACGGAAGAAGAAGCTAAGGGTGGGGATTGGACTTTAGATGGTTCTATTCTAGAAAACGAATATGGTGAAGAATTCGAAGCTTTTGGTTTCGAGGACGGCACAATTGGTGCATTGCTTGCACACAACGAACTTGCGTATAAGGGCGCTACTAAGTATTTTGAAACACCTGATAAAGTCTTTATTAAGATAAAAACAAACGAAAAACCGTATTCTGACTCAGTAACACAAGCTTTACAACTTATTCTAGACGGTAGCTTATACGATCTTTTTCCAAAAATGGATTTACAGCAATTGTCGTATGAAAAGTATTCTAATAGTGACTTTGCAAAGCTACCCTACGATGAGCAATTTAAAGCGGCTCAGTACGCATACGCAAAAATTACACAGATTCAAAACTCACATCCATACATACATGAGGTGAGTTATACACAAAGTAATAATGCACAAGAGTTATTGAGCTATGTTACTTTAACAGAACAACTTGATGAAGTGTTCGGTCCGGTTCAACCAAAGCCTACTACACCAGATGTAACTAATAGTAAGTATTTTAAGAAGCTAACTGAATTGCCTGTTATCCACGATGAGTGGGTAGTTGGAACAACGCATAAAGACGTATCAACAAATGAGGGTTATTTCTTTAAGGTTAAAGCCGATAAGAAAGATAACGCATTTATATTAAGTGCGCTTCTCACTAAAAAGCCATTAGAGTGGATGGAAGACAACGGTGAGTTTATGCTTAAGTATACACCAACGTCTGGCGACCTCACAATAGCTGAACAAAAGTTACTATATTTATTGTTTGGAGAGATACCATATTCTAATCAGGCTCCAGTATGGGAACCAACAGTTTCTATGCTTTATAATAGTCACATCGAGGATTATTTTAATGAGCTTGGTGTGGATGGTATAAAGGCTGTACTTAAGTCTGAAGCAGCACTTGAATATATTCCAGTAGGCATTGATTCTCAAGTACTAATAGATATTAAAACAAATCTAAATAAGTTAAGTAGTTATTGGTATGATAACTTAGACAAAAAGGGTGTTAATGTAACTGACGATCTTTCTGCTGTTCCTGTAGACGATATACAATTTCTTTTAGATAACTATACCGTAGCAAAACTTGAGGTTGATTCGGTGTTTCCAGAAAACGCCACAATCATTGGTCCACAACTTGGATCTAATCCAGGACATCAAGTTGAAATCAACGGTAGCAAGTATTATCTAAAGGCGGCAAAGAGCAAGCGACACGCTAATATGGAAAGAGCAGCTCAGTTGCTCTATCGTATGCTTGGTCACGAATCCTTAGTATCTGAATTTACAGATGCTTCAAATCTTGGTCCTGAGTTTAAAACATCCATTTTGACTCCTTGGGTAACAACAACCAAGTTTGATTTCGATAATAAGGACCACGCTGCAAAAGCAAAGTTGTTATATGTTCCATCGGCTTGGCTTGCAAACTGGGATGTCTTTGGTCAAACCTATGACAATGTTTCTGCTGAAGGGGTTGTTCTTGATACTGGAGGATCTCTTGTTTATAGAGCTAGAGGTGGAGAAAAGGAATTTTCAAATACCTCCGTTAATGAACTAGAGTCGCTACGGAACATGAGTAAAAATCCCACAGCTGCTGGTATCTTTATGGATCTAACACCAGAGGAAATTAAAAGTCAGATTGCTAATTTAGAAGCAATGGCATCAAACGAACAAATTAGAGATGTTGTATTCGGTGTGTTTGATCTTTCTGATCCCGCTGAAAAGACAGATGCCGAAAATCTAGTTAAAACACTGATTGCTAGAAAAAACATTATTGTTGCGTCTTTAACGGGGTTAGGTTCTATTGAGAGCAGAATGCCAACAGAGCTTCGTCGTTTTATCGAAATGCCAACTATGGCAGCCGAAGAAGATATCTTTCACGTAAGAGAAGCAGCCAAAACTTTTGAAAACGCATCGCTAGAGGATAAGCAAAAAGCATTGGAATTTATGCACATCGTTCTAGCCAATGCTGACATGAGTGGAGAACTTCTTC